>Ga0256914_1001640_pt1 | contig 19721 bp, 19 predicted proteins | sample HulkmetaG_FD_191571 | JGI IMG/M metagenome (GOLD analysis project Ga0256914, IMG submission 191571) | Hydrothermal chimney microbial communities from Main Endeavour vent field at the Juan de Fuca Ridge, Pacific Ocean - Hulk | ecosystem: Environmental > Aquatic > Marine > Hydrothermal vents ... | reverse complement strand
GTCATGGCCGACGGCGAGAGCCTCAAGCAGGGCTACGAGGTCAGGGCGAGCCGCGAGATAGCCGCCCTCGACCCGGCCAGCACCGCGCAGGAGTTCATCCGCAAGACCGGCCGGCTCCTCGGCGCCCGCCCGCTGGCGAGCGGACGCTACACCGCCTACCTCGAGCCCGCCGCCTTCCTGGCCCTCCTCTCGCCCTTCCTGGGCCACTGGAGCGGCAAGCAGGTAATCGAGGGTAAGAGCCGGCTGGCCGGCAAGCTGGGCCGGAAGATAGCCAGCGAGATCCTGACCATCTACGACGACCCGGACCACCCCGAAGGGCTGATGAACGCCCCCTTCGACGCCGAGGGCACCCCGACGCGGCGGGTCTACCTGCTGCGCGAAGGCGTGGTCGAGAGCTTCATGCACAACAGCTACACGGCCCGCAAGCTGGGCCAGGAGCCCACCGGCAACGCCTCCCGCGGTTACAAGGGCGTGCTCGACGTCGCCCCGCACAACGTCATCGTTGCCCCTGGCGCGGGGCTGGAGCTGGCGGAGGGCGTGCTCGTTACCGACCTGATGGGCGTCCACGCCGGCGCCAACCCCATCTCCGGCGACTTTTCGCTGCAGGCGCTGGGCATCAAGATAGAGGGCGGCGAGGAAGCCTACCCGGTCGAGAACATTACCATCAGCGGCAACTTCTTCGACGTCCTCGAGCGCGTCGTGGCGCTGGGGGGCGAGCTCGAGTGGAGCGTAGGCCACCTGGTCGGCGCCAGCCCCACGGTCGAAATCGCCGACGTGGCCTTCGCCGGCGCCTGAGCCCGCCAGCGAAAGAGGGGCCCCGCGGGGCCCCTCTTTCGCGCCCGCCGCGGCGTCTGCCGTACCATTAAGGGGTGAAACCTCCGCAGCCACCCCTGGTAGACGCCCACCTCGACCTGGCCCACAACGTTCTCGACATGGGCCTCGACCTGACCCTGCCGCTTGCGGAGCTGCGCCGCCGCCACCCGCGGGGCGACCTGCCCACGGCCACCCTGCCGGCGCTCGGCCAGGCCGGCGTGGCGCTGGTCTTCGCCACCCTCTTCGCGAGCCCCCACCACCCTCAGCACAACCCCGACGGCGGCTACCGCACCCCCGACGAGGCCCACGCCCTGGCCTGGCGGCAGCTCGAGCTCTACCGCCGCTGGGCCGACGAGGGGCGGGTACGCCTCGTCACCAGCCGCGCCGGGCTCGAGGCGCACCTGCGGGCCTGGGAAGACGACGGCGTTCCCGGCCTGCTGATTCTGATGGAAGGCGCCGACCCCATCCGCACCCCGAGCGAGCTGGGTTTCTGGGTAGACGCCGGCGTGCGCATCGTCGGGCCCGCCTGGGGCGGCACCCGCTACGCCGGCGGCAGCTGGGGGGAGACCGGCGGCCTGACCGCGGCCGGCCGCGAGCTGGTGGCGGCGATGAGCAGCGAGCCGCGCGTGGCCCTCGACGCCAGCCACCTCTCGGAACGCTCCTTCTGGGAGGCGGTGGAGGTCTACCAGGGGCCGCTGCTGGCCAGCCACTCCAACGCCCGCCGCTTCGTTAGCGGCGAGCGCCACCTGACCGACGCGATGATTCGAGAGATAGGCCGCCGCGACGGGGTGGTGGGCGCCGTGCTCTACAACGCCTTCCTGGTAGAGGGCTGGCGGCGCGGCGACCCGCGGCCGGGCTTCGAGGTCCTCGTCCGCCACATGGCTCACGTCGCGAGCCTGATCGGCTGGGAGCGGGTGGGTATCGGCTCCGACTTCGACGGCGGCTTCGGAACCCTGGAAACCCCGGCGCCGCTCGACGGCCCCGCCGACCTGCGCCGGCTGCAAGACCACCTCCCCGCGGGCGCCTTCGCCGGCGTAATCGGCGGCAACTGGCTGCGCTGGCTGCGCAGCTGGCTTCCCTGAAGCAGCGTCAAATGGGGGCGGCGGGCCAGAGGCCCGCCGCCCCGCTTGCAGAAAACGCTACTTGACCAGGGCCGTCGCGGCGGCGAAGAGGCCGTAGGCCAGGCCCGGCAGCACGCCCAGCACGACCACCAGCGCGGTCGCCAGGGCGATGCCCACCGGCGAGGAGCCGCTCATCCGCACGGGCTCGGCCTTGACGGGCTTGCCGAAGAGGGCCGCCGCCAGCAGCTTCAGGTAGTAGTAAGCGGCGATGACCGCCGCGAAGAGGGCCAGGGCGACGATCGCGTACTGACCGCCGCGGGCCGCCTCGACGAAGACCAGGTACTTGCCCCAGAAGCCCACCAGCGGGGGCAGTCCGGCCAGCGAGAGCAGGGCGACTATCCAGCCGAGGCCGAGCAGCGGAGAACGCCCCCACAGACCGCCCAGCTCGCTCAGCTTGACCCCCTGGCCATCGTCCAGCTCGGCCAGCACCGCGAAGGCCAGACCGGTGGAAAGAGCGTAAGCCAGCAGGTAGAAGCCGGTGGCCGGCGCCGGGTTGGGCCCGAAGAGGGCCACGGCTATGTAGCCGGCGTGCGCCACCGAGGAGTAGGCCAGCATCCGCTTGGCCTCGCCCTGAACCATCGCGCTCAGGTTGCCCCAGAAGACGGTCAGCAGCACCATCGCCGCGAAGGCGTAGAACCAGGGGCCGTCCAGGCCGATCGCCGCCATGACGCGGGTCAGCGCCGCAAACGCCGCCGCCTTGACCGCCGTCGCCATGAAGAGGGTAACCGGGGTGGCGCTCCCCTGGTAGACGTCCGGAGTCCACCAGTGGAAGGGGGTCAGGGCCGCCTTGAACGAAAGCCCCGCCAGAATCATCAGCACCGCGGCGTTGAAGATGAGGCCGGAGCCGTCCGCCCCGAGAACGAAGCCGCCGGTGCTGCCAAAGTAGAGGGCGATTCCGTAGAGGAAGAAGGCCGCCGCCACCGCGCCGAGCAGGAAGTACTTCAGGCTGGCCTCGTACCCCGCCTCGTCGCGCCGGCTGGCGGCGAGCGCGTAGAGGGGGATCGAGAGGATCTCGAGCCCGACTATCATCACGCCCAGGTGAGGCGTCGAGGCCATGACGTGCCCGCCCAGGACCGCGAAGGCCACCAGCGGGTAGTACTCGAAGGCCGGCCAGCCCTTGCGCTCGAAGTAGTCGCAGTCGGCCAGCAGGGCCAGAATCGCCCCGACTATCATCACCAGGGTGAAGCCCTGCGAAAAGGCGTCGGCGACGTAGAGCCCGCCAAAGGCGGTGGCCCCGTCGCCCCAGGTCAGGGCCAGGCTAACCAGCCCCGCCGCCATGCCCAGCAGGGTGACTATTTTGACGGAGCGCGGCGGCATGAAGAAGCCGGCGAAGGTGGCCAGCAGGGCCACGGCGAAGAGGACTATCAGCGTGGTCATTGTCCACCTCCCAGCAGCGCGGCGAAGGCCTGGGCCCCCGGCAGGAGCACCTCGGTGAAGAGCTTTGGATAGACGCCCATGAAGACGATTACCAGAACCGCCAGGGTGCCCCACTGCCACTCATACGAGTCCATGTCGGCCGCCGGCCTGTCCGGGGCGTTGTGGAAGAGGTTCTGGTAGGCGCTGAGGGCGTAAGCCGCGGCGGCGATGACCGCCAGGAAGCCGACGGCCGTCCAGGTCGGGCTGGCCTGCCAGGCGCCGAGCAGGTTCATGAACTCGCCCGGGAATCCGGAGAGGCCGGGGAGGCCGACCATCGCCAGCACCAGAATCAGACCCAGCGCCGCCAGGGCCGGGGCCGACCTGGCCAGCCCCGAGGTGGGCTTCAGGTCGAGGGTGCCGAAGCGGCGGTGCAGGCCGCCGGCGAAGAGGAAGAGCGAGCCCGTATAAACGGCCGAGGCTGCCAGCAGGAAGATGGCCCCGACCGCGCCTTCGGTGGTGCCGCTGAAGATGCCCAGCGCGCCGATGCCCATGTGCGAAAGCGCGCCGTAGGCCAGAAGCCGCTTCCAGTCGGTCTGAGCGTAGGCTATCCAGGCCGCCCAGATAGCGGTGAAAGCCGCCAGGCCCAGGAGCCAGGGCTGGAAGAGGGCGAAGGCGCTCGGGAAGAGCGGCAGCGCCCAGCGGAAGAAGCCGAAGAGGCCCACCTTGTAGAGGGTGCCCATCACGTCGGCCAGCCCCGAGGGGTGGTTCTCGGCGTGGAAGTCGGGGAGCCAGACGTGCAGCGGGAAGAGGGGCGTCTTGACCATGAAGGCTATCAGGAAGGCGGCGAACGCCCAGACCCCGGCGCTGCCGCCGAGGGGGTGGGCGGTCAGGTCGCTCAGCAAGAAGCTGCCGGCCCCGCCCAGGTAGCGGGCCGCCAGGATGCCGGCCAGCATCAGCAGGCTGCCGACCAGGGTGAAGATGGCAAACTTGACCAGCGCCCGCACCCGCCCCGCGCCGCCGTAGAGGCCGAGCATCAGCAGGCTGGGAATCAGGGTGGCCTCGAAGAAGACGTAGAAGAGAACCAGGTCCTGCGCGGCCAGGATTCCCAGCAGCCCCGACTCCATGAGCAGCGCCAGGCCGACCATCGCCGGCGGAACGTCGTGAGCGGCCAGGAGGGCGATCAGGGTGGTGACCACCACCGCCAGCATCAGGACGATGCCGGCACCGTCCCAGGCGACCGCGTAGTATATGCCCGCCTCGCCCAGAAGCGGCGTCTGGTAGGCGAAGTCGTTGCCGCCCAGGTAGGCGCCGAAGCTCATCAGGCCGACTATCAGCGTCAGCAACGCCCCCAGGAGCCCGACCGAGCGGGCCTGCTGCGGGGCGATCAGCGCCCACAAACCAAAGGCCAGCGGGAGGAATATCAGTACGTGGATCATCTCAGCACCCCCCAAACGAGCATTACCACCAGGCCGAGCACCATCAGCGCTCCGTAGACGCGGGCGTAGCCGGCCTGCAACCAGGTCAGCTGTTCACCCAGCCAGGCGCTCAGACCCGCCGCGGCGACGTACGCGCTGTCGAGCAGGCCGTCCAGCAGGGCCAGGACCGCCGCCAGCTCCTTGAGCGGGTTGACTATCAGGGTGTTGTAGACGAGGTCCACGTAGAAGGCGTTCTCCGACCAGGTCTGGAAGGTAAGGTACCACCTGGGCAGCGCCCAGCGGGTGAAGGCCAGATAGCCCAGGTAAAGGCCGGCCAGGGCGACCACCGCCGAAAGGGTAATCAGCCCCCACTCGAGCCCCAGGCTCATCTCGTGCGCCTCCACGTGGGCCAGAGCCGGCGCCAGGAAGGGCTCGACGAAGTTCCACAGCGGCTTGGGCAGGGCCAGGAAGCCGGCGAAGACGGCGCCCAGCGCCAGGATGTCGTTGGGAATGGTCATCACGCTCGGCGACTCGTGGGGGTGGGCGTCGCCCTTGTACTCGCCCAGGAAGACCAGCGCGTACCAGCGCATCGCGTAGACCGCCGTCAGGAAGGCCACCGAAAGGCCGGCGACGTAGAAACCGGTGCCGCCGAATGGGTAGTTGAGGGTGGCGGTGATGATGGCGTCCTTCGACCAGAAGCCGGCCAGCAGCGGAAAGCCCGCCAGCGAGAGGGCGCCCGCCAGGCCGTGCAGGTGGGTTCGCGGCAGGTACTTCTTCAGGCCGCCCATCTTGCGGATGTCCTGTTCGCCGCCCAGAGCGTGAATGACCGAGCCCGAGGCCAGGAAGAGGAGGGCCTTGTAGAAGGCGTGGGTCATCACGTGGAAGAGGGCTATCCAGTAAGCGCCGACGCCGACCGCCAGGAACATGTAGCCCAGCTGGCTGATCGTCGAGTAGGCGACGATTTTCTTGATGTCCCACTGTCCAAGCGCGCTGAGCGCGCCGTAGGCGGCGGTGATGATGCCGATGACGGCGATGAAGTAGGAGATGTCCTGCAGGTTGACGTAGAGGAAGGAGCTGCGGGCTATCAGGTAGACGCCGGCGGTGACCATCGTCGCCGCGTGGATCAGGGCGCTGACCGGCGTCGGGCCCGCCATGGCGTCGGGCAACCAGACCATCAGCGGCACCTGGGCGCTCTTGCCAACGGCGCCGACGAAGAGCAGGAAACCCGCCAGACCCAGGCTCAGCGGCAGGACGTTGCTGGTCTCGAGAACGTCGCGCAGCTCGCCGATGGAAAGGGTGCCGAAGGTGCTGTAGAGCAGCGCCATGCCCAGCAAAAAGCCGAAGTCGCCGATGCGGTTGGTAATGAAGGCCTTGCGGGCGCTGTCGGCGTTCTTCTTCTCGGTGTACCAGAAGCCGATGAGCAGGAAGCTGGCCAGACCGACGCCCTCCCAGCCGATGAACATCACCGGGTAGCTGCCGGCCAGGACCAGGGTCATCATCATGGCGATGAAGAAGTTCAGGTAGGCGAAGAAGCGGCTGAACCCCTCGTCGCCGTGCATGTAGCCGATGGCGTAGACGTGAATCAAGAAGCCGATGCCGGTGACCACCAGGCCCATGTAGCCGGAGAGGTTGTCGAGGACCAGGCTGAAGGGGATCCCCGGCAGCCAGTCCTTGATCTCCCAGCTGGCCCCGCCGCCGAGCAGGCCGAAGAGCACCAGCAGGAAGCTCAAACCGGCCAGCGTCGAGGCGATCACGCCGGGGAGGGGCTCGCGCAGCCGCTTGCCGAAGAGGCCCAGGTAGGCGAACCCGAAGAGCGGGAGCAGGATTATCAGTAGTAGCTGCATGTTTACCCCCTGAACTCCGCGAGGTCGTCCACCGAGGTGGACTCACGCGAGCGGAAGACGGCGACGATTATTCCCAGGCCGACCGCCACCTCGGCCGCCGCCAGGGCGATGACCACCAGCGCCATAACCTGGCCGTCGAGCTGGCCCGAGGCGCGGGCGAACGAGACCAGGGCCAGGTTTGCCGAGTTGAGCATCAACTCGATGGACATGAAGATGAGGATGGCGGTGCGGCGCGAGAGAACGCCGTAAAGGCCAATGGCGAAGAGCAGCGCCGAGAGGAGCAGGTAGTAGCTCATTTGCCCACCTCCTGCAGCTCGCGGTCGCGCTCGAGCACCTGCGGTTTGACGCGGGCCTTGCGTATCTGCGGCTGAACCACCACCACCGCGGCCACCGTCGCCGCGAATAGCAGCACCGCCACCAGCAGGACCGCGTAGAGCCAGTCGCCGTAGAGCAGACCGCCCAGCGCCCCCGGCAGGCCGCCGGCCAGCTTGATCTCGGCCAGCGGGTTGGCCGGCCCCAGCCCGGAGAACGCGTAGGCCAGCACCAGGAAGAAGACCGCCGCCAGCGCCGCCGCCACCGGTCGCATCCAGGGCAGGCGGTCGAGGCCGACGTCGGCCTTGGCGTCGTAGAGCAGCATGATCACGAAGAGGAAGAGGACCATGACCGCTCCGGCGTAGACGATGATCTGAATCCAGCCGAGGAACTGCGCCTCGAGCGCGAAGTAGACCACCGCCAGAGCCAGGAAGTTGCCCACCAGCGCCAGGCCGGCGTGCACCGCGTTCTTCAGGGTGACCGCCGCCAGGGCGCTGGCGATGAGCAAGACTCCCATGAGCAGATCGAATGCGCTCACTTATACTTCACCCCCTCCAGCTCCGGCCGCACGTACGGCACCTCGAAGCCCAGCTTGACCGGCTTGCCGGTCTGCTCGGCCTCGCGCCGCTGCGCCTTGGAACCGACCGTGTCGACCAGCAGGTCTTCCTTGCTGTAGACCAGGTCGGCGTAGACGTAGTCGGCCAGCTCGAACTCGTTTCCGAGCACGATCGCGCCGGTCGGGCAGGCCTCCTCGCACATGCCGCAGAATATGCAGCGCAGCATGTTTATCTCGTAGACCTTGGCGTAGCGCTCGCCCGCCGAAACCGGGTTCTCCGGATCGTTCTCGGCCGGCTCCACGTAAATCGCGTAGGCCGGGCAGGCCGCCGCGCAGAGGCTGCAGCCAATGCACTTCTCCAGCCCGTCGGGGTGCCGGGTGAGCACGTGCCGGCCGTGGAAGCGCGGTTTAAGGGGAACCGGCGCGCTCGGATAGGGGATCGTCACCGGCTTGGAGAACAGGTGTTTGAGGGTGATCCCCATGGCCTTGGCCAATGCAAAGACACTCATACGGCCCCTCCTTTACTGGCCACCCAGTAGGCGGTGACCAGGAACCAGGCCAGCGCCACCGGGAAGAGTACGCCCCAGGCGAAACGGATCATCACGTCGTACCGGGTGCGGAACCAGCTCGCCCAGATCCACATGACGATGAATATGAAGACCAGCCACTTGACGAACAGCCACAAGACAGGCACCTCCGGCAGGCCGAAAGGAGCGTGCCAGCCGCCCAGGAAGAGCGTCGGAATCAGCGCCGAGGCGGTTATCCAGTGGAGCAGCTCGGCCATGTAGAAGGAGACGAACTTCATGCTGTTGTACTCGGTCGAGAAGCCGCCCACCAGCTCCTGTTCGGCCTCGACGAAGTCGAAGGGGGTGCGGCCCATCTCGGCCAGGGCGGCGATGAAGTAGACGACGAAGACCGGGAACTGCCAGAGAATCAGCCAGCCGTGCTGACCCTGCCAGTCGACGATGTCGCGCAGGCTGAGCGAGCCGACCAGCAGCACCGGCCCCAGCAGGGCCACGCCCAGGGCCAGCTCGTAACCGACCAGGCCGGCCGCCGAACGCAGGCCGCCCATCAGGCTGTACTTGGAGCCCGAGCCCCAGCCGGAGAGGAAGATGCCGTAGGTGGCCAGCTCGGCGGCGGCGAATATGTAGAGAATCGAGACGTCCAGGTCGGCCACCCAGGGGTCGAGGCCGAAGAGGCTGCCCTCGGGCCCCAGGGGAATCACCGCGAACGCCGCCAGCGCGAACGTGAACGAAATGAGCGGCGCCAGCCAGTAGACGAACTTGTCGGCTTTGGCTACCGAGATGTCCTCTTTGAAAATCGCCTTGACGGCGTCGGCGATCGGCTGCAAGAGGCCCAGCGGCCCGACCCGGTTGGGGCCGAGACGGATCTGGAAACGGGCCAGCACCCGCCGCATCGCCCAGGTCAGGTAGGCGAACGTAAAGAGGAGCATCAAAATCAGGACCAGGCCCTTGAGGGCCGCTATCAAGTAGGTCACCGCGCCTCACCTCCTTCAGGCACCAGCGCCTCGAAGGGCAGCCGCGCCGCCGGCATCACCCCGAGGGCGGGCAGGAAGAACCACCCTTTGGGCAGGGAGTCGTCGAGCACGAGCCGCGCCGGCTGCGGGCCGGCCGGGGTGACTACCTCGATCCGGGCCCCCTCGTCGAGGCTGCGCGACTGGGCGGTTTCCGGGTGCGCCGCCAGCTCCAGCTCGCCCAGGGCCCGGCCGGCGGCCTCGCCGGCACGGTGGCGGGTCTTCCACATGCTCGGCTTGAGGTAGAGGGCGGCTCCCTCCGCCTCGGGCGCCGGTCGCGGCGCGTGGGAAACCCGCGGCCGCCAGATAACGCCGTATTCGTCGAGCCTGTCGAGGTTGATCTTGTAACGCTCGGCGAAACGGCTGCGGGCCTGGCGGGCGAAGCGGATGGGCGGCTCGGCGCCGAGCGCCTGGCCGAATATGTAGAGCGCCTGGGTCAGGCCCTCGGCCTCGCCGGCCTCGACGTGGGCCGGGTTGAGGGATACCAGGCGGTTTTCGGCGTTCAGGTAGGTGCCCAGCTTCTCGTAGGCGGTCTTGGCGGGCAGGACCACGTCGGCGTGCTGCTCGACTACCGGCGTCAGGCGCGCCGCGTGGAAGACCTTGAAGCCCGCCCGCTGCAGCAGCTTGGCCGGCGGCTGCTCGGCGGCGATGAAGGCCGCCCTGGGAGCGTCCTTGCCGGTCGTCCAGACGCCCATGGCCTCGAGCCCGCGGGCGTTGGCCGCCGGCGTCATGACCAGCACCCCCGCCCCCTGCGACTTGGCTATCTTCTCGGCCAGCTGGGCCGCCCGCACGTCGCCGAGAACCTCGGCGCCGATCAGCATCACCCGCTTCTCGGCTTTCCGCCAGCTCTCCGCCGCCTGCTTGATGGCGTCGGCGCTGACGCCGGGCACCTCGGTCGGCTCGCGGCCGGCCAGGGCGGCGTCGAAAGCGGCGAAGAAGGCGGCGGCGTGGCCCGGCGGGAAGACGCCCCTGGCCCCGGCCCAGCGCATAATCCTGGTCGGGTAGGGGGCAAAGGCGCCGAGAAGGCTCTTGTCGGGCGGGGTGTGTTCACGGATGGAAAGGTCGGCTATCGGCGTGCCGTGGTTGAGGCGCGGCGGCATCTTGACGCCGCGGAGGCGCTTGTGAATCCAGATGTGGCTGATAGGCAGCTCCTCGGTCGGGTCGCCCACGGCGAGTATGTAGCCGGCCTCGAGCAGGTCGGCGAAGGTGGCCGCCGGGAAGCTGGTGGCGGGAACCGCGGTGCGCCCCTCGAAGTCGAGGTAGCCGGTGCCCAGCCGCCTGGCCAGCTCGGCGGCGGCCATGCCCTCTTCGAGGGTGGCGTCGCCGGGGAGGAGAATGCCCACCTGGTCGTGGGAGACGCCCTCGAGCCCCTGTTTCATGGCGGCCAGGGCCTCTTCCCAGCTGGCCGGCTCCAGCGAGCCGCCCTTCCGGACCAGCGGCGTGGTGACCCGGTCTATGTCGGCCCACTCGTGGCCGAAGCGGGCGGCGTCGGAAATCCAGATGTCGTTGACCTCCGGGTTTTCCCGGGCGCGAATCCGCTCGATGCGGCCGCTGCGGGCGTCTATCCAGACGTACTGGCCGGAGGCGTCGTCGGGGCTGACGCTGGGGGTCTGCTCGAACTCCCAGTTGCGCCCCCGGAAGCGGGCCACCCGGTCGAGCAGCGCTCCCACCGGGCAGATGTCGGTGATGTTGCCGGTGAAGTTGGAGGGCAGCCCCTCGTCGGCGGTGCCGATGAAGGTGTGTACGCCGCGCTCGATGAAGTCGAGCACCTCGTCGCCGGGAATCTCCTCGAAGTAGCGGACGCAGCGCTTGCAGTGTATGCAGCGTTCGCGGTCGAGGATGATGAACTCGCTCAGCGGGTGGTGCTTGTCAACGTGGCGCTTGGTGAACTCGTAGCGGGTGTAGACCGGCTCGCCGGTGGGCCCCGTGTAGAACTTCTTGTCGAGTCCGTATTCGTAGGCGCGGTCCTGCAGGTCGCAGGCGCCGCCCTTGTCGCAGGTCGGGCAGTCGAGCGGGTGGTTGGCCAGCGTCAGCTCGACCATCCCCGACTGGGCGTGGCGCACCTCGTCGGAGAGCGTGTCGATGACCATTCCCTCGCTGACCGCCAGCGTGCAGCTGGCCATGAGCTTCGGGAACCAGAAGATCTTTATCTCCCCCGACTCGTCGGTAATCCACTCGCCGTCGGGCCCCTTGCGCGGCGCGCCCGCCTTAACCAGACACATCCGGCAGGAACCGGTCGGGCTCAGGTGGCGCTCGGCGCAGAAGAGGGGTACGTCGTAACCGGCGTGGAAGATCGCGTCCATCGCCGAGGTGCCGGGGGGAACCTCGACGACGCGGTCATTGACCTTGACTTTGGGCATCCTCACCTCCACCTCGGTCCCGACTGGACCGCGCAGGTACCGTGCTCGATATGGTGGACGAACTCGTCGCGGAAGTGCCGCAAGGCCCCGCGGATGGGCCAGACCGCGGCGTCGGCCAGCGGGCAGAAGCTCCGGCCCTCGATCTGGTCGAGCAGGTCTTCCATCGTCTTCAGGTCCTCGTGGGTCGCCCGGCCGGTCTCGAACTTCTCGAAGAGCTGCGGCAGCCAGCCGGAAACCCCCTCGCGGCAGGGCGTGCACTTACCGCAGGACTCGTGCGCGTAGAAGCGGATGAGGTTCCAGATGGCGTCGACTATGCAGACCGACTGGGGTATCAGCACCACCCCGCCGGTGCCCAGCGAGGAGTTGGCGGCGACCAGCGACTCGTAGTCCATCGGCAGGTCGAGGTATTCATCGGTGAACGGCAAGAGCGGCGTCGAGGAACCGCCGGGGATGAAGGCCTTGATCGGCTCGGTGGGGCCGCCGGCCCAGTCGTAGATCAGCTCGCGGAAGGTGGTGCCCATCGGCAGCTCGTAGACGCCGGGGCGGCGGGCCGGGCCGGAAACCTGGTAGAGCTTCATGCCCTTCGACTTCTCGGTGCCCATCTGGGCGAACCAGTCGGCCCCGCGCTGCATGATGTGGACCACGCTGGCCAGCGACTCGACGTTGTTGATCGTGGTCGGCTTTCCGTAAAGGCCCGACTGCGCCGGGAAGGGCGGCTTCATGCGGGGGTTGGCCCGCAGGCCCTCCAGCGAGTTCATCAGCGCCGTTTCCTCGCCGCAGATGTAGGCGCCGGCGCCCCGGTGCACGTAGAGGTCGAAGTCGAAGCCGGAACCGAAGAGGTTCCTGCCCAGGTAACCGCGCTCGTAGGCCTCGCGAATGGCGGCGACCAGGCGGTCGTAGGCCTTCTTGTACTCGCCGCGGATGTAGATGTAGCCCTTGGTGGCGCGGATTGCGTAACCGCCGATTATCATCCCCTCGATCAGCTGGTGCGGGTCGTCCTCCATGATGTAGCGGTCCTTGAAGGAGGCCGGCTCCGACTCGTCGGCGTTGCAGATGAGGTAGTGCTGCTGCCCGTCCTTGGGCATGAAGCTCCACTTGACGCCGGTCGGGAAGCCGGCGCCGCCGCGCCCGCGCAGACCGCTCTTCTTGACCTCCTCGACCACCTCGTCGGGCTGCTTGCCGGTGAGCACCGCCCGGGCCGTCTCGTAACCGCCGTGACCGAGATAGTAGTCGAGCGTCCAGCTGTTCGGCTTGCCCACGTGGGCGTAGAGGGTGGGGGTAAAGCGCGGGTCCTTGCCGCTGACTATCGGTCCGTTGCTCACGACTCACCCCCCTCTGCGAGTTCGATGACGTGCTTGCCCATCTTCTCCTCGCCGGGCAGCGAGGCGCGCACCTCTTCCAGCGGCTTGTCTTGAGAGAGGCCCTCGAGCAGGGCTTCCAGCCGCTCCTTGGTGACGCGCTCTATGTAGTGCTCGTCGTTGATCTGGATGACCGGGCCGGTGTGGCAGCTGCCCAGGCACTCGACGGCCTGCAGGCTGAAGCGGCCGTCGGCGGTCACCTCGCCGGGAAGGATGCCCAGCCTCTCGGTGAGCGTCTTCCACAGCTCGTCGGCGCCGGCCAGCTTGCAGCTCAGCGTCCGGCAAACCTGGATGTGATACTTGCCGGTCGGCAGCCCCTGGTAGTAGCTGTAAAAGCTCATCACCCCGGCCACCTCGGTGGCGGTGGTGCCTACCAGCTCGGCAATCTCCTTCATGCGCTCGAAGCTGACGTAGCCCTCGTCCTGCTGCACCCGCCGCAGGAGGGGCATGAGCGCGGAGCGCCGCCGGTCTTCGGGGTACTGGGCGAAGACCTCGGCGAGCCAGTCTTGCTTGTCGTCAAAAAAGCCCATGCATAACCTCCGTTAGCGGTCGATACCCCCGAGAACCGGGTCGAGGGTGGCGAGAATGGCGATGAAGTCGGCGAACTGGTGTCCTTTGGCGGCGTAGCGCAACGACTGGATGTTGACGAACTCCGGGGTGCGGATCTTGACCCGGTAAGGCATGCTGCCGCCGTCGGAAACGACGTAGTAGGAGAGCTCGCCGCGGGCCGACTCGGTGGGCACGTAGGCCTCGCCGGCCGCCGGGTGGAAGCCCTCGGTGACCAGCTTGAAGTGGAAGAGCAGCGCCTCCATGCTGTGGGCCAGCATGTTGCGCGGCGGCAGCGAGAAGTGGGGGTCGGGGTCGCGGATGGGGCCCGGCTCGAGCCGCTCCACCGCCTGCGTGATGATTCGGTGCGACTGGCGCATCTCCTCGAGGCGGATGATCATCCGGTCGTAGGTGTCGCCGCGGGTGCCCAGGGGCACGTCGAAGTCGTACTTCTCGTAGCCGCCGTAGGGGTGGGCCTTGCGCACGTCGTAGTTGACGCCGCTGGCCCGCAACGAACCGCCGGTGAGGCCCAGGTTGATGGCCACCTCGGGCGGGATGACGCCGACGTCGCGGGCGCGGGAGTTGAAGATGGGCGAGCCGTCGAACATCCCCTGGTAGTCGTCCACCTTGGCGAGGAAGCCGGCGAGGAACTTCTTCAGCTCGGGAACGAACTCCTCGGGCACGTCTTCTTTGAGGCCGCCGACGCGAACGTAGTTGTGGTGGAAACGCTGACCGGTGACCCACTCGAAGAGGTCGAGGATCGCCTCACGTTCGCGGAACGCGTAGAAGAAGGGCGTCATCGCCCCCAGGTCGAGCAGGCCCGAAGCGACGAAGAGCAGGTGGCTGGCGATACGGCTCAGCTCGTTGAGGATGATCCGGATGGTCTCGGCCCGTTCGGGAACCTGCGCCCCCACCAGCTTCTCCACCGCCAGCGCGTAAGCCAGGTCGTGGGCGAAGGAGTGGACGTAGTCCATGCGCGGCGTGAACGTGAAGTTTTGCGTGTAGGTGCGGTTCTCCATCGTCTTCTCGAAGCCCGAGTGGAGATAGCCGATGTGGGGCTCGAGGTCGATTATCTCCTCGCCCGCCATGGTCACGACCACCCGCAAGACGCCGTGCGTCGAGGGGTGCTGCGGCCCGACGTTGAGCACCATCAGCTCGCTGCGCAGCTCCTTGGGCTCTTCGGGCAGGGGTACGTCGGTTTTCGGCTTCATACGTCCTCCCCGTCAGCCGCCGCCGCGCGGCGCACGTCCTCGAAGTAGGCGGCGTATCCCCGGCGGGCGCCGCCCTTGCGGCCGGTCAGGCCCGGGTCCTTACCGGTCAGGCCGGCGCGGAACTGGGCCGGGTCGATGTAGCGCCCGTCACGGAAAACCGTCGGGGTCTCGCCCAGCGGGTAGTCCTTGCGCAGCGGATGACCCTCGAGGTCTTCCGGCGTAAGGATCTTGCGCAGGTCGGGGTGGCCCTCGAAGCGGACCCCGAACATGTCGTAGACCTCACGCTCCAAAAAGGCGGCGCCGGCGTAGAGGGGCGTCGCCGAGGGAACCACCGGGTCGCGCTCCGGCACCCAGACGCGGGCAAAGAACCGCGAGCCATCGCCGTCCTTCCAGCCTTTAATCGCCACCAGCTCGAAGAGAACCGCAAAGCGCTCCGGCCGCTCCTGCGGGTATTCGCTGTAGTCTATGCCGACCACGTTGGCTAGGTAGTTGAAGCCGGCCTCCTGCATCTCGGCAAAGAACTGCTCCAGCTCTTCCCGGGGCACGTCTATCCAGACCACCCCGCGGGCCTCCTCCACCGCGTAGCCGTGCTCGGCGGCGTACTGTTTGGCTATGTCCAGCTTGGCCATCAGCTACCCCCTCACCCAGGCCTCGACCGGCGGCAGCTTGCGCCCGGAGTCGTCGCGGGCCTGGCCGCGGATCTTCTTTTGCAGCTGCATCACCGCGTAAATCAGCGCCTCGGGGCGCGGCGGACAGCCGGGCACGTAGACGTCTACCGGAACGACGCTCTCGACCGACTGAACGATGGCGTAGTTGTTGAACATGCCGCCGGAGGCCGCGCAAGCGCCCATGGCGATGACCCACTTGGGGTCGCCCATCTGGTCGTAGACGCGGCGCATAATCGGGGCCATCTTCTTGGAGAGGCGGCCGGCGACTATCATCACGTCGGCCTGGCGCGGGCTGGCGCGAAAGACCTCGGAGCCGAAACGCGCAAGGTCGTTGCGGGCGTCGGAGCTGGCCATCATCTCGATGGCGCAGCAGGCCAGGCCGAAGGTCACCGGCCACAGCGAGTTGGAACGCCCCCAGGCAATCAGCTTCTCCAGGGTGGTGAAGAGGATGCCGTCGCGCTCTAACTCCCTGAAGTCACGTTCGTAGCTATCGTTTAATCCCACTTCATCACCCCCTTCTTCCACTCGTAGGCGAAGCCGGCCAGCACGATCAGCGTGAAGGCGAGCACCGCCCAGAACCCGGCCATGCCCAGCTTGCCGGCGTTGACCGCGTAGGGCCAGAGGAAGGCCACCTCGACGTCGAAGATGATGAAGAGCATGGCCACCACGTAAAAGTGGACCGGCAGCCTGTGCACCTCGCCGGCCGGGTCGTTACCCGACTCGTAGGGCATCAGCTTTTCCGGGCTGGGCTTCCTGGGCCCTAAAAGCGCCCCCAGCACCAGCATCACCACGCCGATGCCGCCGGCGATCACCAGGTATATGAGGATATTGATGTACTCAGCAGTCCCTGACAAGGTATCCCCTCCTTTGTGCCTATCTTCACTTGAGCCGACACACCGGTAGCGAAAGGCACCACAATCCTCATAAGTCTAACCGCTTCCGGTAGGGACAGCAGGCCCATTCGTCCCTGTTCGGCGGCCTAAAAAGCCGCCCGCGGGCCGCGGCCCGCGGGCGGGCGGCCGCCTGTCCGGCTCAGCCGGCGAGGCGGGCCAGCGCCTGCTCCAGGTCTTCGACCAGGTCGCGGGGGTCCTCGATGCCCACCGAGAGGCGTACCAGGCCCGGGGTGATCCCCTGCCGCCGCAGCACCTCCGGCGGCAGCAGCTCGTGGGTGGTGCTGGCCGGGTGGGTGGCCAGCGACTCGACGTCGCCCAGGGAAACCGCCTGCGTGAACAGCTCGAGCGCGTCCAGGAAGGTCCGGGCGGCCTCCTCACCCCCGGCCAGCTCGAGGGCCACCATCCCGCCGTAGCGGTCCATCTGCCGCGCCGCCAGCTCGTGATCGGGGTGGCCGGGCAGGCCGGGGTAGTAGACCCGCTCCACCAGCGGGTGCTGCTCCAGAAAGGCGGCTACCGCCTCGGCCCCGTCGCAGTGGGCCTCCATCCTGAGCGGCAGCGTCTTGACGCCGCGCATCAGCAAGAAGGCGTCTTCGGGGCTTAGCGCCCCGCCGACGTGGCGCAGGCCGTGGGCGCGCAGCTCGGCCATCATCTCGGCGCTTCCGGCCACCACGCCGCCCAGTGCGTCGCCGTGGCCGCCGAGGTACTTGGTGGCCGAGTGGAGCACCACGTCCAGGCCGAACTCGAGCGGTCTCGTCAGGTAGGGGGTGGCAAAGGTGTTGTCGGCGACGGTCAGCACCCCGTGCTCGCGCCCCAGGCGGCCGACCGCCGCCAGGTCGTTGACCCGCAGCGTCGGGTTGGTGGGCGTCTCGACGTAAATCATCCGCGTCTGCGGCGACAGCCAGCTCTCAGGCGGCTGGCCGCTGGCGTCGCGGACGTCTATTCCAAAGCTGCTCAGCACCTCGAAGAAGAGCCCCTCGGTGCCGCCGTAGAGAGGCCCCAGAAAAACCAGCTCGTCCCCGGGCCGCAAAAACGTGAAGGCCACCGCCGCTATCGCCGCCATCCCGCTGGCGAAGGCCACCGCGTCTTCGGCCCCTTCCAGACTGGCCACCTTTTCTTCGAAGACCCGCACCGTCGGGTTACCGATGCGGCTGTAGACGTAACCGGGCTCCTCGCCCGCGAACATTCGCCGGCCCCTTTCAAAGTCGCCGTAACTGAAGGTCGAGGTCCGGTAGACCGGGGTAACGTGGGCGCCGGTAGTCGGGTCGGGGTGTGAGCCGACGTGCACCGCGCGCGTGCGGAATCGCTTCATAATCGCTCCCTTTCTCCCTGACGGGCTTGATTCTTCGGGCTCATTTTACCGCCGGTAGACTGGTTGGCGTGAGTGCGCATCCGCCCTTCTCGATTCTGGCGCGGGTCTACGACCGGCTGATGGAAGACGTGCCCTATGAGGGCTGGGCCGAGTTCGTGCTGGCGGTACTGGGCGGCGAGGGGTTCTCTCCCCGGAGCGTGCTCGAGCTGGGCGTGGGCACCGGCAACGCCCTGCTCCCTTTCGCCCGCCGCGGGCTCGAGGTCGCCGGCGTCGACGCCTCGGCGGCGATGCTGGCCGCCGCCCGCGCCAAACTGCCGCGGGCCCGGCTGCTGCAGGCCGATTTTCGCAGCTTCTCCCTGGACCGCCGCTTCGACCTGGTCTACTCGGCTTTCGACAGCCTCAACAACCTGACCCAGCCCGCCGACCTGCAGGCGGCCTTCGCCCGCGCGCTAGCCCACCTGAACCCGGGCGGCTGGCTGGCGGCCGACCTGAACACCCCCGCCGGCCTGCGGGAACTCTGGCGCGAAGAGGTCTGGGAGGAAGACGGGGTGCGCCTCGAGTACGGCTACGACCCCGCCAGCGCCATCGGGCGGCTGGAAGCCTGGGTGAACGGCGAGCTCGAGGTTCACCTGGAACGCGGCTACACGCCGGACGAGGTGAGCCGGCTGCTGGAAAACGCCGGCTTCGGCGCCGCCTTCTGTCTGGTCTATCCGGATGGCGGCGAGCCCGGACCCCAAAGCGACCGCTTCTGGGTCTTCGCCCGGGCGCCTCACCGGGCTCAGGGGAATAGTGGCTAGACTGCCAGTAATGCGACCCCGCGAACCGCTCAACGCCTACACTCACGCCGCCGGCGCCCTGCTGGCGCTGGTCGGCCTGGGTTTTCTGCTCTACCTGGCCTGGCCCAACCCGCTGCTGCTGACCGCCGCCGCCGTCTTCGGCCTCAGCATGACGCTGATGTACTCGGCCAGCGCCGGCTACCACGCGGCCAACCTGGGCCAGCGCGGCCTCCTCTGGCTGCGCAAGCTCGACCACGCCGCCATCTTTCTCTTCATCGCCGGTTCCTACACGCCGGTGCTGCTGACCATGCTCGAGGGCGGCGCCCGCTGGGCCTGGCTGGCGCTGGTCTGGTCGCTGGCGGCCCTCGGCATCGCCCTCAAACTCTGGAAGATGAGCGCTCCGCGCTGGCTCTCGACGCTCTCCTACCTGGGTCTGGGCTGGCTGGCCGTCTTCCTGGTGCCGCGCCTGCAACTGCCGACCGCCGCTCTGGGCTGGATGATCGCCAGCGGCGCCCTCTACTCGCTCGGCGCCCTGGTTTACGCCCTCAAGAAACCCAACTTCCGCGCCCTCGGTTTTCATGAGCTCTGGCACCTGTTCGTCCTCGGCGGCAGCGCCACCATGTACGCCGCCGTCTGGGTAATCCTGGCCCGCGCCTGAGCGCCGGCGGTGCTAAACTGCACGGGTATGGACCTCGCCCGCGCCATCGTTCTGGGCATAGTTCAGGGGCTGACCGAGTTCCTGCCGGTCTCGAGCTCGGGCCATCTGGTACTCGCCGACTACTACCTGTTTGGCGGCCAGGCCCTCCCCCTCTGGGTCGACATCGCCTCCAACACCGGCACCTTTCTGGCGGCGCTCGTCCTGATGCGCCGCGAGATCGCCCAGGCGCTCGGCGGCTTCGCCGCCGGCCTCTTCAGCGCCGAGGCCCGCAAGAGCGAGGGCTGGCGGCTGGCGCTCCTCATTGGGGTAGCCAGCCTGCCGGCGTTGGTGGTGGGGCTGGCGCTCAAGGGCGTCTTCGAACGCATCAACAACCCCGTCTTCGTCAGCTTCGGGCTGCTGCTCACCGGCCTGATTCTCTGGACCACACCGCCCGGCGGCAGCAAGAGCACGCCCGCCCGCGTAAGTTTCAAGGACGCCTTTCTGGGCGGCCTCGCCCAGAGTCTGGCCATCCTGCCGGGAGTCTCCCGCAGCGGCAGCACCATCTCGGCGTTTCTGCACCTGGGCCTCTCGCCGGTGCTGGCGGCCAAGCTGAGCTTTTTGATGTACAGCGTGGCCAGCTTCGGCGTCATGCTGCTGGGGCTCAAGGACGGCCTGCCCGACGGCGTGCAGGCCGCGCCCCTGGTAGCGATGATCGCCGCCGCCTTCGCCAGCGGCTACCTGGCCATGATCTGGCTCTTCGGCGTGCTCAAACGTGGCCAGTTCCGCTGGTTCGCTCCCTACGTCTGGGCGCTCGCCGCCTTGACGCTCTTCACGCTGCGTTAGATTTTCCATTCGGAAGCATGCGGTTTGCACTCTCGCGCTTCTTCGCAGCTCTACTCGGACCGAAAGACACTATCCGCCCTTCGGCCGAGCGGGCGTCCGGCGACCCGGGCGCTGCGGTTTGACAGCGCTACGGGCTTCTTACTCCTCCGCTGCACCGTCCCCGTCTTCT
>Ga0256914_1001639_pt1 | contig 19744 bp, 18 predicted proteins | sample HulkmetaG_FD_191571 | JGI IMG/M metagenome (GOLD analysis project Ga0256914, IMG submission 191571) | Hydrothermal chimney microbial communities from Main Endeavour vent field at the Juan de Fuca Ridge, Pacific Ocean - Hulk | ecosystem: Environmental > Aquatic > Marine > Hydrothermal vents ... | reverse complement strand
GTTGATCCCGACGCTGTCCTTCCCGAGCGCGGAGACGATCCCCTGGCTCACACTCTCGCCCACGCCGAAGGGATTGCCGATCGCAAAGACCAGGTCGCCCGTCTTCAACCGGTCCGAATCGCCCATCGTGATCGCCGGGAGCCCCTTCGCCTCGATCTTGATGACGGCGATATCGGTCTTCGGATCGGTCCCGACCACCTTCGCGTCGTACTCCTTCGTGCTTCCCGGAAGGGTCACGCGCACCTCGTCGGCATCGGCGACCACATGGTTGTTGGTGACGATATAGCCGTCGGACGTGACGATCACCCCCGAACCGAGCGAACTCTGGATCCGCTCACGCGGCATCGCCCGGCCGTAGGGCATATTGAAAAACTGCCGGAAAAAGGGATCCATGAAAGCAGGTGGGATATTCTGGCGAATCTTCTTCTTCGCCGATACGTTGACGACACACTCGCTCGCCTCCCTGATCGCGTCGTTGAACGAAAGGATCTTTCCCGATTCGGGCATGACCCTCGCGGCGGGGGGAGCCTCTTTGAAGCCGATCTGGCCTGCCATCAACGATGCGGCGAGAACCGCGGAAACAAAAATCGTCTTTTTCATCATTTTTCGATCTCCTTGCTGTTCGATATCGGAATGGTCCGGTTCGACACCGCTATTGTACGCGACCGTTCGTAAACACCGCCCAACGATTCGTAAACGAATGGTTAACGCCCCCATCGGAATGGTATAATTTCGCATCGGAACCGAACGATACCAATCCCAAAGGGCTCCATGTGCACATTCTCAAGAAACTGATCGCCGTTCTCCTCATCCTCGTACTCGTCAACGTCGGCTTCATCTGGTATGGACAGGCCAGCTTCGACGCGACAGTCAAGACACTCGGCAAAGCGTTTGCCGAAAACAACGAAACCATCCCAACGGCACGGACCTCTCCACCCGCGCTCATCGCATCGGCTCTGCGCAAGAGCGGTGTCGATACCCACCCCTACAGGACGCTCGTACTGCAGTTTGAAGGAAAATACCGCTCCAAACCCTCCTCCAAATGGATGCCGATGCACGCCCTTGCGCTCCTGCGTCCCACACCCGATATGCTCTGGGGCATCCGACTCGAAAACAACCCGGTCGTCACCTTCAACGCGCTGGAAACCTACCATGCCGGCCGCGCATCGATGGAGATGCTCCTTTTTGGAATCATCCCGACCGGGAAGCGGGAGGGTGAAGCGTTCGCCCGCTCCGAACTCGCCCGCGTCCTCGCCTACGGCCTCTACAATCCCGCGCTCCTTGCCTGTGGCTGTATCGGGTACAGGGCGATCGACGACCGCCGGATCGAAGCGACGATCCGCGACGGAAATCTCACGGCGTCGGTCATCTTTTCCGCCGACGATGCGGGGGATATCGTAGAGGTATTCAGCCGCGACCGGCTCCGTCCCGTCAAAGGGGGGCTGGAGCCGGCCGGGTGGCGTATGCGTATCCGCTCCTACGCCACCATCGACGGACTGCGTATCCCAAAGGAGGTGGAGGAGTCGTGGATCGTCGACGGCAACGAGCTTTCCTACTCCAGAGGCCACGTCACCTCCGCCAGACGACTGTGACGGTCCAGACCCTCTTTACCGATCGGCGGGGCGGCTTCAGCGCTCCCCCCTACGACACCTTCAACCTCGCCCTCCATGTCGGGGACGATCCGGACGCCGTAGGGCGGAATCGCGCTCTGCTCGAAAGGAGGATCGGCGCAGAAAAGATCGTCTGGATGGAGCAGATCCACGGCGATTCGGTACGGAGAGTGGCAACCCCCACCCCCGATACCGTTTCCGCGTGCGACGCACTCGTCACCGATCGGCCCGGTATCGCTCTGGCGGTCATGGTGGCCGACTGTATCCCCCTGCTCCTTTTCGACCGCTCCAGAGGGGTCGTCGCAGCCGTCCATGCCGGTCGCAACGGCACCTTTCTGCGCATCGCCCAAAAGAGCGTCGAAGCGATGAAGCGTCTCTTCGGGTGCTCTCCGGCCGATATCTCCGCCTGCATGGGCCCTTCGATCGGTCCCTGCTGCTATGAAGTCGGCGAGGATCTCGCCGCACTGGTGAAGAAGAGTTTCGGCCGGGAGTTCATGAAGGGCCGCTATCTCGACCTGGCCGCACTCAACGCCGCCCAGCTCGAAGAGGCTGGACTCGAACGTTCGAAAATCGCGATGCCTCCCCTCTGCACCCGCTGCAGTCCCGATCACTTCTCCTACCGAGGGGAGGGCGAAACCGGGCGGTTCGCAGGGGTGGTGTGGCTCGAACCGTAGCGGGCCGAGGCGCAGCCCGGGTCACAGGAGGCTACTCCTCCCGCCTGATCTTGCGCAGCCACTCGTCGAGCCGCTTTTCGAAGCCGACCCCTTTGGATTCGTAGAGCCCGAGGGGTTTTTCGAGGTAGCGCTGCTCGACCCACCCTCCGAAATCGTGGGGGTAGAGATAGCCGGGATGGTCGGGACTGCGCAGATGTTTCGGGACCGGCTGGATCTCCCCCTTCTCGACGGCGGAGACGGCACGGTTGATCGCGACATAAGCGGCGTTGGACTTGGGGGAGGAGGCGAGATAGACACAACACTGCCCCAGAACGATCCGCGCCTCCGGATAGCCGATCCTGGAGACCGCCGTCATCGTATCGACGGCGATTCCGAGGGCGGCGGGATTTGCATTTCCGATATCCTCGCTGGCGAAAATCACCATCCTTCGCGCAATGAACTCGGGCGGTTCTCCCCCGACGATGAGACGGGCCATCCAGTAGAGTGCGGCATCCACGTCGCTGCCGCGAAGACTCTTGATCATGGCGCTGGCGAGATTGTAATGGGTATCGGCGCTGGCGCTCCCGTCGTGCATGGCATGGGGCCGCAGGGTCCGCAGCGTCTCGACCTCCACCCGATCGGAGACGGCACAGGCCGCCTCCAGGAGGTTGAGCATCGCCCGCATATCTCCACCGCTGGAGTCCAGCAGATAGCGCTCGGCTTTTGGATCGACCTCGATCTTCTCCCGCCGAATCACCCGGTGGAGCATCTTCGCCATCTCTTCTCGCGCAAGAGGACGGAACTCGAAAAGGAGCGAGCGGGAGCGCATCGCGGCGGTGAGGGAGAAGTAGGGGTTTTCGGTGGAGGCGCCGACGATCAGTGCATCGTAACGCTCCATGAAGGGGAGCAGGACCTCCTGCTGCGTCTTGCTGAGCCGATGGACCTCGTCGATGAATATGAGGGGCTTGAGGAGAGCGCCGGCGTGCTTCTTGAAGATGCTCCGCAGCTCCTCCACCTTCAGCGTCGTGGCGTTGAGCTCGTAGAAGGGGCGCCCCGATCGTTCGGCGACGATACGGGCGAGCGTGGTCTTGCCGCTGCCCGGAGGCCCGTAGAAAAAGGCGTGCTGCAGCGCCCCCTCCTCGATGAGCCGCCGAAGCGGCGCGCCCGGCGCGAGAAGATGCTCCTGGCCGATGAAATCATCGAGCCTCCCGGGCCGGTAGAGCAGGGCGAGATTGGTGCGCATCCGCTATCCGTGGACCACCTGTACGATGACGGTCCGCTCCCTCGGGCCGTCGAACTCGCAAAGAAAGATCCCCTGCCACTTCCCGAGCTTGAGCTTCGCGTTCTCCATCGGGACGACGACGCGGGCTCCGCAGAGGGCCGACTTGATGTGGGCGGCGGCATTCTCCCCCTGGTGGTGATAGGGTTGCGACGCCGGAGCGATACGCCCGAGCGCCTCGAGAAAGTCGCGCCGCAGCTGCGGATCGATATTTTCGAAAAGGATGATGCTCGCCGTCGTATGGGGGACGAATACGGTCACCAGGCCGCTTTTGATCCCCTTCTTGATGACCGCTTCGTGAACCTTTTCGGTCAGATCGATCATCTCCGATGTATGTTTGGTCGTGATTTTGAGTTCCATCACACTCTCTCCTCGTGGTAGGCTTTGATGAAGGCGTGCAGATCGTCGTACTCCCGCTGGGTGAGAAAACGGCTCTTGCCTTTGGGCAGGTTGTTGAGACTGATGCCGCCGAAACCGATACGGTGCAGGTCGAGCACCTCCCGGTCGAAGTGGGCGAAGAAGCGCCGCAGCTCCCTGTTCTTCCCCTCGCCGATCGCGACACGGATCTTCGAGTAGTTGGGCTCGTTCTTCAGAATCTGGTAGGCGTAGAAAGGGGCGAACTCCATCTCCTCGATTCCACTCTTTTCGTGCGCCCCTCTCTTGCCCCGTATCCGGATCCCTTCGCGCATCGCCTTCTCCATCGCCGGAGTGATCGAGCCTTTGATCTTGAGGTTGTAGACCCGCTCCAGACCGCTGCGCATCAGCACCTCGGCCGCACGGGGGGAGTCGGTCAGCAGCAAGAGCCCTTCGCTGGCGAAGTCGAGCCGCCCGACCGGGACGAAGTGGGCGAACCGTTTGGGAAGCGAATCGTAGACCGTTTTGCGCCCCCTCGGGTCGCGTTTGGTCACCAGCTCCCCTTTCGGTTTGTGATAGACGATCACCGTCATCTCGTGCATCGATCTGGGCCGCACGGGACGCCCGCCAAGGAGCACCCTGTCCTCCGGTCCGACACGGTAGGAGAAGTCGGTCACACGCTTCCCGTTGACCTCCACCTTTCCCTCTTCGATCAGCCTGTCGGCCTCCCTGCGGGAGTATTTCGTATTGTGGGAGAGGAATTTGTTGAGGCGGATGCCGCTCATCGCTTGATCCCCGCTTCCACCAGGTCGTGCAGGTGGAGCACCCCCTGCACGCGCCCCTCGTCATCGACGATCGGTAGCATCTGGATCTTGTGGTTTTCGATCATCTCCAGCGCCTCGGAGGCGAGCATACGGCCGTTGGTGCAGGTTCGGGGGTTGCGGTTGGCGTACCGGATCGCCTCGCTCTCGAGGGAAAACCCCTCGTCCATCAGCGCACGCCGGACATCGCCGTCGCTGAGCACGGCTACGAGCCTTCCGTCTCCATCCTCGATCAGCACGTTCCCCAGCCGCCCCTCGCTCATCACGACGATCGCCTCCTTGAGGGATGTTTCGGGGGTGATGACCGGCAGGTTCTCCCGGCGCATCAGATCCTCGATCTTGACGAAGAGCCGCTTTCCCAAAGAGCCGCCGGGATGGAAAGAGGCGAAGTCCTCCGCCCTGAAGTCGCGCCGTTTCATCAACGCCACCGCCAAGGCGTCCCCCATCGCCATCGTCAACGTCGTGGAGGAGGTGGGGGCGGCTCCCAGGGGGCACGCCTCCTTTTCGACACGGATCGAAAGGAAGACATCCCCGTACCGGGCCAGGGTCGAATCGCCATCGCCCGCCATCGCGATGAGCGGGATGTCGAACCGTTTGATATGGGGGAGGATCTTGATCAACTCTTCGCTCTCCCCGCTGTAGCTGATCGCCACCACCAGATCGTCAGGGCCGATCATTCCCAGGTCGCCGTGGAGCGCTTCGGTAGGGTGGATGAAGAAACTGGAGGTTCCGGTGCTGGCCAGGGTCGCGGCGATCTTGGCGCCGACAAGGCCCGATTTGCCCACACCGGTGACGATACATTTCCCCTTCGTGGCATAGATGAGGTCGACCGCTTCGGCGAAGGCTCCGTCGATCCGCTCCTGTGCGTCCAGCAGCGCCTTCGCTTCCGTCCTGAGCACCTCCCTGGCGATCTCCGTCGATGCCTCCGCGTACGTTTGGTCCATCCTCTCCTCGCTCTCCATCGGCTCAGACGACATAGATCGTCGGAACGATCAGCGGATATCGTTTCATCTTTCGAAGCACATGTTTCCGAACCGCCTGGCGGATATCGTTTTCGATCGTTCGCGTATCGAGCTTGTCGGCCTCCTTCTGGTGGGTCATGTAGGTCTCGATGATCGCCTCGATCTCCTTGGCGAAGCGCTTGTCGTCCTTGTCCGCCACGAGCCCGAAGCTGCTGACCCGCGGATGGCCGATCAGCTTGTGGGTCGTCTGGTCGATCTGGGCGACGATCATGATGATCCCTTCGGTCGCCAGCTTCTGGCGGTCGAGAACGATATCGTTTTCGATCTCGCTGTTGGCCTGGTTGTCGATATAGGTTTTGCCGGTCTTGATCGTCTTGACCTTCTTGAGGTATTTGGGGGTCAGCTCCACCTGGTCTCCGTCGCTCATGAGCAGGATGTTACGCTCGTCGACGCCGCAGGCGACGGCCGTCTTGGCGTGGCGGGCGATGTGGTTGTACTCGCCGTGCACCGGCAGGAAAAACTTCGGCTGCGTCAGCCGGAGCATCAGCTTCTGCTCCTCCTGTGCCGCGTGGCCCGAGACGTGAATCTCGCTGAAATCCTGATACGCAACGGTCGCACCGGCTTTCACCAGGTGGTTCATCACCCGCGAAACGCTCGCTTCGTTGCCCGGAATCGCCTTGGCTGAAATAATGATCGTATCGGATGGCTTGATCTTGATGTGGCGGTGTTCGTCGGTCGCCATCCTGAAAAGCGCACTCATCGTCTCCCCCTGGCTTCCGGTGGTGACGATGAGTACTTCGTCGTCGTTGTGGCGTGCCACTTCGTGGGCGTCGATGAAGATCTCCTCGGGGATGTCGATGTACCCCAACTGTCTCGCCGTCTCCAGGTTCCGCTCCATCGAACGGCCGATGACGGCCACTTTGCGGTTGTACTTGATCCCGTGTTCGATCGCCTGGTAGACCCGGTGGACATTGGAGGAGAAGGTCGACATGATGACCCTCCCTTTCGCCTTGGCGAAGAGGTGGTCGAACGTGGGTCCCACCGTCTTTTCACTCCGGGTGATCCCGGATTTATGGGAGTTGGTACTGTCCGAGAGGAGACACAGCACCCCCTTTTCCCCGTAGTAGGCCAGCCTGTGCAGGTCGGCGGGGTAGCTGTCGACGGGGGTGTGGTCGATCTTGAAGTCGCCCGTGTGGATGATCACCCCCGCCGGTGTCGTGATCGCCAGGGAGGAGGCGTCGATGATCGAGTGGGTCATATGGATCCACTCCACCTCGAAATCGCCGATCTTGATCGGTTTGCGCTTCTCGACGAACCGGAAGTAGCTCTTCTCGTTCTTGAGGCCATGCTCGTCGAACTTGTTGGCGATCATTCCCAGGGGGAGGGGAGTCCCGTAGATCGGGAACTTCAGCTCCTTGAAAAGGTAGGGAACCGCACCGATATGGTCTTCGTGGGCGTGGGTGATGACGATCCCGTCGATCTTCTCTTTGATGGCGTGCAGATAGCTGAAGTCGGGAACGAGAATGTCCACCCCGTGCATATCTTCGGTCGGGAAGCTCATCCCCACATCGATGATGATCGCACTCTTTTCGGTCTCGAGAACGGCGATGTTTCCGCCGATCTCTCCCAGACCGCCCAGCGGCGTGAAGCGGACCCGGGCCTTGTTGTTCACGTCGATCTTCGCCGTCGAACTCAGCCTTTCGGCCTGCACCTCCTTGTTGGCCGCGATCGCCTGGTTGATATCGGTATAGACTCCGTCGCTGCTGCGCTTGACGTTGGCCGGCGTCTTGTAGTGCGACTCGGGGTTGCGCCCGTTGCCGCGCCCTCTGCCGCGCTGGCCGCCACGCCCCCTGGAGCCTCCCTGGCGGTTTCTCGGCGGACGGTTCTGGCCCTGGCCGCCCTGTTTTTCCGGAGTGCGCTGTTCTCCATCCTTGTTTCCACCGCCCTGCGGTCTTCGCGCCCGACGGCTACCGCCGCTCTTCTGTGGATTTCCTCCACCCTGGTTTTTTCGGGGCTGGTTCCCCGGATTGTTTTTCTTCTCTTCCATCAATATCACCTTGCAATAGAGTATTTAGGTGGTGATAGAGGGATGTCCCGACCTCATGGGGGCGGACGGTGGGGCTCAGACCAAGCGAAGCGAGCGCTCCGGCTACATCTTTTTTGTCAAACGCCGCCGAGAGATTTTTGGCCAGCGTCTTTCGCGGCTGTTTGAAGGCCACTCTCAAAAAAGCTTCCAATCCGGGGTCGTCGAGCGACCTCTCTTTGCGGATCCGAAGTACGGACGAAGTTACTTTGGGGGCCGGAACGAAGGCTTCAGGCGGCACATCGAAGCAGATATGTGCCTCGCCGCAGCTCTGTGCCAGGACCGAGAGAGCGCAAAACGTCTTCCGGGTCGGCCTGGCGGCGAACTTCTCCGCCACCTCTTTCTGAACCATGACGGTCAGACTTCGGCAGTCGGGATCTTTGAGGGCCCGCAAAATAATGTTCGTGGCAATGTAATAGGGGAGGTTGGCGACCAGATGGTAAGGCCGGCCGGCCAGACTCTTTCGCTCCCAATGGCTGAGGATATCCGTACAGTGCAGTTCGAGCTTTCCACGTTCGATGGAGGGCCCGAACCTCTTGCGCAGATATTCGCACAGGTCTCTGTCCACCTCATAAGCGGTGACATCCTTAATCTCGACCAGATGTCCGGTCAAATCACCTAACCCAGGCCCAATCTCGACGACCGGCAGATCGTCGTTGGGAATCGATTCGATGATTTTGCGAAGAAACGTCTCATCCTTCAGGAAGTTCTGGCCGAACCTCTTCTTGGCGATCTTCGCGCCGTCGGATGAAAATTTGGAATCAATCATACTGAAACTTTTCTTAAAAAGAGATTACATTTTTAAAGAATGCTTAAACTTTTTCCGCCTTTGGGCACGGATGCGCTATAATGCGGAAACAGAAGCCCATCCCGCAATCCCTGCAAACGGTAACGAAAAGGCTTCGGATCCGCACACGAGGCGCTTGCCGACGTCACGGCCGAAGCTGCGGTTCGCAAGAGCGAGGGGGCGGAGCGAAACCCGCTCCCGCACCTCCGGATCCTCCTTGCGACACGATCCGTGCAGACGGGATATTTGGGATCTATTATACCCTATATACAAAGAGCCTGCCACGTGGAAACTTTTGCCAAACGTATCATCCCCTGCCTCGACGTCAAAGAGGGGCGTGTCGTCAAGGGTGTCAACTTCGTCGGCCTCAAAGACGCCGGCGATCCCGTCGAGGTCGCCAAACGCTACAACGAAGAGGGCGCCGACGAGGTGACGTTTCTCGACATCACCGCCAGCCACGAAGAGCGCGACACGATCGTCCATATCGTCGAAGAGGTGGCCAAGGAGGTCTTCATCCCGCTCACCGTCGGTGGCGGTATCCGTAAACTCGACGACATCTACGCCCTGCTCAACGTCGGGTGCGACAAGGTGAGTGTCAACTCCGCAGCGATCAAACGCCCCGACTTCATCGACGAGGGGGCGAAGCGTTTCGGGTCGCAGTGCATCGTCGTGGCCATCGATGCGAAACGGGTCGCCCCCGGCCGGTGGCACGTCTTCATCAACGGCGGCCGCATCGATACCGGTATCGACGTGCTCGAATGGGCGAAAGAGGCGGTCGACAGGGGGGCGGGAGAGATCCTTCTGACCTCGATGGATGCCGACGGCACCAAGGCGGGGTACGACAACGAACTCAACCGTGCCGTCGGTACAGCCGTCAACGTCCCGGTCATCGCCAGCGGTGGCGCAGGCACGATGGAGCACATCAGGGAGGCTTTCGAAGCGGGCGCCGACGCCGCGCTCGCCGCTTCGATCTTCCATTTTCGCGAAATCGAAATCATGGAGTTGAAGCGCTATCTCCACGACAACGACATCCCGGTACGCCTATGATCGTCTCCGCAGGAAACAACGAAACGTTCCCCTTCGCCACACCCATCGGAGTCGGTCTCTGCGAGAGCGCCGTCAACCTCACTCGGCTCGTACTGATGCAGCCGCCCGAGTTTCTTCTTTTCGTCGGAAGCGCCGGCACCTACGGCCGCCACGAGATTTTCGACATCGTCGAATCCAGGGCGGCGAGCCAGATCGAACTCTCCTATTTGCAAAAAAAGAGTTACACGCCGCTCAAAAACAACCTGATCGTCTCCGACCCGAACGTTTCACGTGAAACCATCATCGCCCGGCTCACATCGGGCGAGAAGCCGTCGATCGTCAACTCCAGCAACTACATCTCCACCGACCTGGAGCTGGCCGGGAAACTCAACCGACTCGGGATCGGCCTGGAGAATATGGAGTTCTACTCGGTGATGCAGGTGGCACAGATCTTCGAAATTCCGTGCGGCGGGATCTTCGTCGTCACCAACCGATGCGACGAAAATGCCCACGCCGATTTCGTCAAGCATCATGAAAAGGCGATGTACCGCCTGGTGAAACATCTCAAAGAAAGGGTGCCCGATCTTGAAACCCACAATTCTTGATTTCACGCAGGAGGAGCTCGAGACGATGTTCCCTCCGAAGTTCCGCGCGAAGCAGATCTACAACTGGGTCTACCAGCACCATATCGACACCTTCATGCAGATGGAGAATCTCCCAAAGAGCCTTCGTGCGGAACTCTCCGAACGCTTCGACATCTCACCGCTTCAGATCGTCCGCAAAGAGAGGAGTGAAGATGGAAGCGTCAAGTATCTGTTTCGACTGCAGGATGGCCATACCGTCGAGTCCGTTCTGCTGAAGATGAAAGACGCGCAGTACGACGAAGAAGGTGAGCTGATACACCATGCCAAATATACCGTCTGCGTCTCGAGCCAGGTGGGTTGCAAAGTCGGCTGCGCCTTCTGCCTGACGGCAAAGGGTGGTTTCATCCGAAACCTGAGTGTCGGCGAAATCGTTGGGCAGGTACTCGAAATCAAGAAGGACAACAAGATCGCGAGCAACCGGCGTGTCAATATTGTCTACATGGGGATGGGGGAGCCTCTTGACAATCTCGACAACCTTGCGAAGGCGATTCGCATCTTCGCGAACGAGAATGGACTCAGTATCTCGCCAAAACGACAGACCGTGTCAACGAGCGGCATCAGTACGAAGATAAAAAAGCTCGGAGACATGGAGCTTGGCGTGCAGCTTGCAATCAGTCTGCATGCCGTTGACGACGAGTTGCGAGAAAAGTTGATTCCGATGAACAAAGCGTACAATATCGCATCGATCATCGAAGCGGTGAAGTCATTTCCTGTCAACACCAGAAAACGCGTCATGTTTGAATATCTCGTCATCAAGGATGTCAACGACGACATCACGAGTGCCAAGAGACTGATCAAACTTCTCGAAGGGATCAAGGCGAAGGTCAACCTCATCTATTTCAACCCCTATCCCGGAAGTGAATTCCAGCGGCCCGAGCCCGAGCGGATGAAGCGCTTCCAGGAGTATCTTCTCTCGAAAGGGATCCTCTGTACCATCCGGGAGTCGAAAGGGATCGACATCAGCGCAGCCTGTGGTCAGTTGCGGGAACAGGAGTTGACGACGTGAGCTACACCGACTATGGACTCATCCTCTTCCTGATCGTCGTGACGATCGTCGGGATCGGCGGTTTCATCATCGCGAATCGGGAAGAGTGACCCTGCCGTCCGGCGGCACGATACTCTCTTTTTCGGCGGCGAAGTCGATACCGGAGCGAAGTGCGTATCGGACCCCTTCATACTCAAAGTCGAGTCCCTCGGCATGGAGCATCAGCCGTGGCGCACCCATATACCTCAAACGATCCTCGACGCTCAGCACCCTGTCGAGATAGGCGATCGCCACCTCTGTCGGTACACCGTAGATCGGGTCGCCGAGGATAGGATGTTTCACGTGAAACAGATGGAGCCGAATCTGGTGCTGCCGTCCCGTCAGCGGAAAGGCGCGCACAAGGGTCGCATCGATCGCCTCCTCGTAACGGAGCGGGAGAACGTCGGTCACGGAGGGTTTGCCCGCGGGGTCGACGACCATCTTGAGCTTTATGGTCGAAAAGTCGTCGTTGCGCCGAAGCGGTACGTCGACGCGTAAAGGGGCGTCGAGACGGCCCCGGACCCAGGCGAGATAGCTCTTTTTGACCCCGCGCGACTCGAACATCATCTTCAGGCGCCGCTCCGCCTCCCTGCTGCGTCCGGCCAGCAGAAGACCGCTCGTCTCCATATCGATGCGGTGGATATTGTTGGCCTCCCTGCCGTAGACGTGTCGGATGTCGTCGAGAAGGGAGTAGGGGGTGCGATGCGTTTTGGGGTGGACGAGCAGACCGCTCGGCTTGTCGAAGACTCCGAAGTCGGGTGCGGTGAACGTCGGCTTCAGCCCTCCGCTTTCGGGAACGAACTCCTGCACGACGATGTCGCCGCAGATCTTCGCACCGCTGTGGCGGCAGACCTCGCCGTTGACGATGAGCCTGCGCATGGCGACGATCTTCTGCGCCTGTCCCTGCGTCACGCCGACGTTTCGCATGAGGAAGAGAAAGGCGGGCATCGGTTCGTCGAGACGGTACGCCACATCTTTGAAAGCCATCGGATCGACTCCTCTTTTTACCTCTTTTTAACACATCTTTGACTAAAATCGTTAGACTATTTAGGCAAGCGAATTATACTGCAAAAGGATAGCAATGGTTGAACGGTATGCCCGTGAAGAGATGAAGTCGAAGTGGACGATGCAGGCGAAGTACCAGGCGTGGCTCGATGTGGAGATCGCAGCCGTGAAGGCCTGGAACAGGCTCGGCCTGATACCGGACGAAGATGCGAAAAAGATCGAAGAGAACGCGACGTTCGACGTCGAGCGCATCGACGAGATCGAAAAGGAGACGCGACACGATGTCATCGCCTTCCTGACGTCGGTCGCCGAGAGCCTGGGAGAGGAGAGCCGCTGGGTCCACTACGGGATGACCAGTTCCGACACGATCGACACGGCCGTCGCCCTTCAGATGCGCGAGAGCCTCAAGATCATCATCGACGATGTCAAAAGGGTGATGGAGACGCTCAAACGCCGGGCGATGGAGCACAAGATGACCCTGATGGTCGGGCGCAGCCACGGCATTCACGGAGAGCCGATCACCTTCGGCCTGGTGCTGGCGGTCTGGTACGACGAGATGAAACGGCACCTGAAAAACCTGGAGGAGACCTTCGAGGTGATCAACGTCGGCAAGGTGAGCGGCGCGATGGGGAACTTCGCCCACGCTCCGATCGAGCTCGAAGAGTACGTCTGCGAAGAGCTCGGCCTCAAGCCGGCGCCCGTCTCGAACCAGGTGGTACAGCGCGACCGTTACGCGCGACTCATGAGCACATTGGCCCTGATCGCCTCGACCGTCGAAAAGATCGCCGTCAATATCCGCCATTTCCAGCGAACCGAAGTCTACGAGTGCGAAGAGTACTTCCACAAGGGGCAGAAGGGGAGCTCCGCGATGCCCCACAAACGAAACCCGGTCCTGAGCGAAAACCTCACGGGCCTGGCCCGAATGGTGCGAAGCTACTGCATGCCTGCGATGGAGAACGTGGCCCTCTGGCACGAACGGGATATCAGCCACAGCTCGGTCGAGCGCTTCATCCTGCCCGACGGCTTCATCACGGCCGACTTCATGCTGGTACGCCTCGACGGGATGCTCGACAAACTGGTGGTCTACCCCGAAAACATGATGAAAAACCTCAACCTCACCGGCGGGCTGGTCTTCAGCCAGCGGGTACTGCTGGAGCTGCCCAAACGGGGACTTTCGAGAGAGGATGCCTACAAGGTGGTCCAACGCAACGCGATGAAGGTGTGGGAAGATCTGCAGAGGGGCAAGCCGGCCCTCAACGAAAAAGGGGAGAGCCTCTATCTTCAGTATCTGCTGGCCGACGAAGAGCTGCGCACCAGGCTGAGCGAAGAGGAGATCCGGGAGTGCTTCGACTACGGATACTACACCAAAAATGTCGACCGCATCTTCAGACGCGTTTTTGAAAACTGACAGGAAGGGGAGGAGTATATGTCACTTGGAGTATTGACAGTCATCAAAAGAAACGGCCGGGCCGAGCCACTCGACATCACGAAGATCCAGAAGTATACCTCGGCCGCCGTCGAAGGGCTCGAAGGGGTGAGCCAGAGCGAGCTGGAGGTGGACGCCAAGATCCAGTTCCGCGACAAGATCACCACCGAAGAGATCCAGTTGACACTCATCAAGACAGCCGTTGACAAGATCGATATCGACCGGCCCAACTGGACCTTCGTCGCGGCCCGCCTTTTCCTCTACGACCTCTACCACAAAGTCAACGGCTTCACCGGATATTGTCACCTCAGGGAGTATTTCGAAAAAGGGGAGGCCGAGGGACGGATCGTCCTGGGTCTCAAGGAGAAGTACGACCTCGACGATCTCGACGCCTACATCAAGCCCGAGCGCGACCTGCAGTTCACCTACCTGGGAATCCGCACCCTCTACGACCGCTACCTCATCAAGGACAGGGAGAACCGACCGATCGAGCTGCCGCAGCACCTCTTCATGGCGGTGGCGATGTTCCTGGCCCAAAACGAGCTCAACTGCCAGGAGTGGGCCAAAAAGTTCTACGACGTCATCAGCAAGTTCGAGGTGATGGTCGCCACACCCACGCTCTCCAACGCCCGGACGCCAAGACACCAGCTCTCCTCGTGCTACATCGGCTCCACGCCCGACAAGATCGAGGGGATCTTCGACGCCTACAAGGAGATGGCGCTCCTCTCCAAGTTCGGCGGCGGCATCGGCTGGGACTGGAGCAAAGTCCGCGGTATGGGAAGCTATATCGACAGCCACAAAAACGCGGCCGGCGGGATCGTCCCCTTCCTGAAGATCACCAACGACATCGCCATCGCCGTCGACCAGCTCGGTACCCGCAAGGGGGCGATCGCCGTCTATATCGAACCTTGGCACATCGACATCTGGGACTTCATCGATCTGAAGAAGAACTCCGGCGAGGAGCGCAGGCGCGCCCACGACCTCTTCCCGGCCCTCTGGATCAACGATCTTTTCATGAAGCGGGTGGAGGAGGACGGGGTCTGGACCCTGTTCGATCCCTACGAAACCGGGGACCTGACCGACCTGCACGGAGAAGCCTTCGAAAAGCGCTACATCGAGTACGAAAACGACCCCGATATCCTCAAGGAGCGGGTCAAGGCGAAGGAGCTCTGGCGGAAGATCCTGATGAGCTACTTCGAGGTGGGCAACCCCTTCCTCTGCTTCAAGGATACCGCCAACCGCATCAACCCCAACGACCACGTGGGAATCATCCGCAGCTCCAACCTCTGTACGGAGATCTTCCAGAACACCGACCCCAACCACTACAAGGTGGAGGTGAAATTCACCGACGGATCCGTCGCCCTCTACGAGGAGGAGGAGGATGTCACCGTCGACAGCGGCATCACCAAAAAGGCGAAAAAGATCACCGCCCTAGACTCCATCGGCGGAAAGGAGATCTACATCGTCGAAAAGGTGGGCGAAGATGGACGGACCGCCGTCTGCAACCTGGCGAGCGTCAACCTCTCGAAGATCAACACCAAAGAGGATATCGAACGGGTCATCCCGATCGCCGTACGGATGCTCGACAACGTGATCGATCTCAACTTCTACCCGCTGGAGAAGGTCAAAAGGACCAACGAACGCTCCCGCTCCATCGGACTGGGGGTCATGGGCGAAGCGCAGATGGTCGCCGAAAAGCAGCTCAGGTGGGGCAGCACCGAACATCTCAACGCCATCGACGAAGTGATGGAGATGATCAGCTACAACGTCATCAAAGCCTCGTCCAACCTGGCGATCGAGAAGGGGGCCTACCCCGACTTCGAAGGCTCCAAATGGAGCCGCGGCATCCTGCCGATCGACAACGCCAACCCCAACGCCCTGGCACTGACCGACCGCGGCGGACTCTTCGGCTATATCTACGACTGGGAGGAGCTGCGCAAAAAGATCCAAACGGACGGTATGCGCAACGGCTACCTGATGGCGATCGCCCCCACCAGCTCCATCTCCATCCTCGTGGGCACCACCCAGACGATCGAGCCGGTCTACAAGCGCAAATGGTTCGAGGAGAACCTCAGCGGACTCATTCCCGTCGTCGTCCCGAATCTGAGCCCCGATACGTGGGAGTACTACACCCCCGCATTCGAACTCGACCAGAAGGTGCTCGTCAGAGCCGCCGCCGTCCGCCAGAAGTGGATCGACCAGGGGCAGAGCCTCAACATCTTCATGTCCCTGGACAAAGCGAGCGGCCGCTACCTGCACGAGATCTACACCGAAGCGTGGCGGCTGGGCATCAAGTCGACCTACTACCTGCGAAGCCAGTCCCCGGAAATGGAGGAGGAGGTCGCCGACCGAAGCATGGAGTGCATGGGGTGCCAGTGAGAGAGGGGGCGGCCCCCCTCTTTGCATTATTTGTTTTTTTTATATCTCTCCGCTTCATTGTTCATTAAACAACTTTAGGCTACAATCGATCTCTATCCAAAAAGACCACTCTACACGCAAGAGGTACGCAACCGTGAAAAAGAAGCTCTACAGTACCGAATGTGACACGACACGTTCGACCACCTCGATCATCAACGGCTGCACCGCCGGTATCATCAACCTCAACCGCTGCAGCTACGACTGGGCCTACAACCTCTGGGAGGTGATGATGGCCAACACCTGGTTCCCCAAGGAGGTCGATCTTACCGAAGACGCCAGGGACTACAAACATCTGCTGCCGGCCGAACGGCGTATGTACGACAAGGTGCTCGCGCAGCTCATCTTCATGGATTCGATCCAGACAAACAACACCGTCGACAACGTCAACCCCTGGATCACGGCGCCCGAAGTCAACATGTGCCTGGTGCGCCAGGCCTTCGAAGAGGCGCTCCATTCGCAGAGCTACGCCGTCATGGTCGACTCGATCTCGATCAACACCGACGAGATCTACGATATGTGGAAATCCGATACCGAACTGCTGCGCAAAAACTCCTTCATCGGCGACGTCTACGAAAAGTACGGCGAACTGGCCCAGGACGACGACGAAGCGAAGCTCTACATGCTGGTGGCCAACCAGTGCCTGGAGGGGATCTACTTCTACAGCGGCTTTTCGGCCATGTACGCGCTGGCACGCAGCGGCAAGATGCTGGGAAGCGCCCAGATGATCCGCTTCATCCAGCGCGACGAGGTGACCCACCTGGCGCTCTACTCCAACATCATCAAAGAGATCAGAAAGGAGTACCCCAGCCTCTTCAACGAGCGGGTCGTCAACAATATGCGCGAAATGTACCGCCAGGCCTACGAACTGGAGCGCAACTGGGGATGGTACGTCACCGAAGACCAGATTCTCGGCCTGAACCAGCAGATCATCGACCAGTATGTCCAGTACCTCACCGACAAGCGGCTGCGCGCCATCGGCCTGGAGCCGATGTTCGGCGCCGACAACCCGATCAAGTGGGTTGACAGTTTCTCGACATTCAACGACCAGAAGACCAATTTCTTCGAAGGGAATGTCACCAACTACTCGAAAGGGAGTATCAGCTTTGACGACTTCTAACCCCAAATGGAAAACCTTCGCCATCCAGATGGCGACAAGTGACAACTTCGACGAAAACATCGCCCACCTTCTGGAGCTGATCGCCGGCCTGCCGAAACACTCCATCATCGTCACACCCGAAGTCTGCCTCACCGGTTTCGCCTACGACCGGATGGACGAAGCGGCCGAGGCGGGCCTCTACGCCCTCGAGCAGGTCAAGAAGATCAGCGAAGAGAAGATCGTCACGTTGACGACGATCGCCAAAGAGGGTGACGACTATGTCAACCGTACCGACGTCGTATACAACGGGGAGGTGCTCCACACCCAGCACAAAGTGAAGCTCTTTCCGCTGGGCAACGAACACCACCACTTCAAGGCGGGTCGCGAAGAGGAGGTGAAGATTTTCGAGATCGACGGCATCAAGTTCGGTCTCATCGTCTGCTTCGAGCTGCGCTTCGTCGAGCTGTGGCTCAGGCTCCGGGGGGCCGACATCATTCTCAACCCCTCCCTCTGGGGCAAGCCGAGAAAGCAGCACTACGAGATCCTCACCCGCGCCCTGGCGATCACCAACCAGTGCTACGTCGTCGCCGCCGACAGCGCCAATCCGGACATGGCTCGAAGCAGTGCCATCATCGATCCCAACGGCAAGGCGATCAGCGACGACTACGCCGAGGTGATCGAAGGGGTTTTCGATCCAAGAGAGGTCAAGCGGATCCGCCGCTACATCGAGATGGACCTCTTTCATGGATAGAGCGAAGCGGATCACGCTTCAGAACTTCGCCGACGAGATTGCCGACGCCGTCGACCTCACCCCCGAAATCTACCGGGCCTTCTGCGAAATCGAGCGCGAACTCTTCGTTCCCCAGGGGTTCCGGCGGTGGGCCTACCGCCTCGACGCCCTTCCGATGCAGGCGAGCCAGTGGATCAGCTCTCCCGTCACCGTCGCCAGGATGACTCTGCACCTTCAGCCCGAAGGAGCGGACAAAGTGCTCGAAGTCGGCTGCGGGAGCGGCTACCAGGCGGCCATCCTCAGCCGCCTTTTCCGGCGGGTCTTCACGATCGAGCGGATCGAATCGCTGCTCAACGAGGCCAAGCGGCGCTTCAAGGAGCTCGACATCCACAACATCCACACCCGGCTCGACGACGGGCAGAGAGGGTGGCGCGAGTTCGCCCCGTACGAGCGTATCCTCCTCTCCGCTTCCACCCCGAAAGTGCCCGACGCCCTCTTCGAACAGCTCTCCGAGGGGGGCATCCTGGTGGCTCCCATCGAAAAAGGCGAGGAGCAGATCATCACCCGGTACCAGAAAAAGAACGGCACCATCGTCGAAACCGAAAAGGAGCGCTGCCTCTTCGTACCGGTCAAAGAGGGGATCGAGCAGGGGCGCTGAAGCGCATCTGCCCGGTGACAACCGACGATTCAACTCCCCCTCTTTCGCCCTCCGGATGGAAAAACACCTTTTTCGGGCGCTTTCGCCCACACTGTTTTGGTATAATGTGACAAACTGTCAACGGGGAGGACCATGCAGCAACTCGTCAAACCTTCCGAATACGCCCAGATGCACGGGCTCTCGCGCCAGAGCGTTTACGCCAAAATCAAACGCGGGACCCTCCCTTCCCGAAAAATCGACGGGCGCTACTATGTCATCGTCGCCGACAATATTGAACCGGAGGTTGACAAAAACGGCAGCGGCGAAGAGACGATCGAGCACGTCTCCCTGATCAACGAATATCGCGAAATCCTCAAAGCCAAAGATGAGACGATCGAGGTACTCAAGGCCTCCATCGAGGATCTCAAGGAGGCCAACGCCCAGATCACCAACACGCTGCAGGAGGAGATCGAGCTTCTCAAGCAGGCTTTTCACGAAATGCGCACCATCTACCAAAGCGGCCGCCACCTGGCCCACTCCCCCGGAGCGACACCCGAAGAGGAGCCCCATATCGACATCGAGCCCTCCGAAACAGACGAACGGGAAAGAGCGGAAGAGAAGAGGGCCGAAGAGAAGACTCCCCAAAAGAGGAAAAAAGAGAAGAAGAAGCGGCGCAGCGAAGAGGAGGATTGCTGGATCCCCCTCGGCGATCTCATCCAGCGCAAGCAGTACAACTACAACAGGGCCAAACAGGTCGTCAAACGCTTCAAAAAAGCCTATAAAAAGGGAGACAGGCGGATAAAGAAGCAAAACGGCATCTATTTTATCTCATGTTACGACTTTTACGAAGACATTTTAGAATAATTTTGGTATAATCTCCGTCCACAAACTGTCGGGGTGTGGCGCAGCCTGGTTAGCGTGCTACCTTGGGGTGGTAGAGGCCGCGGGTTCAAATCCCGCCACTCCGACCATTCAACCATTTCCTTCAACCCCCTTGAAAACGTACTTCCATCGATATGCATTCCCTTTAAGGTTTCTTCGGGTGTCTGTTTTCGAGATGAAATTCCCTTTTTTTTCACGTCGTGGGTATGATCGTCACACTTACGACTCGTGCATCTTTCTTTGTTTTCGGTCGAGAAAGGATAAAATCGCACCTCTGCTGCCTTCTTTGCGATTTTTTCTATCTTTT
>Ga0256914_1001638_pt1 | contig 19771 bp, 12 predicted proteins | sample HulkmetaG_FD_191571 | JGI IMG/M metagenome (GOLD analysis project Ga0256914, IMG submission 191571) | Hydrothermal chimney microbial communities from Main Endeavour vent field at the Juan de Fuca Ridge, Pacific Ocean - Hulk | ecosystem: Environmental > Aquatic > Marine > Hydrothermal vents ... | reverse complement strand
TGGTGCCGTTCATCACCGCCTTCTCTCCGGAGGTGCCGGAAGCCTCCAGCGGACGGGTGGGCGTGTTGAGCCAGATGTCGACACCCTGCACCAGCTGGGCCGCCAACTCCATATCGTAATCCTCCAAGAAAAGGATCTTGCCCTTGAACTCGGGCATCCTGGAGACCCTGTAGATCTCGCTGATCAGTTTCTTTCCTTCCAGATCCTGGGGATGGGCTTTGCCGGCAAAGAGGAACTGTACGGGTCGCTCCTCGTCGCTCACCAGCTTGCGCAGCCGTTCGAGGTCGCGGAACAGAAGCGTACCGCGCTTGTAAGAGGCAAAACGCCGCGCAAAGCCGATGGTCAGCGCATCCTCACGCAGCCTGCGGTTGATCTCAATGATCTTGCGGGGCGACTCGTGACGACGCGTGCCGTTCTTGGTGAAACGCTCACGGATGTAACGGATCATCTGGCGTTTCACATCATTATGGAACTCCCAGAGAAGCTTGTCGGGGATCTCCTGGATGCGCTGCCATTTTCCGTCGCCGGGATACACCTCCCCGCCTTCACCGATCGTTTCCTTCAGGAAGTTCTTCCATGCAGGTGAAGCCCAGGTAGGATAGTGCACACCGTTGGTGACATAGCCGATGTGCAGTTCCTCCTTGAGAAAGCCGGGCCACAGTCCCCTGAAAAGATCGCGGCTCACCTCGCCGTGCAGACGGCTCACGCCGTTGATCTCCGAGGAGAGGTTGGCCGCCAGGAAGCTCATGTTGAACTTCTCGTTCTTGTCACCGGGTGTCTTGCGACCCAGGTTCATCAGCTCATCCCACGAGATCCTGAGACGGTCGGGGTAGTGAGCCAGGTAGGTACGCAGCAGGTCCTCGTCGAACAGGTCGTGACCTGCCGGTACGGGCGTATGAGTGGTGAAAAGGGTGGAGCCGCGCACCGCCTCCCGTGCTTCGGCAAAGGAAAGATTATGTTCGTGGATGAGGCAGTTGATACGTTCCAGACCGATGAAGGCCGAATGGCCTTCGTTGCTGTGGTAGATATCGGGGCGTATACCGAGGGCACGCAGGGCCCGGATACCCCCCACACCCAGCAGCAGCTCCTGCTTGAGACGGTTCTCACGGTCGCCGCCGTACAGATGATGGGTGATCTGACGGTCACGCTCCTGGTTCTCCTCGAGGTCGGTATCAAGCAGGTAGAGCGACACCCTGCCCACGCGCGCCTCCCAGATCTTGGCCACCACCGTCCGGCCGGGAAAGGCGATCTGCACGGAGAGCCAGTTGCCCCGCTCATCCTTGACGGGGATGACCGGTATCTGCGAGAACTGCTCGGCTTCGTACACCTCCTGCTGCTCACCGTTGATGCTGAGCACCTGCTTGAAATAGCCATAACGATAGAGCAGCCCGACGCCGGTCATCGGCCGCCGCTCGTCGCTGGCCTCCTTGAGATAATCCCCGGCCAGCACCCCCAGACCCCCGGAATAGATCTTCAGGGTGGTATGCAGACCGAACTCCATGCTGAAATATGCCACGTGAGGCAGGGAAGGATCGATGCCGGCAGTCATATAGTCACGGAACTCTTTTTCGACCCTGTCGAGGTGGGCCAGGAACTTTTTGCTGCGTGCCAGCGACACCAGGCGTTTGTAGTCGACCCTTTCGAGCAGGAGGACGGGGTTGTGGCCGGTCTCCTCCCACAGCGTTTCGTCGATGATCTGCCAGAGACGGGCTGCATCGTCGTACCACGACCACCACAGGTTGGTGGCCAGCTCCTCGAGCACCTTCAGACGGGCGGGCAGCCGCGACTCGATGAAGAGAGGCTTCCACTGCGGCGAGGTGAGCATGCGCGGCGGCACGATGAAAGGCGCCTGCTCGGTCTGCCGCGCCAGCTCCAACGTGCGGAAACGCTCGTTCACCTTCCCGGCAGCCCTCTCATAAGCCTCCAGATAATGTTTCACCAGATTCTTCCACAAAGCGATACGCGAGATGGCGAAAGCCTCCTCACGGGCCGCCGCCATCGCGCCGGCATCCTTGGCAGCATAACCGGCCACGGCGCGGGCCAGCAGGGTCACTACCTCCTCGTCGTTGTCATCGTTACGGTCGAGCACACGTATCCCGTCGTCCTTCACCTCATAGTACTGGCGCACCCAGGCGCCGAAACCGGCCAGCGTGGTGGTGACGGTAGGCACATGGAAAGCCAGACTCTCCAAAGGCGTGTACCCCCACGGCTCATAATAGGAGGGAAAAGCCGTGAGATCAAAACCGATCAGCAGATCGTAATAGGGAAGATCATAGATGCCGTCGTTGCCGTTCAGGTAAGAAGGCACGAACACCACATGGATGCCGCTTTCAGCGGGGTCGTCAAGCCCTTCCTGTCGGATCGTGGTGAGGATGGCATCGTGCTCTTTCCACCGAAGATCGTGGGTGAGCAGGGGATCGCCCGTGTAGGTGTCCCGCTTCCCTTCCAGCACCTCCCCGAGCTCCCGGAAAGGGCCGGCATGGTCGGCCGGGATGAGAAGGAAGGCCACCACCTCTTTTCCGGCACCGCCTTCTTTTTTCAGCTTACCCAGGGCACGCAGGAAAACATCTATGCCCTTGTTGCGGAACTCGTATCTCCCGCTGATGGCCACCAGAAAGGTATCTTCACTGAAATCCTTTCCGTAAAGTGCCGAAGCGCTTCTCAGCAGCAGGTCGCGGGCACGCTCCCTCCTGCGGCCGAACTCATCTCCCTGCGGGACGAAGGTGTCCTCGAAACCATTGGGAGTGACCAGATCCACCTCCTTGCCCAGAAAATATTTACACTCCCGGGCCGTGATGGTGCTCACCGTGGTGAAAACATCGGCCACCTGCCCCGAGATCGACTCAAGCGAATGTTTCGAGACGATGTTGTACTCCCGGGCGATCTGTTTGGGGTTGAACTGTTCCAGGTTCTTATAGAGCTGGCGCCGGTTGGCTGCCAGGGCCCTGCCCAGCACCGTGGCGTGGGTGGTGAAGACCGTGGCAATATGGGGCGCGGAATGATTGAGATAGAGCACCCCCGCCCCCGTCATCCACTCATGGAAATGGGCCATCACATTCTCCTGGTAGCCCAGATTGAAATTGACAAAGCTCTCGATGAGCCGCCCCGCCGCATAGCCGAACAGGGCCGGCTCAATGTAATCCCACTGACCAGAAAGGGAGTCCAGCTTGAACTCTTCCCAGAACCTGGTGAAGATGGCATCTTTCTGCGAGATGAACGAATAGAAATCGATGAGGATCACCTTGGGACGTCCGGGGATGTTCCACCGCCCCACACGCACATTGAGCCCTTCGGCAGCAGCCTGATGCCGCCAGACGGTGTACATCGTATCATCCTGGATGAACTCGCTGTTCTCACCTCCGTTGTCTTTCATGATGTCCGGGCCGATCAGGAAATAGTTCTCCCCCACCTCCTGCATCATCGAAGGGACCTTGGTGGCCACCACCGTGTGGATCCCCCCCACCTTGTTACACACTTCCCAGCTTACCTCGAACAAAGAATTGGGTTTCATGATCTTATTTCAGTTTTTTTGTTAGCACTAAATTTCCTTTCCCGGCATTTTCCGGGAATATCTTTTTCCTGTATGAATGATGTCTTATTTGCCGGAGGAAGAACCTTTGTTCCCGCTTTTCTTTTTCCGGCCACCGCTTTTTCGTCCGGCGGTGGGAGAAGTGCGGGAGCCTTTTTTCCGGCGCACCACTGGGGCAGCACCTTTGTACTTCTCCAGTTCTTTCTCAAGTTTTTCCAGCTTCCTCTCTTTTTCCCTGAGCAGGCGGGTGAGCCGGGCCACCTCCGGTGAAGCCCCTTCCTGTTCGGCATAGGCGGCATTGACACGGATCTCGAAATCACTCAGGACGTTCATGTAGTTGATGAAAGCATCGTACGGGGAATCATACGGATTGAAATAGGAATGCACGGCACCGTCGGAGAAGAACTTGGTGCACATGTAATAGAAATGATCGCTGGCCTGCAGATAGTTCCAGTCTTTCAGTATGGCGGGGTCTTTCAGTTTCCGCACTTTGGGAGCCAGGGCATAAAGCTTGCCGAAAGCTTCGTCCTGCAGCTCATTGCCCAGCCAGGCGGTCAGGTCGCGCTCCTCGTCGGCCCAGGAGATGGGATGAGGCACGGAGATGTCCGAGACCGGTTGCAGCTCACGTACCGCCTCGGTGGGCGTGGTGAAAACGAAGTCCGTCCGGTTGAGCACCTCTCCGGGAAAGGCCTCCAGAAAAGCGAAAATACCCGTATCCTCCCACTGATGCTCGCCAAAGGTCTCATAGTCCATGAACAGGCCGACGATCTCCTCCTGCGGCGGGATATCCTGCAACCACCCGGCGAACTTCTCAGCCGTTAGGGGCCACTCGGCCCAGTTACGGTCGGAAAAACGGAAAGCAATGTCATCGCTCATCTTGAAATTCTTGAGCAGCACCTTCAGACGCGGGTTGATGGCGTTGCAGTAAAGATAGTTGGGGCTCTTCCATCCCAGCACATGCTTGGCCCCCTCGGTGAGGATCCCTTCGAAACCCATCTCTGCCACCATGGCACCTATCTCGTCGGAATAGATCAGTTCGGTATTGCGAAAGACCCGCGGGGTCACCCCGAAATATTCCTTCATCACCTTGCCATGCTGTTCCACCTGCCGGCGGAACTCCTCCTGGTCGGCCAGCGAGGCCAGCGAATGGGCATAGGTCTCAGCCAGGAACTCCACCCGTGGATGGGCAGCCAGCTGACGGAACGACTCCAGCACCTCGGGAGCATACAGCTCAAACTGCTCCAGCGCAATGCCCGTCACCGAAAAAGCCACCCTGAACGCATCATGCCGCTCCAGCAGCCCCAGGATCACCTCGTTGGCCTTCAGATACGATCGTTCGGCCACCTTCCGCATGACACTCTCATTGAGATAATCATCGTAATAGTAATGATCGTTGCCAATATCGAAAAAACGATACCGCCGCAGTCGGAACGGCTGATGCACCTGGAAATATAAACTTATCCTTCTCATGTCTGGTTCTTTATGATCTTTTTTCCAACAACGATTCGTAGATCGTCTTCACCTGACGTGCCGAGTTCTCCCATTTCAGCTGGTTGACTTCTTCCTTGCCATATTTTCTGAACATTTTGGTCAGGGCAGGATAGTTGAGCACTCCGTAGATGGCATCGGCCATGGCATCGATGTCCCAGTAGTTCACTTTCAGGGCATGGGTAAGCACTTCGGCCACGCCCGACTGGTAAGAGATGATCACCGGCACATCCGACTGCAGGGCCTCCAGGGGAGAGATGCCGAAAGGCTCCGAAACGGAGGGCATCACATACACATCGCTGAGGCTGAGCATGCGGTACACCTCATCTCCTTTGAGGAAGCCTGTGAAATGAAAATGGTCGGCTATCCCCTCACGGGCAGCCAGTGTAACCATTTTGTGCATCATATCCCCGCTGCCGGCCATAACGAAACGCACCCTGTCCATCTTTTTCAGCACCCGCACGGCCGCCTCGACGAAATATTCCGGTCCTTTCTGCATGGTGATCCTGCCCAGGAAAGTGACGATCTTGTCGGGCACCGTCTTACGGCCCATCCTTTCGCGCCGCAGCTGCAGCGGTTCGACCGCATTGTACACCGTGACCACTTTCTCCGGCGGGATGTGGTACTTCTCGATGATGGTGTTACGGGTAAGGTTGCTGACCGCGATGATCATATCGGCCAGCTCCATCCCTCTTTTCTCGATGGCATAGACGGCCGGGTTGACATTGCCGCGGCTGCGGTCGAAGTCGGTGGCATGGACGTGGATCACCAGCGGTCTGCCACTCACCTCCTTGGCAGCGATGCCGGCAGGATAGGCCAGCCAGTCGTGGGCATGGATGATGTCGAATTCGTTCTCGGCGGCGATCACCGAGGCCACCAGCGCATAGCGGGCGATCTCGTCCATCAGGTCGTCGCCGTACTTGCCCGAAAAGGCAAGACGCCCCTCCTCATCGGTTTGTACATACCAGCGGTCGGAGGCGACCTCCCTGCTTTTGAGACGCCAGAAATCCTCCGGGTCACTATAGGGCACGATCTTCGATTCCACTTCAAGGAATTCCATCTTGTCACGGAGCGTCTCGAACTGTCTGAAATACCGGCGCACATTGACGTTCGAGGCCCCCAGCACGCGAGCCATGGTCTGGTCCTCGTCGCCATGCGCTTTGGGTACGACGAATAGGATCTCCACGCCACCGACGGCATAGAGGCCCTTGGTCAGCCCGTAACTGGCCGTGCCCAACCCACCGGAGATATGAGGCGGGAACTCCCAACCGAACATCAGGACTTTCATGAGCTTTTCGTTTGGAGGGTGTTGTTCTTTTCTTCCTGCTCCATCCTGTCCAGCATATCGAGGATACGCAGCACTTCGGCCACGCTCCAGGCCTGCGAGATGGCTCCCCGTGCCTCATGGGGCGGGTCGCCGTCGTAGATCTCCGAGATGCTGCCGATGCCATGCATCGACATCTCCGGCTCGAAGCCCCAGATGAGCTTCTTGATCTTGGCATGGGCCGCTTTTTTGTACAGGCGAAGCATCCCCTCACAGTAAGGTCCCAGCAACCAGGGCCAGGCTGTTCCCTGGTGGTAAGCCCGGTCGCGCTGCCGCTGGTCACCGTAATACCTCCCCTTGTATTCCGGATCCTGGGGTGTGAGGGTACGCAGCCCCCGCGGCGTGAGCAGCTCCTGCTCGGCCCTGCGCAACACACACCGCTTCATCTCGTCGGTGAGCGGCGAATAAGGCAGCGAGGTGGCGATCACCATGTTGGGACGCACCTGCCAGTTGGGAGTGCCGTCGGAGGCCAGGTAGTCGGCCAGATAACGACGCTCCTCATCCCAGAAAGTTCCCACGAACGAACGGGCGATCCTGTCAGGCAGCTCTTCCCAGGCCTTGACAAAACGCTTGTCACCCTGTTCACGTGCCATCTCCAGGACAAACGAAACGGCATTGTACCACAGAGCGTTGATCTCTACCGGAAAGCCAGTGCGCGGCGTATCCGGCACGCCGTCGATGACCGCATCCATCCAGGTGAGAGCCACCCCCTCCTGGCCGGCATGCACCAGCCCGTTCTCCCGCATGCCGATGTTGTAGACCGTTCCGCGCCGGAACACCTCCAGGATACGTTTCATCACCCGTCCGTACCGCTTCCACGCTCCTTCCTTGTCGCCGGTGTATCGGATGTACTGTTGTACATCCCAAAAGAACCAGAGAGGAGCATCCACCGAATTGAATGCATAGTCCCCTTCGCGTCCCATGTTGGGGAAGAGACCTTCGTCACTCATGCGGGCGATCTCGGTACGCATCACCGCATGGAAATCCTTCACATTGCCCAATACCAGGGTCAGCCCCGGCAGAGCAATGAAGGTATCACGCCCCCAGCTGTCGAACCAGGGAAAGCCGGCGATCACCTCCGTACTGCCACGATAATGCTTGATGAACTGCTGGGCAGAATTGATCAGACAGTTACGGAACGAATTACGCGGGGTGCGTTTCTTCAGTTCCACGGAAAAGGTGCGTCGGAACGTCGACGGCTCCTCCGGCGCCGTGGATGCCGAAAAGTAGATGCTCTCTCCCTTCCGGATGGGCACCTCGAAAAATCCGGGAACAAAAAGATCTTCCTGATACTCATACCCGCGCTCCTGTTCCCGGGGATACTCGATGTTGTAGTACCAGTGAGGCACGGTCACGAACTCACCCGGTTTGCTGAGCTGCATGTGCAGGTACGGAAACCCTTCGTACATCCTGATGCGTATGCCGTTCTCGATGAACTGCACTTTCGTGTTGGCGTACAGATTGGCATGGGTCAGCTGATGCTTGTTACGGAAAGCCAAAAAAGGCTTGAAACGCAAAAGAGTATCAGAATGAGCCTCCTGAAGGGTGAACCTGATCAAAAGCTGCTCCTTCCGTTCCACCAGCAACTTTTCCTCCACCAGCACCACCCCCCCTACACGCCGTGTCAGGCGGGGAATGATATCCGCCTCAAAATCACGCACATACTTGTGCCCACGCGGCTCGTACACATCGCCGGCAAACTTGTGAATGCCCAGATGGAACTCCTTGCCATGCTGTATCACCGTAGTATCAAGGCTCGACAAAAGTACATGCTGTTCACCCCCAAAATTATCTATGGGACAGATCAGCAAGCCATGATATTTCCGGGTATTGCAGCCAATGATGGTGAACGAGGCATACGAACCCGCCCGATTCGACCTCAACACCTCCCGGCTGAGCGAATACTCCAGATTGACCAGCTGGTTCTTATCGAATTTCAGATAGCTCATTTCCAAAAATTTTGATGCAAAAGTACACCAAACTTGCACCATCCCCTACACATTCCTAAAAATAATCATTACCTGCCGAAAAACAGAGTTGTTCCGGTAACTTTTGCCCTCCTTTTGCGTAAAAACCGGCAAAGATCTCTAAACATAACCAAAAAACCTGTCAAACATGAAAAGAATGAGAATGAAAAAGTTCCTCATCGGGTTGTTGGTTCCGGCCATAGCAATGACGATGGGATCATGCAATGATGATGATGACGGAAATGAACCGGAAAAACCCAAAAGCAATGTAGTGTATGTCACCAAGGACATCGATGAGCCCACCACCTGGTCGGGGGATTCGATCTACGTGATCAAAACATGGGATTTCTATGTGAACAACACGCTCACCATCGAGCCGGGAACGATCGTGAAGTTCCATCCCGACGGGAAGGATCTCACCCTGGGTGGTCAGGGAACGATCATTGCCGTGGGAACTGCTGACAAACCGATCATTTTCACTTCCTACAAGGACGACGACCACGGCGGCGACACCAACGGCGACGGTTCGGCCACCCAGCCGCTGTCCAAGGACTGGGGCGAGATCAACACCAACGGTCACAACGGATCGCGCTTTGAGTTCTGTCATTTCTATTACGGCGGCAACAGCACCTGGGGAGCCACCCTTACCATCGAAGACGGCATAGGGACCGTCAAGCACTGCGTCTTCGCCTACAATGCAGGGACTGCATCCCACCTCACCGGTGCACTCAACATGTACAATGCCCATGCCGGCAGCGTGGTGGAAAACTGCACCTTCTACGGCAACCAGTGCCCTCTCTCCATCAGCGAGGTGATGAACATCGACAACACCAATGTGTTCCACAATCCTGACAATCCTTCCGAAACGAACAAGTACAACGGGATCTATGTCTACTCGGCCGACGGCATTTCCACAGCCATCACCTGGGCTGAGACCGAGGTGCCTTTTGTGATCGATGACGTCGATTTCTGGATCAACGAGAACGGCACGCTCACCCTGGGCAACGATGTGGTGATCAAGTTCACCACCGACAGCAGGGTGGTCCTGGCCGGCAGCATCAGCAACGGCACGGGCCCCGGCGTCTATTTCACCTCGTACAAGGATGATTCCAAAAAAGGAGATACCAACGCCGACGGTAACAGCACCTCTCCCGCTAACGGCGACTGGGAAGGGATCTACGACAACATCCATTCGGCCTGGCTCACCTGGAGCAACATCCTTTACGACTCTCACTGAGACAACAACACTGAGCCAAACCTTTTCATAAAAGAACAGAAAGCCGGCAATGCCGGCTTTTTTCTTTCCTCCTCTCCGCAAGACTTTCGGACGAATATCATTACTTTTGACCGGAGAAACGATCATCATGGCAAGGCTCATCATCTATCTGCGCAAGCGGGAAGCCTCCTGGTACCGCAATCTTTTCTGGCTTTTGCTCCTGCTCATTGTCGGAGTCTCTTCCATACCGTCCCTTCCGGAGCCGGAGATGGACTTCGTGGATATCCATTTCCGTCTGGATCATTTGTTTCACTGGGGCGAATACACCTTGCTGACCTTTCTTTTCGCCTCCTGGCGTTTTCGCAGGGGCAAGCTTTCTTTTTCCCGCATTCTTCTCATTGCCCTGGTAACAGGCAGTCTGATCGCCTCGATCGATGAGGTGCACCAGTTATGGATCCCCGGGAGGCACTTCACCTTTGCCGACTGGCTGTCGAACCTGCTGGGAGTGCTCACCGGCCTGCTCGCTTACACCATGATATGGTTGCCTGAAAGGAACAGAGTCACGGAAAACGCCGAATGATCACTCTTCCTCTTCCTGCAGGATCGTCTTCATGTGGCGCACAGGCAGGAGCTCCGTGAGGGCAGCCCCGGCCAGCATCACTGCCAGATATGCCGGGAAACCGTACTGAAAAGGGATCCCGCTTTTCCGTATCACCACAGCCAGCACGACAGCAATCCCGGTAAAGAACCACATTTTACGGGGGATAAGATCCGAGAGCGGGGTTCTCAGTCTCTTCCTCACCAGCAGGATCTGTCCTGCCCCGATGGCCGATTGGGTGAGGAGACTGGCCCAGGCTGCTCCTACCGCCTGGTAACGAGGGATCAGAAAAAAATTGAGCACCACGTTCACCACAAAACCTACGGCCGACAATCGGCTCAGAAAACTTATGTCGCCACGGGCCGTGAGCAGGGTGCCGAAAATATAACCAGACGACACGAACACCAGTGCCCCCATCAGCAGCGCCAGCACCTGCGCCGACTGCCGCTGATGGCTCACATACAGCAGATCCATCACTCCCTCACGATATGCCGCCACACCCACGCTCAACACGATCACGGGAACCATCAGCAAAAGAAAAGCAAAACGGACAAGCTCGGTGACAGAACGCTCCTCCTTGAACATCCTGGAAAAAAGAGGCAGCAGGATCACCGCAAAAAGATAAGCAAACATGGCGAACGCATCCAGCAGACGAAAAGCCTGGGCATAGATCCCGGCCTCCCGGGCCCCTGGCAGCATGCGCTCCAGCATCACCGAATCCACACGGTAATACAACGACATCAGTATGGTAAGCACCGCAAAAGGAAAACTCTCCCGCAGGATCTTCATGAACAGCTCACGGTGGAAGCGAGGACGGAAATATTCGCACCGCCGCCGTACCACCCCGAACGCAACCACCGCCACCAACAGATAGGAAAGGGTCTGGATGTAAACGAACCACTCGATCCGGAACGTCCCGCCGAACAGATGCCCCCACAAAACCACCCCCGTGAAAAGGATCATCAGTGTCCTGTCGGCCACCGAAAGCAGACTGTCGGTACGGAAAAGATGAAGCCCCGTCACGTTCGACCGCAGGAAAAGGATCAGCGAGGCCAGGAACTGGTTCAACACCAGAAAGGTCAGCAGATGCATCTGCCTGCCCCGGTATCCGATCATCCAGGCCACGCTGAAGGTGACCCCCGCATAGACCACGGCCAGCAGAAGACGTATCAGGAAAAGTTGAGAAAAATATTCTGACAGCCTCCGCGGATCCCGGGCGATCACCCGGTTGTTGTAGTTCGTCGTCCCGGCATCCAGGAGGATGTTCAGCAGCATGGAAAAGCTGAACAACGAGAAATAGAGACCATACTCCTCAGCCCCCACGACGTTCTGGACACTCCTGTCGATGCCAAAGATCCAGAACGGCTTGACCAGCAGGTTGAGCGTAACCAGCAGCAGGAGATTCGAGAAAAACTTCTTTTTCAATCCTGATAAATTGGTTTACTTTACACACAAAAGTAATAAAGCCTGGCAAACAGGGTCCGTTCCCATGAAGATAGCCGTCAACACACGTCTGCTCCTGCCCGGTAAGCTCGACGGGATCGGCTGGTTCACTTACGAGACCCTTTCACGCATCACCCGCGACCATCCTGATGTCACTTTTCTTTTTCTTTTCGACAGACCGTGGGACCGTTCGTTCCTTTTTTCCGGCAATGTCCGCCCCTTACGCATACCCCCGCCGGCACGTCATCCTTTCCTTTGGTACGTGTGGCTCCAGCAGGGCGTCAGGAAGGTCCTGGAAAAGGAAAAACCCGATGTGTTCTTCTCACCCGACGGTTTTCTTCCCCTTCCCTGTCCGGTCCCGTCGGTGCCGGTGATCCATGATCTCAACTTTTTTCCTTATCCCAAGGACCTCCCGCTGCTCACCGGTGCTTATTACCGGAGGTTCTTCCCCCGCTTTGCCCGCGAAGCCAGCAGGATCCTCACCGTCTCCCGTTTCTCGGCCCACGATATCGCCACAAGGTTCTCGATCCCCGAAGAGAAGATCACGGTAGCCTATAACGGTATCTCCGAGGTATTCTCTCCGTTGAACGATCCGGAAAAGCGGCAGGCACGGGAACGTTTCAGCGGGGGGCATCCCTATTTCGTTCATGTAGGCTCGTTGTTGCCCCGCAAGAACCTTCCCCGTTTGCTGCAGGCCTACGATCTTTTCCGCAGCAGGACGGACGAGGAGATCCACCTGGTGCTGGCCGGGCGTGAATTTTTCGGCAACCGCCGGCTCCGCAGGATATATCAGCAAATGCACCATGCGGAGGGCGTGCATTTTGCCGATCATCTCGATCGTCAGGACACTCGTCTGCTCATCGGCGGGGCGGAAGCCCTGCTGATGGTCTCATATTTTGAAGGCTTCGGCATCCCGGTGGTAGAGGCGATGGCCTGTCACACGCCGGTCATCGCGGCGCGAGCCACCGCCCTGCCGGAGGTGGCCGGCGGCGCGGCCCTGCTCGTCGACCCCTTCTCCGTCGAGTCGATCGCCGGGGGCATGATCCGTCTGCACCGCAACCCCGGCCTGCAGAAAGATCTTATCCGCAAAGGAGCCGCAAGGGCTTCCTTCTTCTCATGGGATCACACCGCCGGGGTGGTGTGGAACACCCTCCTGAAAGCAGCCGAAGATGGCAGATAAACTGCGTCCCTGGTATCAGTACCCCGGCGCCGAGGCCGGGGTCGACGAGGCCGGACGGGGCTGCCTCGCCGGACCCGTGGTGGCCGCCGCCGTCATCCTGCCCCGCACCTTCTCCCTGGAAGGACTCAACGACTCCAAGCAACTTTCCGCCACCCGACGGGAACAACTGCGTCAACAGATCGAAGAACAGGCACTCGCCTGGTCGGTCGCCGCCGTCGACAACCGCCTCATCGACGAGATGAACATCCTCCGTGCCACCTGGAAAGCCATGCACCTGGCCATACAGGGCCTTTCACTGACCCCCTCCTTCCTCCTCATCGACGGCAAGTTCTTCCTCCCCTATCCCGGGATCCCTTCCCTCTGCATCATCCGCGGCGACAGTCAGTACGCCGGCATCGCCGCCGCCTCGATCCTCGCCAAGACCCACCGCGACAGGATGATGAAGGAACTCGACAACTGCTATCCTCAATACGGCTGGAAAAAGAACAAAGGCTACCCCACCCGCAGCCACCGGGAAGCCCTTCTCCTTTACGGCCCCTCCCCCTGGCACCGCAGAAGCTTCCGCCTCACCGAAAAACAGATCGAATTGTCTTTTCCTGCCGCACCGGAAGAATAGATTATGTGAAACTGCCAAGAACGATTATCTTTGCGCCGAAACCATAAAACCAAGGATATGAAACGCTTTGCAACACTCTTTTTGGGGATTTTCCTTACCCTCTCCCCCCTCCTGCGTGCCGACGAAGGAATGTGGCTGCTCCCCCTGCTGGAGAAGCTCAACATCGGCACCATGACCAAGATGGGCCTCAAACTCACGGCTGACGACATTTACAGTCTCAACCATTCCAGCCTGAAGGACGCCGTGGTCATCTTCGGCGGAGGCTGCACGGGCGAGATCGTCTCCCCCGACGGTCTGCTGCTCACCAACCACCATTGCGGATACAGCGCCATCCAGGAACACAGCACGGTGGAACACAACTACCTCGAAGACGGCTACTGGGCCAGGACGCGCAAGGACGAACTGCCCAACCCCGGGCTCACCGTCACCTTCCTCATCCGGATGGAAGATGTCACCGAGCGTATCAATGCCGCACTCAGCGACACCATGAGCGAAGCTGCCCGGGAAGAGAAGATCCGCGAGATCAGCCGGCAGATCGTCAAAGAGGCCACCGACAGCACCGACTACGAGGCCAGCGTCCGCTCTTTCTTCGACGGCAACCAGTTCTTCCTGGTAGTCTATGAAATTTACAAGGATGTCCGCTTCGTGGCCACACCCCCTTCTTCCATCGGTAAATTCGGCGGAGATACCGACAACTGGATGTGGCCCCGCCACACCGGCGACTTCAGCGTTTTCCGCGTCTACATGTCACCCGACGGCAAACCGGCCGAATATTCTCCCGACAACGTACCGCTCAAACCCAAAAAATACCTCAAGGTCTCACTCAAAGGCGTCCACCCCGGCGACTATGCCATGGTCATCGGCTATCCCGGCGGCACCGAACGCTATATGACCTCCTACGAGCTGGACGAGACCATGAACATCATCAACCCCAACCGTGTGAAGATACGCGGTGAACGGCAGAAGATCCTCTGGCGCGACATGATGGCCAGCGAAAAAGTACGCATCCAGTATGCCGACAAATATTCCCGCTCAAGCAACTACTGGAAGTTCTCCATCGGCCAGAACGAAGCTCTGAAAAAGCTGCATGTGCGCGACCAGAAAGTGGCCCTGGAAGAACAGTTCCGCAAATGGGTGGCCGAAGATCCCGCCCGTCAGGAAAAATACGGCGAGGCACTCGACCTGATCCGCGACGCCGTGGAGAAAAGAGCCGACTACGTCTACTCCACCCAATACATCGCTGAAGCCCTCATCCGGGGCAGCGAGATCATCACCTTCGCCTACCGGACCAAAAACCTGGAAAAAGCACTGGAACAGAATGACCAGGAAAAACTGAAGGAGATGATCAACGCCATCCGCGAAAGCGCCCGTGCTTTCTACAAAGATTACAACCCGCCCACCGACCACGACGCCTCACAGGTGATGTTCCGTCTCTTCGCCGAGAACGTCCAACCCCGCTACCAGCCCGATATCTTCCAGACCATCCGGAAAAAATACAAGAACGACTTCGACAAATACATCGACCACCTCTTCAGCAAATCGATCTACACCGACTCTTCCAGGTTCTATGCCTTCCTCGACAAACCCGACCTCAAGAAGCTGAAGAAGGATCCCGTCTATGTAGCGGCGATGTCGATCGTCAACAAGTATTTCGAACTGATGCAGGCAGAGTCGCAGTTCGACGAGGAATATGCCAAAGGGCGCCGGCTCTGGATGGCCGCCCTCATGGCCATGCAGCCCGATAAGACCTTCTATCCCGACGCCAACTTCACCATGCGTCTCACCTACGGTACCGTCAGAGGCTACGATCCCAGGGATGCCGTACACTATAAATACTTCACCACCCTCAAGGGAGTGATGGAAAAAGAGGATCCCGACAACTACGAGTTCATCGTCCCCGAAAAGCTCAAGGAACTATACAAGAACAAGGATTTCGGCCGTTATGGTGAAGACGGGGTGATGCATGTCTGTTTCATCACCGACAACGACATCACGGGAGGCAACTCCGGCAGCCCCGTCCTCAACGGCTACGGCGAGCTCATCGGCCTGGCCTTCGACGGCAACTGGGAAGCCATGAGCGGCGACATCGCCTTCGACCCCGATATGCAGCGGACCATCGTCGTTGACATACGCTACGTCCTCTTCATCATGGACAAGTTCGGCGGAGCAAAACACCTCGTCGATGAGATGACCATCGTGGAATAAGCAACGATCTACCTTCCGGGAAGGAGGTCGTAAAGACCTCCTTCTTTTTTGGTTTTGGTTTTTCATTTCCTGCCGGTTGGGTTGTTTGTCGTCCCGAAGAACTGTGTAACTTTACACCTCAGGCACGTATACCATGGGTTTTGATCTGAAAGAGATACTGGCCACCTTCATGGTGCTTTTTGCGGTGATCGACATCACAGGTTCGATCCCCATCATTGTCGACATCAAGAGCCGGGTGGGCAGGATCGAGTCCGGCAAGGCCACGCTGGTGGCCTTCTCGATCATGCTGGCCTTCCTGATCATCGGTGAGCCGCTGCTCGGCTTCTTCGGTGTAGACATCTATTCTTTCGCCATCGCAGGCTCTTTCATCCTCTTTTTCCTGGCCATCGAGATGGTGCTGGGCATTCAGCTTTTCCGTCATGATCCCGCGGTGGGCGGAGGTTCGATCGTCCCGATCGCTTTCCCGCTGATCGCCGGGGCAGGATCGATCACCACCCTTCTTTCGCTGCGCTCTTCCTACCACTGGATCAACATCCTGGCCGGGCTGATGGCCAACATGGTGATCGTCTATCTGGTGCTGCGGGCCACACACTGGTTCGAGAAGCTCCTGGGACCCACCGGTCTTTATATCCTCCAGAAATTCTTCGGCATCATCCTCATGGCCATAGCCATCCATCTGTTCATCAGCAACACAGGCATCGATCTGACCCATGGCCGTTGAAGTGACCATATACACCGACGGTGCTGCCCGCGGCAACCCCGGCCCCGGCGGATATGGGGTGGTGCTCCTCTCGGGAAAGTACCGCAAGGAACTTTCTGAAGGTTTCCGTCTCACCACCAACAACCGCATGGAACTGCTGGCCGTCATCAAAGCCCTCGAAGCCCTCCGCATCCCGGGCAGCCGCGTGACCATCTATACCGATTCCAAATACGTGGCCGACGCGGTCAACAAAGGATGGGTATTCCAGTGGGAACGCAACGGGTTCAAAAAAAAGAAGAACCCCGACCTCTGGAAAAGATTCCTCGAACTCTACCGGAAACACGACGTCCGGCTCGTATGGGTGAAAGGTCATGACAACATCCCCGAGAACGAACGGTGCGACCGCCTGGCAGTGGAGGCTTCGCAGAAAGAGAACCTCAGCATAGATGAGGAATACGAAAAAGAGGCGGGCGGAAAACTTTTCTGAACCGGGCAAAAAAAAAGAGCCTCCTCCCGGAGGCTCTCCGCTTATCCTGTTCTGATCCTTATCTCACTTTCTGGATCTTGTAGATCTTTCTGACCGTCTTGTCCTTGTTGTAGATGGTCAGGAAATAGACGCCCGGCGCATAGTCGCGGAAAGAGATCTCCTTGACCTCCGAAGGCTGCACTCCGGTGTAGTCTTTCATGAAAAGCTTTTTCCCGGTAAGATCGATCACTACGAGGGTGAAATCATCCGGCTTTTCGAGGTTGAACTTCACATGGAGCAACTCCTTGACAGGATTGGGATAGGTCTTTACCTCCCAGGAGATCTCCTGTGCTTTCACCCCGGTGACATCCAGCTCGAAAGGCTGCTGGAACCCCTGCGTGAGGATCACGTCCCCCGCCTGCAGAGTGGTAACGGCCACCTCACCCACCGTGAAGGAGAGGCTTACCGTCCCGTTCTCGAAATAATCCCCTGCCGAGGCAACCACCGTCGGCGAAAGACTCTGCCCCCTCACCAGGCCGGCAAGGAACAGCAAACTCATCAGGATGGTGATCTTTTTCATGACATATATTTTTACAAGATTACAAATTACCACATTTTTTTCTTAAAAGCAAATCCATGTTCTTCAACGGCTTTGCTTCAGCACCTCGATCTCCTCCTGCAACGCCTCGATCTGCTTCTGTTGCTCCTTGATGGCTTCAATCAGTACAGCCGCGATCTTCGAATAATCAACTGTCTTGAATCCATTTTTGTCTGTAACAACAATTTCCGGCAGAACCTTCTCCACTTCCTGAGCTATCAAGCCAATTTGTTTTCCTTCTGGAAAATCAAATGAAAAATCTTTCTGATCCCCGCTTTGAAAATATTGTTTGTACGGAGACAATTCCTCATCGGACTTCCAATAAAAGTTCACTCCTTTTAAGTTCATTACTTTTTCGAGGGAATGATCAATTTCTTTTATGTTTTTTTTGAAACGCTTATCAGAAGGGTTAGAGATCGTTCCTTGAACAGTAACATTTCCCGTGATCGTCGCATCTCCTCCAACGTACAAAGCATCACCACTCTGATTCTCTCCGGAATAAACGCGTAAAGAGTTTGTACTGCCTCCCCTGACGACCAACCCGTAATAAACATATGCACCATATCCTCCTGCACCAACATGAGCATTCAGTCTCAACATATCTGTAGAGAAATCACCATATATCAATGCATTAGACGCATTATCAGAACCGGTATAACCGTTCTCGATGATCAGCTTGTCATTGCCGGTCTCCTCCAGGCCTGCCTGATAGCCAATGAAAACGTTCCGGCTGGCCGATCCGCTTTCATTGCCTGCATTCTCTCCCAGATAGACATTGTATGATCCTGTGATCTTGTTCGAAACGAACGGATTCTGGGCCCCAACGATCACGTTGTGGGCAGCATCGGCACATTTGTATCCGGTATAATATCCGATGAAGACGTTTTTGGAACCGGTGGCTTCCACAAAAGGACTGTCATTTGAACCGCCGGCACTAGCACCGATGACCGTATTGTCCTCGCCCGTGGTGAACGCCCGACCGGCCTGGGAACCTAAAAAGACATTCTGTCTGCCGGTACTGTGCAGCCCGGATTCATATCCCACATAAGTACCTGCCTGCCAGCTGCTCAAAGAATAGCCTGCTTTGTAACCTATCGATGTGGAAAAACTGGAACCTCCGGCATTGTATCCTGCCTGATAGCCCAAAAAAGTGTTGTAGTTACCCGTAGTAAGATTGAAACCGGCATCCGGACCGATCGCAATATTGTAATCCCCTCCCGTCAGTTGATACGCTGACGAATCACCGATCACCACATTGGCATGTCCGTCGCTATTTTTGTATCCAGCCATGTTTCCGATGAAAACGTTCACACCCCCGGTGGTGTTGGAGTAACCTGCACTGGCTCCGATAAAGATGTTGTTCGAGGCAGTGGCATTATCGCCGGAATAACCGGCACGGTTGCCGATGTATGTATTGTTGCTGCCCGAAACATTACGGAAACCTGCAAAATACCCCATATAGGAATTGTTGGAACCCTGCTTGTTGTAAAAACCGGCATTGGGACCGACGTAAGTGTTGTAATTACCCGAAACATTGGAATACCCCGCCTGGAACCCCAGGAAAGTGTTCCATGCTCCCGTGGTGTTGTTCAGGCCGGTACGGTAACCGAAAAAGGAGTTGTAATCGCTCGTCGTGGAGTACCCGCTCTTATAACCGACCATAGAGTTGAACTTACCTGTTGCGTTCTCATGGCCGGAAAGATTGCCTATATAGACATTGCCAAAACCGTCGAGGGTCTTGTAACCGCTCTCCTTACCGATGAAGATATTCTCATACCCGTTCTCGTTGAAATAGCCGGCATTGAAACCCATAAAAACATTGTTGGAGCCTTCCGTGGTATTCAGACCTGCCTGATAACCGAAGAACTGGTTGTAGAGGCCGGTGGTGATCTTCTCGCCGCTCCTGTGGCCGATGAGATAGTTGTCCTTGGTCAGCTGCATCAGCTGGGTGGGGCCTTCTTTGGACCCACCGTAACCGCCGATGGCAAATCCGCCGCGAGGACCTTTCTGCGACTGGTCGATGTAAATACGGGCGCTGTCGGGAGAGATCCAGAAAAGATCCTGAACCGTCCCCTTGTTCACCCCGAAACCACCGATGGCAAAGCCGCCACGAGGACCTTTGCCCGTGCCCGAGGTGTTCACATACATCCGTATCGAGTCGTTGTACACCGCAAAGACCGTCTGGCCGTCTTTCCTTTTCACCTCGAACAGCGGCTTCTCACTTGCCACGTCATCGCCCTGCACGGCCAGCCTGGCACCCTGTATCCCCGGCGTCCCGATACCCACATAGCCATCATAACTGAGCGTATCGCCTTCCTTCACCCAGCCCGGATTGTCCAGATAGGGCGTAAGATCGATCTCCGTGGCACCGCTCTTGCCCGTGATCGTCAAAATGTTGTTCTTGAGCTGCAGATCCTGGATCTCGTTGGTGGGATCGGCAT
>Ga0256914_1001637_pt1 | contig 19775 bp, 23 predicted proteins | sample HulkmetaG_FD_191571 | JGI IMG/M metagenome (GOLD analysis project Ga0256914, IMG submission 191571) | Hydrothermal chimney microbial communities from Main Endeavour vent field at the Juan de Fuca Ridge, Pacific Ocean - Hulk | ecosystem: Environmental > Aquatic > Marine > Hydrothermal vents ... | reverse complement strand
CCAGCAGGGGGCCGGGGCAGGCGGAACCGCGGGAATCGATGGTGCTTGCTGCCGTGATGTTGCTCAGATCGGACATAGTATTCTCCATTGGGATTGAATTGAGGGTGCCTTGAAAAATGCGGATTGCCGCTGGTGATTTCTCAAGGTGTCGTTGTTTTTAAAAAAGAAATCTCTCCGGCGGTGCAGGTATCAGAAAGAGATAACCTTGTCGGCGGCGATGATTCTCTCGTTGACCATCACTGCGGTGGTGGCGTCAACACCTTCCACCAGGTCGCTGATTTCCATCTTGCGTCCCTTGATACAGGGAAGACAGACCAGCAGCTCACCGCCGTTGTTCAGAAAGTTGGTCATTAGCTCCTTGTGGGGCAGACGCTCCGGAGCATGGACGGTCTCGGAGTAGCCCTTGAGCGCCAGCAGGGTGCCCTCGCCCAGGAGAATGATGGTGACTTCGTGCTCCATGGAAAGCGCCACATTGGCCAGGGTGAAACCGGTGACCGCATCCTCGGCCCGTTCGCCGGCAGCCGTGAAAATGTAGACGAGTTTCTGTTGTTTTTCGGACATGCTTCCCTCCCTAATTCGGTTTTCGTTATCGTCTCAGCCGCTTTTCTTCGCCGCCGGCGGCGGGCCGCAACGGCAGCGGATCGCCCGTAATTGGTCACCAGCACCGCATCTTCACACGCTTGCTCCCGGGTCGCATAGTGGGCTATAGCGGCCGGAAGAGTTCATGCAGGTAAGCGCTTAACTCAGAATCTGCAGCACCTCCAACCAATTCCAGTTTGGAAGTATGATATACTGCGGGGTTACATACCCCGTGATCGGTTACGATCGGTCTGGTCCTGCCTGCCTTGGTAGCGCGCTTCATGCCCGGCATGGGCACCCCCGGGATGATGCCTCCGGAGGAGTGCCGCTGACTTTCTCCAGAACGAGGAGAAAAAGAGCGTTTTTTTCCAGTGCCTGTCGGCTCACCACCCGGTAACTGTCGCGGGGAACCACCTTGAACAGTTCGTCGGGAATATCGTTGCCCTCATAGAGAATTTCCAGCCGTTCACCCGGTCCGATCTCCCGGAATGCCTGGCTGAACTTCAAGAGGGTAAAGGGGTCGAGGATTCCCTGTAATTGCAGTCTTCGCTTTTTTCCCATGACAAAGTCCGTCTTCACGTCAATCCCGCCCCACAGCAGGTATAGCAAAAGGTGTGCCGAAACCGACTCCGTCACGGCAAAGTTCCGGCAGGGATCGATGCCGGAGCAAGAAACACGAAAAGTGGGGTTGGTGGCGCCGTACCGGCCGGTCCGGCAAGGAAAGCGGCAGGGGGAGAGTTATCATTCCCCTTGCCGGGGTTGGTATTGACTGTTAAAGTGTTACACCATTGTTTGACAATATGTTAAAATTTTAACAATAGGCTGGAGAATGCTCACCCAGGAGATCAACGCCTACTGGAAAACGGTGGTGGATACCATTCAGGAAGGGGTCATGATCGTTGATCCCGGCGGCACCATTGTCTCGGTGAACCACGCCTTTGAGGAGCTGACCGGCTACCGGCTCGGGGAGTTGCTGGGAAAATCCTGTTCCACGCTCAACTGTACATCCTGCCATGTGCAGCGCAAGAGCAAAGGCGCCCACTGGTGCTCGCTGTTCAGGGACGGCCTTCTGCGGAAACAGCGCTGCGTGCTCATGCGCCGTGACGCCGGCTATGTCCACATCCTCAAGAATGCCTCCGTACTCCACGACAGCCGGGGGCAGGTCATCGGCGCCGTGGAGACCATGACCGATATCAGCGGGATCTTGGAACGGGAAACCACCATTGCGGCCTTCAAACGCGAGCTGAGCGATCGGGACACCTTTCACGGCATCATCGGTATTTCCGCTCCCATGCAGCGGATCTACGATTTGATTACCAATGCCTCGGACTCGGATGCGCCGCTCATTATCTATGGAGAAAGCGGCACCGGCAAAGAGCTGGTGGCCCGGGCCGTGCACCGGTGCAGCAGCCGCAACCGGGCGCCCTATATCAAGGTCAACTGCGCCGCCCTCAACGAATCACTCCTGGAAAGCGAGCTCTTCGGCCATGTGAAGGGGGCCTTTACCGGGGCCTATCAGCCGCGTACCGGCCGGTTCGAAGCAGCGGACGGCGGCAGTATCTTTCTCGACGAGATCGGCGATCTGCCGCTCTCCACCCAGGTCAAGCTGTTGCGGGTTCTCGAAGAGAAGATCATCGAAAGGGTGGGGGACAATCGTCCCATCCCCATTGATGTGCGCATTATCTCCGCCACCAACCGCGATCTTGCCGCCATGGTCCGCCAGGGCACCTTCCGGGAAGATCTCTATTACCGGATCAATGTCATCCCCCTGACCATCCCGCCGGTGCGGGAACGCATCGGCGATCTGCCGCTTCTGGCGGAATCTTTTTTCAGAAAGCTCCAGCTCAAGAGCGGCAAGGATATCCGCAGGATCTCCAACCGCGCCATGGATCTGCTGATGAAATATCCCTGGCCCGGCAATGTGCGGGAGCTGCGCTCCACCTTTGAATATGCCTTTGTCACCTGCAACGGCACCGCAATCGAACCCGATGACCTGCCGCCGGCCGTCAGGCAGGGGGGCGGCGGCATGCGGATGAGCGACAGTTGCCGCATCCCGGCAACAAGGGGAATGGAGCGCAAAAAACGCGAGCTGATTGAGGCGTTGCAACGCACCGGCGGCAATCAGACCAGGGCGGCGGAACTGCTGGGGATTTCACGGGTGACCGTCTGGAACAGGATGAAGCGTTTCGGCCTGCGCACGGCCAGGGGGTGAGGGGTGGAACGTAAAAAAAGGCCCTCCTCCCGGCCGGGAGGAGGGCCTTGTGATTGTGGCCGAATGAATTCAGGGCCGGTCCCTAACCGACCAGGCCCGTCTCTTTGAGGCTCTCTTTCAGTGATTCCATAAGGCCGCTGACCATGGCCCGTTTGGCGGCAGCCTTGGGCATTGTCTGCGGCGCCTCCTTCTGCAGCAGCGCCATATCCTTTTTGTTACCGAAGTAGCGGCTGTTGGGTCCGATATTCACCGCCGCGGAGGTGAGCCCCGCTGCGCCTTTCTTGATGTACTTGGCAACCTCGGACTTGGGATCGGTGATGTCGCCGAAGATGCGGGCACCGGCCAGGCAGGTCTGTACGCAGGCAGGCGGCAGCTCTTTTTCCACCCGCGGCATGCAGTAGGTGCACTTGTCCGCCTTGCGGGTCATCTTGCCGTTGATCATACTGCGGTGGACGTAGCGGGCGCCGTAAGGACAGGCCTTGGCACAGGCCCCGCAACCCAGGCAGCGCTCCTTGTCGATCTGCACTGTGCCGTTGAAAGGATCCTTCCAGGTGGCCGCCACCTTCATCTTCACGCTTTTGCCGGTCTTGGCGTCCGTAAAGGTCTTCTCCACCGGATCGGCGGGGCAGACCGGAACGCAGGTGGGCCGGTCGCAGTGGTTACACAGCCCCACGTAATAGGTGGCGGCCATGCCGTGTTCGGTTTTTTCCGGGCCCAGCCGATGGACCCAGTTCCTTCCCTTGTCCGCAGGCACCTCCCATTCCGCCTTGCAGGCGATGGCACAGGCATGGCAGCCCACGCACCTGTTCATATCTATTACCATTCCATACTGCATTGATTCTTCCTCCATATGAGCTGCCCGCTGGCCGGCGCTTCCGGCCGGTCAACGGGTGGATCTTTTGCCGGTTATGCCGGGATATCCTGGATCTTGCCGTTTTTCCGGACGATCTTGACGAAGTTGTTGCGCATGCCGTGGCAGCCGGTTTCAGGATCAATCGCCTTCTTGGTGATCAGTTCCTGATCATCGATGCCGGCGCCGTGGCCCACGGTCATCAGCGGATTCCTGGTGCCGTAGCCATGGGCGATGAAGATCGTATCCTTGCGGATTCCGGGGGTCACCTTGACCACCGAAGTACCGGTGGATTTGACGCCCTCGCTGTTGATCAGCCGCACATGATAGCCGTCCTTGAGACCCAGTTTTTTTGCCACCTCGTCGTTGATCCAGATGGGATTTTTCGGCATGGCGTTGTGGAGCCAGACGTTGTTCTGGGTGCGGTTGAAGGTCTGGACCGGGCTGCGGCCGTAGACCAGGCGGGCAAATCCCTTGGGCGGCATGGGCGGAGCGATATAGGTTGGGACTCCGGGATAGCCGGCATCGTCGAGATCCTCGTTGAAAAAGAGGACCTCCAGATCCTCCGGCACGCCGTAAGGATTCTTGCCGGGCTGGATGTGGATGCCGTTTTCCTTCTTGATCTGGGCAATGGAGAGTTTGGCGGATGCCAGTTCCTTCTCGAGTTTTTCCTCCTGGCTGGCAACCGGGATTTCCTTTTCATATCCCATCCGTTTGGCCAGCTCGTTGGTAATCCAGACGGCATCCTTGCGCTCGAACATCGGTTTGACCAGCGGCATACGCGGTGCGATGAACTGCTGGTGCTTGTCGGCGAAGTTCCACTGGGTACCCTTCTTGATGTAGTCGTACCGTTCCAGATAGCTGCATTCCGGCAGCAGGATATCGGCATACATGGTGATATCCGTGGGCATGACATCGACGCACATGACAAAGTCCATCTGCATCAGCGACTTGATGGTCAGTTTCTGGTCCGGGATCGTCTGCATGGGATTCTGACCCCAGACGACGCAGGCCTTGATGGGATAGGGCTTGCCGGTAACGCAGGTGTTCCTGATCAGATCGGTGGGGGTTCCCGGCGGGTGGAAGTGATGAACATCGGCCATTTCCTGGAGGTTATGTCCGCCTTCATGTTCATGCTTTGCCCAGCTGATGCCCTTGACCTTGGGGCCCTTGGGCTTGACGAAACCGCCTTTGACGCCGATGGCGCCGAGCAGGCCCATGAGACAGGCAAGAGCGCGTTCGCGCTGGAAGTCGTTGCCGTGCCAGCTGACGTGGCGCCCGGGGTGTATGGCGACGTTTGGGGCATTGGCGGCCAGCAGATCGGCCACCTGGGTGATCTGGGCCACCGGAATATCGCATTCAGCCGCGGTCTTGTCCAGAGTCCAGGTTTTAGCCGCTTCCGCGAGCTTGTCGAAACCGCTGCCGTATTCCTCGACAAATTCGGCTTTGTACTTCTTGTTCTGGATGAGATAGTTCATGATACCCAGCAGGTAAGCGGTATCAGTGCCCGGCTTGATCTGTACCCAGATATCGGACTTGGCGGCCGAGGCGGAAAAACGCGGATCGACGACGATGAGTTTTGCACCGTTTTCCAGCCCTTTCAGATATCTCTTCATGTGGGAGACGTGGATGTTTTCACCCAGGTGACAGCCCAGGAAGAACATGACCTTCGTGTTGGGCAGATCGACATTTTCACCCGGAGGAGTACCGATGGTCGCCACAAAGGCGGTATCCCGAATACCGCGGCATTGAAAGAAGGAGGCCTCACTGACGTTGTGGGTGCCCACCGTTCTCTCGAAAAAGTGCATGGGATATTTGGCGGAGGCGCCGTGGGGGTACATGGCAATACCGTGGGGACCGTACTTGTCACGCACCGCTTTCAACTTTTTACCGCATTCGTCCAAGGCTTCTGTCCAGGAAATCCGTTTCCATTTGGGCGCCCCCCGTTTTCCCACGTTTTTCATGGGATATTTCAACCTGTCCGGATCATAGAGCAGCTGGATGCCGGCGTTGCCGCGGGCGCAGATCGCGGTGCCGTTATCAATCGACTTGGGGTTGCCTTCCAGTTTGACCAGCCGGCCGTCACGCACCTTGCCGACAAGCTGGCAGCGCCAGAAGCACATTTCACAGATACCGCCGGGAACGGTTTCCGTCCCGACCGCACTTCCCTGGGGAGTCAGGGGAACAGGGGTGAAAGGTGGGTTCGCCTTGGCCGTCACCCGTGAGAGCGGAACGGATGCAGCGGCAACCGAGGCAGCCTGGAGAAACTTACGCCTGGTTAGATTGATCGCCATTGATCTCCTCCTTTGTCAAAAAATCGATTAATTGGACAGACACCCGGTAAAAAGGATGCCGCGTATTCTCTAGAACCTTCGTATAGAAAAGTTGAAACCAGGGACGAAAAAAGTCGGCAAGAAATTTCTCTTCACTGCCGTCATGGCGGTCACGGGCGGTCAGCAGGGCAAGGAATTGCAACTGGAAGCTCAGATGATCCACCGGTTCACCGTTGCCGTCGGGTTCAAATCCCTGCTGTCTGTACAGCGCGGCCAGCTGTTCGGTGCTGCCGCCCTGCAGCATACCGCCGTCCAGATAGACCGAAGCGTAGGGTGGCGCCGGGGTCGGGCCCTGGCCGGAGTTGATGAAAAGTCGGGTGTACTCCACCTGCAGTTCCTCAAGCCGATCGCCGTCTCCGGCCTTCCAGGCGGCGAGCTCATTCTTTTCCTGATCGCGGTGGAGCAGCTCCAGCAACACCATGAGGGTGTCGGGGTAGTCGGCGGCATAAAGGTGGGAATCGGGATAGCGCATTGCCTGGGCAAGGAAGTTGTAGATACCCGCCAGGGTGGCCGATTCTTCCTCCGGCTGTTTTCCGCCGGCTGTGGAGCTGGTTTCTCTTTCCATGGTGCGGAGAGTGGAATCCCCTGTTTGCAAGAAAATATATAACTCTTTTATTTTACATTAAAAGTGCATGTAACTGTCAAATGGAAAGTGACGTGGATGAAAAAAAAACGACAGCAGAGGGAAAAGTCATGATAACTTATTGAAATAGTAGATGTAATTATTCAGCCTCAAAAGAAGCCGTTTACCGCTGTCGGTGCCGAAATCCACAAACCTCTGCATATATAAAATGAATCGGAATTCATGTCAATTACATTCATGGATGGTGTCAACTCTCCTGATCGTAATTGATAACAGGAACACTTTTTGCGGTCTTCCGGATGGGTCGGACTATCCCGGTTGCCGGGGGCAGAGGTCCTGCCAGCCGCGGGGAAGTTCTTGCGGATCAATGCCCAGCTCAACGGCGAAACCCTGCAGTTCCCCGGCGCTGCAGTTGAGGCAGGAAAAACGGTGGCCGGATTTGACCTCGGCGACCTCGCGCTCCAGGAAATTCAGCAGTGCCGGGGCCGTTTCCCGATCAAAGGGAAAGGGTTGGAGGCCCGAGCGGATACAGAAATCCCGGCAGCGGCCGCGGTTGGCAATGGAGCGCGCCACCCCCCGGTAGATGGTCTTGTCCCGGTTTTCCGGATCAAGGTCACGGAGAATGATTTCCCTAAAACGCGCCAGAGCGGCCTCCTGGAGAATTGCCAGTTCCCGGTCGGTCAGGGTGAGTTGCGGGCCTTCCGGGTCACAGGTGAGGTAGTGGATGGAAGAGTGCAGGGCGATTTCCGGAATTTCGCCGGAATGGCGGACGATCAAAGCCTCTTCTTCAAGGAGCAGCCTCCGTCGGTCCCTATCCATTATCGTTTGTCGGCACGGTTGCGGCGACCGGCATCGGATTGCCGGTCCAGGCCGTAGAGATCCCGGATCAGGTTCACCCTGAAGTGGCGATCCTGGTTGGAGGAGTTGCTTTTGAGATATTGCAGGGGATGGTGCAGGACCTTGGAGGCAATGGCTGATGCCATTTTTTCAAGAGATTTCTTCTCCTTGTCCGATAGGTTCCGCAGCCTTCCCAGGGTACGGTCAAGTTCCGAGCGGCAGATGGAATCGATGCGGTTGCGCAGGTCGATGATCGTCGGCTTGACCTCGATGTTATCCAGCCAGCCGACGAACTTGATGGTCTCCTCCTCGACAATTCTGGCAGCCTTGACCGCCTCCCGGTCACGTTCTTCCCGGTTGAGATCGACAACATGCTGCAGGTCGTCGATATCGTAGAGGTAGACATTGTCGATGTTGTTGATGGCCGGATCCAGGTCGCGGGGAACGGCGATATCGATGAAAAAAAGCGGCCGGTTGCGACGCCGGCGCATGACCGGCTTGACGTCTGCCTTTGTCAGGATAAGCTCCGGCGCTCCGGTGGAACTGATGATGATATCCACGGTGGCGAGCTGGTCGATGAGTTCATCCAGGGAAACTGCCCGACCGTTGAAACGGCGGGCCAGATTAACGGCCCGTTCCAGGGTGCGGTTGGCCACGACGATTTCGGCAATGCCCTGGCCCACCAGATGTTCGGCGGCCAGTTCGGCCATTTCGCCGGCGCCCACCAGCATGACGGTCTTGTCGTCGATGCGGCCGAAGATCTTTTTGCTGAGTTCCACCGCGGCATAGCTGATGGAGACTGCGTTGGCGCCGATTGCTGTTTCCGTGCGCACCCGTTTGGCCACGGAAAAGGACTTGTGAAGCAGTTTGTTGAGGATGAGGCCGGTGGCGCCGTGATCCGAAGCGTAACGGAAAGCCTCCTTGAGCTGGCCCAGGATCTGGGCCTCGCCGACTATCATCGAATCCAGGCTGGCGGCCACGGTGAAGAGATGTTTGATCGCCTCGTCATTGCTGTACTGATAGACGTATTGGTCGGCCCGGGCAGCCTCGATGCCGTCGCCGAAGAGAAACTCCAGAAGCTGCTGTCTGGCCCGTTTTTCATCATTGGTGGTGCAGAGCACCTCCACCCGGTTGCAGGTTGAGAGCAGATAATACTCCCGCAGACCGGGCATGGTGTCCAGGGCGGCAAGCGGCTCTTCGTAACCATCGGTGAGAGCAAGCTTTTCCCGAATTTCCAGCGGGGTGGTCTTGTGGTTGACGCCCAGCAGCATTATGGCATCATGCGGCATAGGTGTGCACTCCTCCAAGAAAATAGGTCACTCCCCACAGGGTAAAGAGTACGGCCAGGAAACCGATGATGGTCATGATGGCGGCACGGCGTCCCCGCCATCCCACGGTGAAACGCTGATGGAGCAGGGCGGCATAGAGAAACCAGGTTATCAGCGACCAGGTTTCCTTGGGGTCCCAGTGCCAGTAAGATCCCCAGGCCTGCTTGGCCCAGATGGAGCCGCTGATGATTCCCAGGGTGAGAAGAGGGAAACCGATGGTCAGACAGTGATGATTGAGGTTATCCAGGGCGTCCAGGGAGGGCAGTCGTGTGTAAAAGAGGCCGAAGCGTTTCTTTTTGATCTCCCGCTCCTGCAGAAGATACATGACGCCGCCGATGAAGGCCAGAGCCAGAAACCCGTCCGCGGCGATGGCTATGGCGGCGTGTACCGGCAGCCACAGGCTCTGCAACGCCGGTACCAGCGGCAGGATCTCCCGGGATGAGAGGGAGGCGATGAGCATGATCAGCAGGGTGAGAATCGAGACAAAGGTACCGAAATTTTTCACCGTGTAGCGCCAGCGAAAGGAGAGATAGCTCCAGGCGATGGACCAGGCGAAAAAGGAGACGGTTTCGTGCTGGCTGGTGATGGGGGTATGTCCGGCCTCGATGAAACGGCTGACGATGTTGAGGGTGTGGAGGATACCGCCGGCCAGGAAGATGCGTCTGGCGATCCTGCGAACTTCCTGCCGTCTGCTGCTGAAAAATACGAGATAGGCGGCCACTGCCAGAAAATAGACGAAAATGGTGACCTGGAAGAGCAGATAACTCATGGACGGCAAGAAGAATCGGGATAAGAAAAAAGTTTCGACGCAGGATGAGAACGGCTATTCCGGAAAGTCCGGATCCAGAGTGAAATCCATGCCGAGGACGGAGCGACAATGTGCCTGCAATCTGTCCCGTTGACCTAGGCGTATCCAGTCAACTATATCTGGATGCAATAGATTTTGGAACAGTTTTTTTTTCTCCTCCGGGGAAAGGTCCCGGGCGAGAATCCGTTGGCGGAGGGAGGCGACCAGCTTGAGCAGATGATCATATTCCGGACCGAATTCCTCTTCAAGGCGGGAGCGAACCATGGCGGCCACGGCCGGGCTTTTGCCGCTGGTGGAAACCGTCAGGGTCAGGTCGCCGCGGCGGCAGACCGCCGGGACCTGGAAGCTGCAGCCGGCCGGCGAGTCGGCGATATTGACGAGGATTCCGTTGTCGGCGGCCTGGGCCTGGATTCTGGTCTGCAATTCATGGTCGTCGGTGGCGGCAAAGACCAGAAAGGCCTTGCGCAGATCGCTTTCACGGTAGGAGCGGGGATGCCAATTGATTTTTTCATCCCGATGGAGTTGCCGGAGAGCGGGGCTTAACTGCGGGCTGATAACGGTGACCGCACCGCCGCATTCGAGCAATCCCTTCACCTTGCGTTCGGCAACCGTGCCCCCGCCAATAACCAGGCAAGGCCTGTCGTTGATATCGAGACATACGGGATACAGCTTCATGTTATTGCCCGGTGGCAAGGTTGAGCGATGCGGTCCGCCGGTCAAAGATCCCGGGGGATCAGCTTGCGGGCCGCAGCCGGTTGAGCAGGATGACCCGTTCGCCGTCCTCGCTTTTCAGTGTTTTCCGGATGGTTTCAATGGTGTATTGCCCTTCGGCCCGGGAGAGGAAGGAGGGCAGGCTTCGGCGTCGGGCGTCATGGGCGAGATAGATAACACCATCCGGTTTCAGGGTTTTTTGCAGCAGTGCCAGCAGGGGATCGAAAAATTCCTCCCGGAAGAGAATCTCCGCCCCGCAGATCACGTCATACCTCTCCATTGCCGGAGGATTGAGCCAGTCAACCAACTGAAACTCGACGTTGGTCAAGCCGTTGGCGCCGCAGCTTACCCGTTGAAAATCGAGGATCTGTTCTTCATAGTCGGTGAGGGTGACCCGGAAGCCCCGGGTGGCTGCGGCGATTCCGGGCGCGCCGAGACCGGCGCCCAATTCCAGCAATGTTCCGCCCTGGGCATCGGGCAGGCCCGCAAGCAGATGGGCCAGCACCATGGCCGCCTCCCATAGTCTGGTCCAGAAGGGAAATTCGGAGACATTTTGCAACGGATCCCTGCCGCCGAGCAGGGCTTCAAGATCCGTGGGCCTGAGCAAGTGGAGCATGCCACGCTGCAGTCGCAGGGGTTCAAAGGCAACCTTGTAGCGTTGTCGAATGCGGTTGTAGATCTCCCGTTGATCGTCGGGAAGTGTTTGTGGATCCATGGTGGTAAATCACCGTTGAAGGGTTACAGGTTGGTCTGAAGATACCAGCAGAAGCCCAGGGCGGAGAGAAAGAAACAGTAATATCCAAACCAGTGGAGACGACCCCGGCGGACAATGGACAGCAGCAGAATGATGGCGCCGTAGCCGGAAATACCGGAGGCCAGAGTGCCTGCCGCCAGGTTGATGATTTCGCTCTTGCCGGGAGGTGATGCCAGCAGGTCTCCCAGTTGCAGCACCGCGGCGCCGAGAATCGCGGGAATCGACATGATAAAGGAAAACCGGGCCACGGTCTCCCGGTCGATGCCCAGTAACATGCCGGTGAAAATCGTGCTGCCGCTGCGTGACAGTCCGGGGAGGATGGCCATGGACTGGGCAACGCCGATGGTGAAAGCCCGGGGGCAGTTGATCTCGATCCGCCGGTTTTTCAGAAAACGGGTGAGCACCATAATCATTGAGGTGACCGCCAACATGGTGAAGGTAACCAGGATATTTGAGAAGATCGCCTCGATCCTGTCCTTGAGAAAAAGACCGACGATGACTGCCGGAATGGTGGCGACAACGATGTAGATATCCCAGCGGAAGAAGAGTTCGGTTTCCGCATCGACCTTTTTTTCTCCCCCACCCAAAAGGCGCAAGGGCGCCATGATCATGCGGAGCAATTCCCGGCGAAAGACAATTACAACCGCCAGCAGGGTGCCCAGGTGGAGAAACACCTCAAAGGCGATGCCGGGTTCGTCAAACCCCAGCAGTTTGGCGCCGATCACAAGATGGCCTGAACTTGAAACCGGAAGAAATTCCGTCAGTCCCTGGAGAATTCCCAGCAGTACCGCCTTGAGCAGTTCCATTGTGTCATCAATCCTCGATCTGGTAATTTTTCAGTCATTACTTCGCCTAACGGCGGTGCGGCTACATCCGTACAGCAATAATTTATTGTAACATATCGCGCCGCAAAAAAATCACCCCGCTTGAGATTTTTTCAAAATGACAAAAAAAAAGCCGGTTGATGTGCATATCAACCGGCTTGCAGCAACACTGGCTACGGATGCTACTAGCAGCCCTCGATCGCTTTCTTCTTGGAAGCTTTCACTTTTACCTTTGCACCGGCTTTCAGCTTGTCGGCACTTTTGCAGGTCATGGTTACTTTGTCTCCCTCAACTTTGTCCACGGTGCAGTTGACGCTGCCCGCAAGTACGATACCTGCGCTGCTGAGTGCGAATACACCGGCCAGTACCAAGGTTGCAATTCTTGCTTTCATGAGATCCTCCTTAACTAATTATAGGTTAGGTACCAAATTACCGTAAGCCTGTATTTATTATTATACTTAAAAATGGCTATATAAAAAATTGCCTTTTCGTTGTCAACAAAAACGTGTGGGTGCTGTGCCCTTCGCGGTTACCTGGCAAGGATCCCGGAACATCGGCGGAAACCCTACTGGAGCACGGTGTTGATATCCCTGACCAGAAGTTGATGGGGGACATAGCCGGGATATTTTTTGACCACATTGCCCTTTTTGTTGACCAGGAAGGTGGTGGGTATGCCGGAAATACCGCCGAAGTTGTTGGCAACGGCCCTGGTGGCCATGAGAACGGGATAGTTGATCTTTTGGGAGTCGATCAGTTTTTTAACAACCTTGGGCCCGCCTTCGTCAACGGAAAGGGCGACGATGGAAAAGTCCTTGTCCGCATATTCGTTTTGCAGTTTGATCAGTGTGGGTATCTCCTGTCTGCAGGGAGGGCACCAGGTGGCGAAAAAGGTGACCAGCAGGGTCTTGTTTTTGAAATCATCGCTGCTGACGGTTTTGCCGTCCGTGGCCGAGGGCAGTGAAAACTGCGGCATGGGGCGGACGGCTCCGGCCATGGCCGAAAAGGAAAGGAGAAAAATAATCACCAGGGCTGCTGTAATCCCCAAACGCCTGTGGAGGTGGGTTCGTCTGTTCATTGCTGCTCCTGCTCCGAGAAAAGTATTGAAAATACCCGCCGGCCCTGATTCACTACCGGTGGAGTATTTCGTGTGGATTATGGAATTGGTACGGGTTCTGCGGTTGGGCCCATCTTTCCGGGCCATCGTAGTACTTTATAAACACCGGAGCGCTTCTGTCAACAAAAGGTTGACTACCTTTTGGTTTCACCTCTGTTTTCCACTCCTTATGGATCAAATATCTTCATGGAGCCCACCTATGGTTACCCAGCGAAAAACAATATCGCCCCACGAATATGTGATCATCACCGATGAAGACAATCGCCGCCTGGGGGTGGTGCTGCGCCGGGAAATGCGCCGGCAGCGTCTCATCCACCGGGCCACCTATATATTGGTCTTCAACTCCGTGGGCAAGATTTTCGTGCTTAAGCGAACCATGACAAAGGACATTTATCCGGGATACTTTGAAATTGCCGCGGGAGGCGTTGTCAGGGCGGATGAGTCCTACGACGAATCCGCCCGCCGGGAGCTGGCCGAGGAGCTGGGAATCAGGGGGGTGCGGCCGCTGCATCTGTTTGATCATTATTACGAGGATGCCGAAAACCGCGTCTGGGGCAGGATCTACTCTTGCCGCCATAATGGTCCCATGACCCTCCAGGCAGAGGAGGTCGAGTATGGTCGCTTCATGACGGTGAGCGAAATTTTCAGGTTGCATGACAAGGACCCCTTTACGCCGGACAGTATGGAGATCCTCGACCGGCTGCTGACGGAAACTCCGGAGCTGGTCACCCCGGCATGAGGATCCGCAGGGCGCCCGGTTTCCCCGGATGTTACTCGTCCCAGAGCTGTAACAGCTTGCCGATTCCCCTTTCCGCCAGCCGGGCCATTGCCGAGAATGAACGGGAGTCGAAGGCAGCCCCTTCGGCGGTGGCCTGGACCTCGAGCCAGCGACCGCCGGGTGCCATGACGAAGTTGGCGTCCACCTCGGCGACATGGTCTTCCGAGTAATCCAGGTCGAGAAGCGCCTCTCCCGCCACCATGCCGGCACTCACCGCGGCAACCGGCAGGATGTGCGGCAGGGCGGGGATGATTTCCCGTTGGTGCATGAGCATCAGCGCACGCCTCACGGCCAGGGCTCCGCCGGTGATGGAGGCGCAGCGGGTGCCGCCGTCGGCATTGATGACATCGCAGTCGACCCGCAGGGTGTTTTCCCCCAGTGCGGCCAGGTCGATCATCGTCCGCAGGGAACGACCGATGAAACGCTGTATCTCAAATGTCCTGCCGCTGCGTCCCGCCACGCTTTCCCGACGGACGCGGACGTTCGTGGCGCCGGGAAGCATGCCGTATTCGGCGGTGATCCAGCCGCGGCCGCTGTCCTTCAGAAAAGGCGGCACCCCCTCCTCCACGCTCACCGAACAGAGCACATGGGTTCCGCCCATGCGCATGAAAAGCGATGCGGCTGCATTGGGTTGCACATCATATTCCACCTGAACCGGCCGAAGTTCATCGGCACCCCTCGTCTCTCTGCCCATTCGTTGTCTGCCTCCCGGGTGTGTTGTCCGCCTGTTTGTAATCGGTCACAATAGCAGAAGAAGAGCTGCGGGGCAAAAAAAAGACCTCCGGCCTGGTGCGCAAAATCCGGTGAGGGAGATCCGGATTCGTTGGTACCGGGCCGGAGAGAGGGTGCGGAATGCCGGTGACGGCGACCGATGGGCCGTGAATCAGGCTGTGGCGATCCGGCCGCTGCAGGGAGTGGTCTTCTTCTCCTTGAGTGCCGTCATCACTGTGGAAAGCTCGATGAGGACCCCGAGTCCCTCCTGGACCTCGGGACGGCGCAGGGCCGCCATCATGCCGAAGATGCCGCGTACCGGTTCCACCTTGTCGAAGTCCGTCTGCTGCAGTTTGCCGCCCACCCGTTCCGTCACATCCAGTACCTGTTCAAAGGCGTCGAAGACCCCGCGCTGTTTGAGACATTCAAGACGCTGCACCAGGTCGTCGAATGCCAGCTTGGAAAGGGTGCCCGCATCCTTCTTGAATTCCATGGCCGTGCCGAGCATCTTGAGTCCTTCCGCCATGTTGCCCAGATTGAGAACCACCTGGCGGAGCAGATCCTGCAGGCCGCCGGGTTCAAGGCCGTGGCAGGTGGTCTGCAGAAAACTCACCACCTCGCCGAAGATATCCTTGCTGTAGGGTTCAAAGTCCTTTTTGAATTCCATGATGCGGTTTAAGGTGGTGAGGGCCTCGGTGAGATTTTTGCTTGAGATCAGCAGCTGACCAATCATGTCGCCGAACTCTTCCAGACTGAACTGCTTGTCCAGGCCGCTCAGCTTGCCGATGGTTTCCTGCATCATATCACCCAGCAGGGGTTCGATCTCTTTTTTCAGTTCGGCATAGGGCCGGATGGCCCGTTTCGCCTCCCGTATCTCCTCGGTGAGCTCGTCGAGCCGGGCGAGAATTTTTTCCTCATTGGTCATATGCGCCTCCCTTAATCCTGAACTTTTCCGGCCAGGGACATCTGGGCCTCAAGGGGCATTTCCTCGCCGCTCACCAGTTTGTTCCAGTAAACCCACTTAAACATCATCTTGCCCCAGTGATTGGCCTTGGACTCTCCAAGCAGGGAAAAGGGACCGAGACCCGGCAGGGGGAACTTTCCGGGAAGGGGTTCGTAGTCGTAATTGAAGTCGATGAGGGCCGCCTTGTTGAAGCCGGTTTCGATGAAGCAGTTGGCATGGCCGTCAAAGTCGGCGCGGATGGGTTCGCCGTGGATTTCCCTCAGGAAGTTTTCCACCAGGATCTCTGCTGAAAAATGGGCCACCGATCCGGCCTTGGAGGTGGGCAGGGTGGTGGTATCGCCGAGCACGTACATGTTTTCGAAATTTTCCGCCTTCAAGGTGTGGTTGTTTGTCTTGACATAGCCCACCTCGTCCATGGCGACTTCCGATTTGACCAGATATCTGGCGCCCACGTTGGGCGGAATGGAGACAAGCAGGTCATAGTCGATGGCATCGCCGCCGGCGGAGATGATCTGTTTTTTCTCGCAGTCCACCTCGGCAAGGTCATAACTGGCGGTGATGTTGATATTTTTTGCCTCAATGAGCTGGGAGAAAAAGGCGCTGGCCTTGGGTTTTGTAAAGGCCCCGGGAAGGGGGGTCACCAGACGGATGTCGATCCGGTCGCGCACGCCCCGCTCGGTGAAATAACTGTCGGCCAGGTAGACGAACTCAAGGGGTGCCACCGGGCACTTGAAGGGAAATTCCGCAATGTTGAGCACCAGTTTGCCCTCCCGGAAGCTACGCATGGCCTTGTGCAGGTTCATGGCCCCTTCCAGGGTGTAAAAGTCAAAAATCTGCGTCTGCCAGCCATCCATCATGCCGGGAATTTCCTCCGGGGCAAGGCCGACTCCGGTGCAGACGATGATCTTGTCGTAGTCGTAGCTGCCGGCGGTTGTCTCCACCCGTTGTTTGTCCGTGTCGATGGCCGTGATTTCATCGATGACGAAGCTGATTCCCTTGCTGATGAATTCGCTTCTGCTCCGCACGATATCCTCGGGTTTGTAGATCCCGAAGGGGATAAAGAGCAGACCCGGCTGATAGACGTGCCGGTCGTCCTTGTCGATGATGGTAATGGCCCATTCGTTCTGATTCAGTCGCTTGCGCAGCTTGTTGGCAACCATTGTCCCTGCACAACCTGCACCGAGAATTACGAGTTTCTTTTTCATTCCACATCCTCCATCAAAAAAATTTGTTGAGCCGATCCGCCCGGCCTCCTTGTCGGCGCCCCAACGGCACCGGCCGGGTATCATGGTTTCCATTCCCGCCGCTATCAGCGTCCTCCACTTTGCCCAGGTTGTTGCCTCAACTCTGCGCTTGGCAATACAATTACCACATCGTGGTAAGCGCTGTCAATATTTTTATACCACCATGTGACATAAAAAATGAAGCGGGAAGACGAGTGGGAGGAGATGGGAAGATGTGGTTCTTACAGGTTGATGCCCTTGTCGCGCAGATCGCCGACCGAGAGGCCGTAGCGTCGCAGCAGGCGGATGATGCTGTTGCGGGGAGGGATGTTGGAGATAAACAGCAGGGAGATGAGGATGAGGAAAAAGATGTTGCTGACCCTGGATTCGTCAAAGATCGAGCTGAAGGCAAGGGGCAGGAAGAGGATGCCCAGGTAGAGCATTCGTTCGTAGGCGGTTTTCAGTAGAATTTTCAGCTCCCGGAAACCTTCCTGATCCATCTCCGGCAGATCCTCCGCCTTTAAGTTGCTCAGCTGCTTTCTCCGCACCTGAAAGAGATAGATGATCGCGGCACCGGCCATGGAAAAAAGGAGACAGTTCAGAATGTTTTGAGTCATCGTCCTCTCCTTTGCGGGAATTGCCCTGTTCCGGCCACCGGTTTGGAGCCGGAACAGGGAGTGATTGCCGTCAGTTGAGGGCTACCCCGGCCATATTGGGAATCTGCATTCCATGGTGGAAGAGATAGGCGATGATAACGGCCACGGGGATGATGAACAGAAACAGGGCCACAAAGTAAACCCAGACCATCTTGCCGAACTGGGCTTCGGCCAGTTTCTTGAAGTCGGTGATGATGCCCAGACTCATGAAGGTGAGCATGAAAAAGAGTTTCCGCATGCCCTTTTCCACCGGCACGGCGCCGGCTTTTGCAGCCTTGAGGATGGGCATACCCTCTGCGGCTCCGGACTGGCCGGGACCGAAGAAGATTCCCAGGTAGATGAACCAGGCTGCGAAGTATCCGAGAACGAATTTCGGGAAGCGGAACCACACTTCGGAAAACGGCACCCGGTCGCCCTCATGTTTTTCAATCTTGTAGACCCAGAACAACGCCAGAACAAATGCCCAAAGACCGATGAACATATCGATCCAGATTTTGGTCATAACAGCGCTGGTGGTGATGACGCCGCTCATCCAGACAACCTTGCCGCCCGATTCCTGCTCCACCTTGGTTCGCATGAATTCATCGAGCAGTTCACCGGCTGCGGCATCGGCTCCGTCGGTCTTCACCGCCATACCCATGGCCGAACCCGCAACGATGGGATCACTGGTTCCCGGCCAGACATGGGTAAAGACGCCCGGCAGAATGACCAGCTCGATGACGGCGTAGACCACAACAAGAGCGGAGACCATGATGGAAACCACGGGGCGGGCGCGAACGGCACCACCGGTGGCCACCGCGGCCGAGACGCCGCAGATGGAAATCGCCGATCCGAGGACGGCCGCGGTCTTGCGCGGCAGCTTGAAGATGAGCCGTGAAATGGTGTAGACGCCCGGCCAGAAAATCAGATAGGCGACTACCGTGGCCGCGGCCCCGGCAATGAAAAGGTCCAGGGTCAGGTTGGCCATCTCATGACCGATCTGGGCTCCCTTGGCACCGAGTTTTGATCCGGCAAGTACCGCCTTGATGGGCAGGTAGCCAACCTTGACGCCCAGAAAGACGATTGCCGTCTTGATGAACCACTCAGGTTTGGCGGCCTCGCTCAGGTAGCGGGCCAGTGGTTTGATGAAGTTACCGATGATCAGCCCGACGATCAGCGCCAGGATAAAGGAGGCGCCCCCGCCCAGCGAGAGGGTGAACATTTCAGGAAAATGACTCTTCTTCAGGTCGACGGCGGAAGCGGCAAAGAAGGCGTGATGGCCGATAAACCAGACCCCGTAGGTGAGGAAAAAGATGATCGTCCAGCCGACGAAGTAGCGCTTCACATCCCATTTCTGAAAATAGGCGCCGATGGTGGTGGCCACGGTGAATACCAGGTAGGTCACCAGGATGGAACCCAGGGGACCCAGGGCCTTGTAGGTGTCCTTGGCGGTGAGGCTGTATTTGCCGCCGAGGGCTGAAAATGCGTGATCGATGGTTTTGATTTTCTTGGCGACGGCACCGTCCGGGAGGCTGAAAACCCATTTGCTCGGATAGGATATCCAGCCCACCAGGTCAATACCGGCAATGGTCAGCAGGCCAAGTCCAAAAAACGTCAGACCGAGCCATACCGCCCACCAGTCTTCCGTTGTCAGCATGCCTGAATACCAGGCTCGTTGTGTTTTTGCCATATGTCTCTCCCCTTTTAGTCAGTGGAAAACCCAGCCACCGTCGAAACCGGGGCTGTCAGGGCTTTCATCGATTACGGCATGGCTGCCCGGCATGGCCCAGCCGTGCCGATTAATGAGATTGCAGGGGCAATTCGAGAATCCGGTTGAAGTAATGATTCATATAAGGCCGCATCCACATGGGAATCACTTCGTTGTTGAAAGCCATGAAAATATCCAGCTTTTTTTCACGCTCCAGATCCTCTTTCAGGGCCCTTTCAATCTTGCGGTCCAACTCATCAAGTGTACCGGCGGCGACGGTCAGCCGTTCATTGGACAGGATCCAATTGCTGCCGTCATGGTCCAGTATCATTTCTATGGTTTTTCTCTTTTTTCCGGTTGGGCGCTGAGCCGTAAAAAACATGTATCCTCCTTTGGGTGAAAGCCGGTTGCAGGTCGCTCATGCGGACAAGGGCCCGCCATTCACCCTTGTCTGTGGCCGGCACACTGCGCCGACCGGCCTGATCAGTGGAAAATCGAGGTGGGAACCAGAATCAACCCGATGATCAGGGCGATGGCCGCGGCCACCAGAGAGCCGAGAACCAGCTTGGTTTCAATGGGCTCCCACGGTTCCGCTCCCTCAAGGACACTGCCTGTATCCAGGTTGTCACCGGTCAGAGAGCCGGATCCGCTTTCGTGTCTTTCTTCTGCCATATTGTCCTCCTTTCCTGGTGTTGAATGATCAGCCTCCGCCGCACCAACTGCGGCGAAAGCCACACTACTTCAATGGGTTATTATTAGTTTGCAAGAAACAGGCCTGAGAAGATCGTCGTTGTTTCTTCCGGGATGGCGGAGAAAATACCCA
>Ga0256914_1001636_pt1 | contig 19778 bp, 23 predicted proteins | sample HulkmetaG_FD_191571 | JGI IMG/M metagenome (GOLD analysis project Ga0256914, IMG submission 191571) | Hydrothermal chimney microbial communities from Main Endeavour vent field at the Juan de Fuca Ridge, Pacific Ocean - Hulk | ecosystem: Environmental > Aquatic > Marine > Hydrothermal vents ... | reverse complement strand
TATCCGTAGGATATCTACTTCAGAGGTATCAATTTATAAAGCTCCCACCGGATGTTTATTACCTGGATTATCTCCCTGTAAAATATCATGCTACAGACCTTATCCTCATTGCCGTGATAACCATGACCCTGTGTGTGGTGGCCTCTCTATATCCAGCTTCCCAGGCGGCGAAACTTGAACCTGCACAGGTGCTCAGGTATGAGTGATATTGTTTATTCTTTAAGGGGGGTAAGTAAGACTATAATCTCAGGGGAGGAGGAGATAGGTATCCTGAAGGATATTTCCTTTGATGTGGAGGAGAGGGAATCCCTGGCCATTGTGGGGGCCTCAGGCTCTGGAAAGACCACCCTTTTACATCTCATGGGGGGGCTGGATAGGCCTACAGGGGGAGAAATCTATTTTAGAGGCATGGATCTGGATAGGATGGACGAGGCCCAGAGGGCATCTTTTAGAAACAGGTTTATAGGTTTTGTCTTTCAATTCCATCACCTACTCCCTGAATTTACTGTGATAGAGAATGTGGCCATGCCCCTTTTTATAAGGGGAGAAACCAGGGACAGGGCCTTTGAAAGGGCAAAGGAGATGGTATCCCTGGTGGGACTTGGGGAGAAACTTCATCAGAAGGTGCCCACCCTCTCAGGAGGCGAGAGACAGTTAATAGCTATAGCCAGGGCCCTGGTGGGAAGATGTGAGGTCCTGCTTGCAGACGAACCCACTGGAAATCTAGACTACTTTAATGCTAGAAGGATAACCACCATATTGAACAGGATCAATGAGGAATTGGGGGTGGTTGTAGTGGTGGTTACCCACAATATGGAACTCGCAGGGGAAATGAATAGGGTCTTAAAGTTAAAAAATGGAAGTCTTGTTTATGAATAGAAAAATATTGCTTGCCTGGACAATAGTGTTCTTTAGCCTTTTCTCTTGTATCTGTAGTGCTAGAACTATTGTTATTATACCCTTCAAGGTGAATACTCCCCCTTCTTATTCTTATCTTTCTCAGGATTTTCATGTCTTACTGAAGGGTGCGTTAAAGGCAGAGGGATTTAATATATATCCTGAAAAGTCACTTTTAGAGATATTAAAAAGCCATCCCCTATCCTCTATGAATCCCTCTTCTATTAGAGATATCCTGATTCTAACAGGAGGAGACTATGCTATCTATGGAAGTTTTACTGAGATTGGAACAGGATTTAGTATAGATACTACTCTTATATCTCCTTATGAAGGAGGGATAGAGAGGAGTTTTTCCATTTCTAAAGATAATATTCTTTATTTAATGCAGGCAGTAAAAGAGCTTGCCTTTAAAATAAAGGAGACAATTTATCAGCCTCTGGTGATAAGAAAAATTGAGGTCAGGGGAAATAAAATACTGGGAAAGGACGTAGTCCTTATGAGGATACAGGAACAACGGGGAGATATATTTGAGCTTAAAAAGGTAGATGATGATATAAGAAGGCTATATAAGACAGGATATTTTGAGCAGATAGCAGTAGATGTACAGGATACTCCAAAGGGAAAGGTGGTTACCTTTATTGTTCAGGAGAAACCTATTATAGGTACAATTGAGATAAGGGGGGCAAAACATGTAAAAAAGAAGGATATCCTGGAGGCCATGACCATTAAAAAAGGAGGTCTTTTAAACCTTAAGATACTCGCGGAAGATCTGGATAAGATAAGGGAGTTATATAAGAAAAAGGGCTATTATAATGTAAGGATAACTTATTCCCTGAAAAAAGTGGCAAAGGGGAGGGCAGAGCTTATCCTCCATATTAAAGAGGGGAAAAAGCTCTATATCAAAAAGATCATCATAAAAGGGGTCCATCAGCTCAAAGAAAAGGACGTCAAAAAGGTCCTTGCCCTTTCAGAGAGGGGGTTTTTCTCCTGGCTCACAGGCAGTGGCATCTTGAAACAAGGGTATTTAGAGAGAGATGTGGCCGCCATAGAGGCCTATTATGCAAATAGGGGTTTTATTGATGTGAGGGTGGGAGAACCAAAGGTAGAGTTTAAGAAAGATGGAATATATATTACTTTTAATGTAGTAGAGGGAGAAAGATATAAAGTTGGTAAAATATATTTTAAAGGAGATATCATAGTACCAGAGAAGAAGCTTTATAAAATTATCAAGTTAGATGATCTTGCGAGAGAAGGAAAATATTTTAATCGCTCTGTACTTAGAAAAGATACAGAGAGATTGAGAAAATTTTATGCAGATTATGGATATGCATTTGCTGAAGTTAGTGTGGATATTGAGAGACATTTAGAGCAACATACAGTGGATGTTACTTTTAATCTATATAAGAGACAGTTAGTCTTTATAAATCGTATAATTATAGAAGGAAATACAAAGACAAGGGAAAACGTTATTAGAAGAAGCCTCAGTATAAGTGAAGGGGACAGGTTTAGTTCCAAAAAGATAGATTCTTCTAAAGAGGCCTTGACCAAATTGGACTATTTTGACGAAGTGAATATTGATACCATCCCCACTAGCTCTCCAAACAGATTAGACCTAAAGGTCCATGTTAAAGAAAAGAGTACAGGATTCTTTAGTGTGGGAGCTGGGTATTCCAGCATAGAGAAGTTCTTCTTGACGGGTCAGGTAACAGAGAGGAATCTCTTTGGAAGGGGATACAGTCTTTCCTTTAAGGGAAGTTTTAGTAGCTCCGCCACCTATTTTCAGGCAAGTTTCTGGAATCCCCACCTCTATGATGGACCCCTTGGGATTGGGACAGACCTATATAAGAGCACCCGGGATTATGATGACTATAGTTTGGACAGGAATGGAGGGGCCCTTAATCTGGCCTATTCAGTGGGTTCTTATACCAGAGTATATTGGAATTGGTCATTAGAGAAGTATCGGGTATATGATATTGATGAATATGCCAGTGATGAGATAAAGGATTTAAAGGGTAACCACTGGTCAGATTCTATGACCATCTCTGCGGTACGCGATAGTACCAACAGGAGATTTGCTCCAACCAAGGGCACCATAAATAGCATCTTCCTGGAATATTCCGGGGGAGTGCTGGGAGGAGATGATGATTTTATAAAGACAGGTTATGAGTTTGCCTATCACAGACCCTTGTGGTGGAGGTTTGTCTTTAACTATCATTTTAATATAAAATGGCTCTTTCAAAATGGAGGAGGTGAGGTGCCGGATTTTGAAAAGTTTTATCTGGGAGGCATAAATACTGTGAGAGGTTATGGATATGATGATATATCTTGTTATGATAGTGAAGGGAATGAGGTAGGGGGGTATAAGGAATATTATACCAATGTGGAGATAACATTTCCCATTAAGGAAGAGATTGGGCTATTGGGGGTATTGTTTTTTGATGCAGGTAATGTGTGGAACAAGGGAGAGATGCCGGATCTGGATGTATATAAAAGTGTAGGGCTTGGGATCAGGTGGAACTCTCCCATGGGACCTTTGAGGTTGGAATATGGTTATCCTCTGGATAAATTAAAGGATAATACCGGGGGAAGGTTTGAGTTTTCTGTGGGGACATTCTTCTAATAACGCCATGGAGTCTTTAAGGAGGAAGATATGAAAAGGATGAGTGTATTTGTAAGTGTGCTTTTTTTGATGACAACCCTCATGGGAACCTGCTGGGCGCAGGGGGTCAAGATAGGGATTGTGGATATTCAGTATGTCCTTGAAAAGAGTGCTGCGGGAAAACAGGCAATTATGGAGCTAAAAAAGGAGGGAAGTGAATTAAAACATAAGCTGGATAAAAAGAAAAAGGAGATAGAAAAGCTTAGACAGCAATTGGAGAGGCAGAGACTCATGCTCACCCAGGAGGCCCAACTGGATAAGGAACTGGAATATAAACAAAAGGTGCAGGAGTTTAAGACCTTGTATGCCACTTATCAACAAAAGATGCAGATCCGGGAAAGACAGCTCAGGGAGCCCATAATAAAGGCCCTTAATAATGTGCTGCAGGAATATGGCAGGAAGCATCACTTTACTATTATCCTGGATAAGAGAAATAGTGGGGTACTTTATTTCAATAAAAAAATAGATATTACCAATGAGGTGATTCTTAAATTTAATAAGGTCTGGAATAAGAGGAAGAAATGAGAATAAACGCCAGTGAAATAGCCCTTATTCTTGGAAGAGAACTCAGGGGAGGGGATATAGAGATAAGGGGATGCAATACCTTGGAGGATGCATCTCCACAGGAGATCTCTTTTCTTGCAAATCCCCGGTATGTAAAATTTCTTACCTCTACCAGGGCAGGGGTAGTTATTCTGGAGGAGAAGTATGCCTCGCAGGTGAAGAGGTGCATAATTTCAGACAATCCCTATTTAGATTTTGCACGGGTGGTTAGGCTCTTTGCCAAGGAAGAAGTAGATTTTAAGGGGATAAGTCCCCTTGCCTATATCCATGAGGAGGCAGAGATAGGAGAAGATGTAATAATCTATCCCTTTGTATATGTGGGAAAGGGGGCATGCATAGGTAAAGGGACTACACTCTTTAGTGGGGTATATGTGGGGGAAGGGTGTAAAATAGGGACAGGATGCACCCTCTTTCCCAATGTGGTGCTCCAGGCCCACTCCAGGGTGGGAAATAGGGTGATCTTACATGCTGGGGTGGTTATTGGGGCGGATGGATTTGGGTTTGCAGAGGATAGGGGGGCCAGGGAAAAGTTCCCCCAGATAGGCTCAGTGGAGATTGGGGATGAGGTGGAGATAGGGGCAAATACCACTATAGATAGGGCCGCCCTTGGTATTACCCGTATAGGAGAAGGGACAAAGATAGATAACCAGGTCCAGATTGGCCATAATGTGGAGATAGGAAAGAACTGTGTTATTGTTGCCCAGGTGGGAATTGCAGGCTCCACAAGGATAGGAAATAATGTTATACTTGCAGGTCAGGTGGGCATTACCGGCCATTTGACCATTGGAGATGGCTGCATAGTAGGGGCAAGGGCCGGGGTGATGAAGGACTTGAAGGAAGGGGGGGTGTATAGTGGTGTGCCAGCAATGGAGCACGGGAAACATATGAGGGTGCTTTCTACCTATGTGAAACTTCCTTCATTATATAGGGAGGTCCGCTCCCTTAAAAAGGAGGTAGAACGCCTTAGTAAGATATTAAAAGAAAAGGAAGGACAGGAGAATGAAGGATAAAGGAGAGGGAATGAATATACGGCAGATACTGGAGCTTTTGCCCCACAGATTTCCCTTTATTCTTGTGGATAGGGTACTGGAATATAAGGAGGGCAAATACATTAAGGCCCTTAAAAATGTGACCATAAATGAGCCCTATTTTTCAGGACATTTTCCAGGATATCCTGTGATGCCCGGGGTATTGATTGTGGAGGCCCTTGCCCAGACCGGTGGGCTATTGGTGCTCAGTGAGATGAGGGATGTGCCTGAAGACAGGATATTTTTATTCAGTGGGATAGAAAAGATAAGGTTTAGGCGTCCTGTATATCCCGGGGACCAGCTTATACTCAGGGCGGAAAAGATAAAATATAGATTAAATGTGTGGAAGATGAAGGTAGAGGCCGTTGTGGATGATAGGGTAACCACCGATGGAATATTGACAGCCGCTTTGGTGGAGAAGGGGGAGGTATAAATGGGAGTAGAGATACATCCAAGTGCAGTGGTGGATGCCAGGGCGGAGTTGGGCACCAATGTAAAGATTGGCCCTTATGTGGTCATAGAATCAGAGGTAGAGATAGGGGATGATACCACAATAGAGGCCTTTGCCCAGATAAAGAGATATACAAGGTTGGGACGGAAGAACCAGATACATTCCCATGCATGTATTGGGGGACCTCCTCAGGATCTGAAGTTCAGGGGAGAGGTTTCCCACCTACTCATAGGAGATGAAAATTGCTTCAGGGAGTATGTCACAGTAAATAGAGGCACGGAAGAGGGGGGTGGCGTTACCAGGATAGGTTCTCACTGTCTTATCATGGCCTATGCCCATATTGCCCATGATTGCATTTTAGAAGATGGGGTGATTATGGCAAATGCCGCTTCTCTAGCAGGACATGTGATCATAGAGAGGGGAGCGGTGTTAGGAGGACTTTCTGCGGTTCATCAATTTGTGCGTATTGGTAAATATGCATACATAGGGGGGATGACAGGAGTGGCCCAGGATGTGCCCCCTTTTACTCTGGTGGCAGGGGATAGGGGGGCCATGCACGGTTTGAATCTTGTGGGACTGAGGCGCAGGGGTTTTTCTAAGGAGAGTATTAATCTCCTCAAGAGGGCCTATCGTATATTGTGGCGAGAGGGTCTTAGAAAAGAGGAGGCCATTGCAAAGGTATTGAAAGAGCTTCCTCACACCCCAGAGGTTATGGAACTTGTGGAATTTGTAAGGAAAAGTGAGAGGGGGATTATCTCTCCTAAGAGAAAGGCATGAGGGAGCAGAAAAAGATAGGGATGATTGCAGGAGAGGGGGATTTTCCCTTTCTGGTTGCCCAGGGAATACGAGATGCTGGAGGGCGTGTCTATATAGTGGCTATCAAAGGGCATACCAGGGAGGAGATAGGTATATTTGCAGATAAGATAGAGTGGATACACCTTGGGCAACTGGGAAGACTTATAAATTTTTTTAAGCAGTCAGGCGTAGAAGAGGTTGTGTTTGCAGGTGCCATAAATAAACCCAAGGCCTTTGATATTAGACCAGACTTTAAGGCCGCCAGGCTACTGTTTAGGCTCAAGTCCAGAAACGATAATGCCCTCCTGGAGGCGGTGATAAATGAGATACAGGCAGAGGGCTTGAGGGTGGTAAGTCCTTTGATATTTGTCCCTTCCCTTCAGACCCCTGAGGGGGTACTTACAAAAAGGGGCCCTTCAGGAAAAGAGATAAAAGATATCCTCTTTGGATGGCCTATTGCCCAGAGATTGGGAGAGATGGACATAGGTCAAACCATTGTGGTGAAGGAGAAGATGGTGGTTGCAGTAGAGGCCCTGGAGGGGACCAATGAGACCATAAGAAGGGCAGGCCATCTGGTAAAGAAGGGATGTGTGGTGATAAAGGTCTTTAAACCGGGTCAATCTGAACTTGTAGATCAACCTAGCGTGGGACCCAAGACCATAGAGGTAATGAAAGAGGCAAGGTGTAGCTGTCTTGCTATAGAGGCGGGTAAGAGCCTGTTTTTTGATAGAGATAGGGCAATAGAGATGGCCAACTCCTCAGATATTGCTGTTGTGGGTGTAACAGAGGAGGTGCTTCAATCCCTGAAATAGATACCCTCATGTTTAAGGAGAAATCGTTTTACTTCCACTCCAGCGGAGAATCCTCCTATGTGTTTATCCTTTCTAAGCACCCGGTGACATGGTATTATTATGGGCCAGGGATTTGCCCCAAGGGCATTTCCCACTGCCCGGGCCGCCTTTTTGCTACCAAGGAGATGGGCCAGGCTGGAATAAGAGATCCACTGCCCAAAGGGTACATTTTTTTGAAGGACGCAAAGTACCTTTCTGGTAAAGGGAGAGACCCTCTCCCACTCCAAAGGAAGCTTCATGGGGAGAGGGGTCTTTTTTAGATATCCTTGGAAGAAAATAAAGGCTTGTTCCCCGACAGGAGAGCTAATATAATGGAGACACCTGTGGGCAAGAGGAGAGAGAGATATATGGATCCTTTGGATTAATAGGTGGGGAGAGGTTATAATTGTAACTTTAAGTGGGGGCAGGATAAAATATTCTTCCATAACTTTTATCCACTACCTTTAAGAGAGGTTTTATGAACAAGATAGTAAATAAATTAATAGGGGTCTTTTCCAATGACCTTGCTATTGACCTGGGAACTGCTAATACCCTGGTTTATGTAAAAGGTAAAGGGGTGGTAATAAATGAGCCTTCAGTGGTGGCTGTGAAAAAGGACAAGAGGGGAAATAACAAGGTGGTGGCGGTTGGGGATGAGGCCAAGAGGATGCTGGGAAGGACTCCAGGGAATATTGTGGCAATAAGACCCATGAAGGATGGTGTGATTGCGGATTTTGAGATAACAGAGGCTATGCTCAGATATTTTATATCCCAAGTGCACAATAGCAGACGTCTTGTGAGGCCCAGGATAGTTATATGTGTTCCAACAGGTATTACTCAGGTGGAAATGAGGGCGGTTAAAGAATCAGCGCAGAGTGCAGGCGCTAGAGAGGTATATTTGATAGAAGAGCCAATGGCTGCGGCAATTGGGGCAAGACTGCCTATTACGGAACCCACTGCCAATATGGTTGTGGATATTGGGGGAGGCACCACAGAGGTGGCGGTGATATCTCTTGCTGGAATCGTATATAGTAAGTCTGTTAGGGTTGGGGGAGATAAGATGGATGAGGCCATCTTGCATTATATAAAGAGAAAGTACAATATGTTAATTGGCCTTGGGATTGCAGAAAAGATAAAGAAAGAAATAGGATCGGCGTATCCAGGAGAATATGATTCTGGTAAGATGGTGGTAAAAGGACGGGACCTGGTGACAGGAATACCTCAGCACCTAGAGGTAACCACCCCCGAGATAAGAGAAGCCATATCTGAAGAGGTAAATACCATTGTTCAGGCGGTTAGGATAACCTTGGAACAGACCCCCCCTGAGCTTGCGGCGGATATAGTAGACAGGGGGATTGTATTGACTGGGGGAGGGGCCCTATTGAAGGGGCTGGATAAGCTTTTAATGGAAGAGACTGCCCTACCAATAACCATTGTGGATGATCCCCTCTCTGCAGTGGTGCTGGGCTCTGGTATGGTCCTGGATAATCTGGATATACTCAGGGAAGTGACCATTGATTAGGTCCCTTTTCACTTAGAAGGTTTCAACTCATATTTAACCCCTTATAGTTCTTCCCATGAAGGGTTTTAATTCTATTATAAGGGCTGTGCTTTTGGCCTTTTTTTTATATCTGGTGGTATTTACTTGGAACTGGAAGACCGGAGTCTTGGATAAGATATCTTCTCAGGTGGGACTGGAATTTGTTGGGAAGATCCTATATCCAGGTAGATGGATAGAGAGAAACTGCTGTGAGCTCTGGAAGGACTATATTGCCTTGCGTCATGTGAGGGAAGAGAATAAGCTCCTTGAGTCAGAGCTAAAAAGACTTAGATTAGAGCAGATGTCTCTTCAGGTCAAGGAAAGGGAGTGGAGACGGCTTATACACCTGCTCCATTTCTCTCCCCTACCATCCTGGAATTTTTTAGGGGCCAGGGTACTCTTCTATGGGATTGGTCCCACCAATGTATTGAATTCCTTTACTATAGACAGGGGCTCTAAGGGAGGGGTGAAAAAGGACTCTCCTGTAATACTTCCCTCAGGTCTCATAGGCAGAGTGATAAAGGTCTCTGCGCACTACGCCACTGTACTTTTGATAAGCGATTCTAATTCCAGGGTCCCTGTGATAGCAGTTAAGAGTAGAACCAGGGGTATCCTTCAGGGAGAGGGTTCTTTGTCTTGCATGCAGGTGCTTTATATCCCCTATACTGCCCCCTTAAAAGCGGGGGAACTCTTTGTAACCTCTGGCTTGGGAGGAATATTCCCTAAGGGTATACCTGTGGCCCGGATAAAGAAGATAGAGGAGAATCCTTCTTCCCTGTTTAAAAAGGTGATAGTCACTCCAGTGGTGGATCTCGCAAATATAGAAGAGGTATTTATTCTTATCCCCAAAAGGACACAGATTCCCTCTTCTCTTTCCCGGGGAAAGAGACCATGAGAGAGACATTGTGGTGGGCCATTGTGACTATAATGGGAATAGTCATTGAGGCATCTATAAAAGGTATAGGGGCCTTTCTTCCTGCCCTCATCCTCTCTCTTCAGAGGGAGAGGAGAATAGAAACATTTTTTCTAGGAGTCCTGTGGATAATAATCCAGAATGGAATTTCCAACCTTCCCTTTGGGATCATTTCACTTTGGTATCTAAGTGTAATTCTTTTCTTTTTCTGGATGAAGAATTATCTTGCTTCTACAAGTATAATTTTTGTTAGTATTATCTCTCTTTGCTCCTGTATATGCTATCTTATCTCTATTTTTGCTATTTCTGCTCTAGAGGAGATAATTATTCCAACACATATAATATTTCAAAATGCACTTAAGCAGTTATTTTTATTTCCAATTATATGGAAACTATATCATTTCTTGTATTATAAATATTTTCTAAAAGAAGATAACGCTATCTTTTAAATGATAAATTTTAAATAATCAGGAGATTGTTTTGTCTATATATCCTCCTTCAAAAGAAAATCAATCTTCTGATAGATTAAAATTGCTATACTTATGTATAGCAATTTTATTTTTTGTGGTTGTATTGAGATTGTGGTATATACAAATATTTAAAGGAGAATTTTATAGTAAACTTTCCAAAAAGAATAGGATTAGATTTGAGCAAATATATGCCCCGCGGGGAATAATCTTGGACAGAAAAGGAAGAATTGTTGCAGAAAACTTACCAGCTTATGCAGTTGCAATTGTAAGAGAAGATTGTAAGCGAAATAAAGCATGCAATGCTTCTATTGCAAGATTGTGTAAGATTTTAAAGATAGATTTTGATTCTCTTAAAAAGAGATTTGATAAAGATAAAAAAAGAGTTAAACCATTTGATCCTCTGGTATTGATTAGAAATATAAGTTTCAATCTTTTGTGTAAAATAGAGACTCATCTTTCTCTTCTCCCTGGCATTGTTATAATTCCTTATCCTAGACGTTTTTATCCCTATGGAATGGTGGGGGCCCATGTGATTGGATATGTGGGGGAACCCACCAAAAAGGACCTTCAAGTTGATCCTTCTCTTACCCCTGGAGATGTGGTGGGAAAGAGTGGGGTGGAGTTAGAGTTTGATCATATGTTGAGAGGAAGAAAGGGAGAAAAGCAAGTGGAGGTGAATGCCCAGGGTAGAACCCTTAAGGAAAAGATATTAAAAGAGCCAAGGTGTGGAAAGACCATTTATCTTACCCTGGATATGGAATTAGAGAGGTTTATCTTTGAAAGGATGGGAAAGGAGAGGGGGGCGTGTATTGTGATGGATCCAGAGGAAGGGGGAGTAATTGCCCTGGTAAGTAAACCCTCCTATGATAGTAATCAGCTGTCGCAGGGGCTATCCACTAGGCAATGGCAATTATTGCTTCACAATCCAGGACATCCCCTTCAGGATAGAGCGGTTAGTTCGTGTTATCCCCCAGGGTCGGTATTTAAGCTGGTGGTGGCTGGATGTGGTCTTTTACATATAAAAGGACTTCCCCGCAGGAAGGTGTTTTGTCCCGGATATTACAGGCTAGGCAACCGCATCTTTCGTTGTTGGAAAAAGACAGGGCATGGGTGGATGGACCTTAAGGAGGCAATAAAACAGTCTTGTGATGTGTATTTTTATAAACTGGGAGAGGAGTTGGGGATAGATGAGATAAGCTCTTGTGCCAGGGCATGTGGTTTTGGGGAGAAGACTCACATTAAACTTCCTCTTGAGAATAGCTGTCTTATCCCCGATAGAAAGTGGAAGATGAAGAGATTCCATGAGCCCTGGCAGGGGGGAGAGACCCTAAATACTGCCATTGGGCAGGGATTTGTGCTGGTCTCTCCAATCCAGGTGGCGAGGTTTATCTGTGCCCTTGTAAATGGGGGAAAGATATATTTGCCGCGGATATTGTTGAATGAAAGGCCCACCATAGAAGGGGAACTTCCCTTTACTTGCAAGGACCTCTCTATTATAAAAAAGGCCATGATAGCGGCAGTGAGGGAGAGACATGGAACTGCTAATATCATAAATATTCCTGGGCTGATAATAGGGGCAAAGACAGGCACTGCACAGGTGATCACCTTGAGGTCTGATGAAGAAAGGGATAAAGATATATCAGAGATCCCTTATCGTTACAGGGACCATGCCTGGATGGCAAGTTTTGGATCCAATGGAAAAAAGACCTATGTGGTAGTGGTGTTAATAGAGCATGGAGGACATGGGGCATCTACCGCAGGTCCTATTGTAAGGGATATTTATACCTATCTGTTTAAAAAGTGCATAAGGTAGTTAATAGAGATTAAAGGAAGATGTTTTCTATAGATAGACGGATATTTTCTCATTTTAATTGGCAGTTATTGGGGATAACCCTGATCTTATTTTTTATTGGGGTGGTGAATCTATATTCTGCCAGTTCCTTAAAAGTGGAACATGGGGTAAGATTTATACCCTATTATAAGAAGCAGCTTATATGGGGAGCAGGGGGACTGGTGGCCTTTTTTTTGGCCATGGTGATAGACTATAGGCGATTTAAGGAGATAGCCTTCCCCCTTTATATACTCTCTCTCCTGCTTTTGGCCCTTGTACCCTTTATGGGAAAGACCATTAGCGGAGCAAGGAGGTGGCTAGATCTAGGTTTTTTCTCTTTTCAACCAACAGAGTTGGTGAAGCTCAGTGTGATTATATGGGTTTCAGCTTATCTTTCCAATCTTAATTCTCCTATTGGGTGGAAGGATTTTTTTAAGATATTGGGGGTAGTACTTGTCCCTGTGGCCCTTATTGTAAAACAGCCGGATCTGGGATCTGGATTAAATATACTTATGCTGGTAGGTGGGATGATGCTTTTTTATGGTCTAAAAAAGAGAATAATTATTACTGTCCTTATTGTGGTTCCCTTGTTATGTCCAATTGCATGGCATTTTATGAAGGATTATCAGAAGACAAGGATAAGGGTCCTGTTTAATCCTGAAAAATATAAGCTAAAAGAGGGATATAATATTATTCAGTCAAAGATAGCAATTGGCTCGGGAAAGATGTGGGGGAAGGGATTCCTGGAGGGCACACAAAGCCAGCTCCGTTTTTTACCAGAAAAACATACAGATTTTGTATTTGCTGTGTTTGCAGAAGAATGGGGATTTATGGGTTGTCTCATCCTCTTGTTGTTGTGCTGTGTGTTTTTGTATCAGATAAGTAAGGTAGTGGAACTCTCAAAAGACAATTTTGGGGCGTATTTGTGCGTTGGTATCTTTTTCTATTTTTTCTGGCAGTTCTTTATAAATATCTGCATGGTACTGGGGGTGTTGCCTGTGGTGGGGATACCCCTGCCCTTTTTGAGTTATGGAGGTTCCTCTACTATTGTGAACTTTTCCCTTATGGGATTGGTATCAAATGTCTCTATGAGAAGATTTATCTTTAAAAATGGATTTTCCTGATAACCATGTGGAAAAGGATATCCCTGGGGGACAATAGCCCTTTTCCCACTGGATATCTAGTAGGAAGGTATAACAATCATCAGAGGTAAGGGTCCTTAGCTTTACTGCGTCTTTGGGGGTACATACGATTTCTGCCCGGAGGGAGCGAGCAATCCCAGAGATAGACCTCCAGTCCGCAGGAGAATACCTATGGTGGTCAGGAAAGGTGATAAATCGTGCTGGAGGATAGCCAAAAAGGTCCAGGGCAGTCTTTTTGACCTTTTCAGGATTCCCTATGCCTGCCACCAGGATATAGGGTCTTTGGGAGGGATAACTTCTCCTTTGAGAGTGGATCTCCACAACCTCCTTGGCAATTACCCTAAAGGTAAATATAGGGACCTGAAAAGAAAAGAGCCTCTCTTCTATTAGCTCCTCTAATTTTTCTGTATTTTCTTGACCTGTATAGTTTATAAGAAAGCAATGGGCCCTCTTTAGGGCGGTGTGGTCTTCTCTCCATGTGCCCACGGGGATCAACTTATTCCAGTGTAGAGAAAGGTCCTGAGTAGATAATAGTACCAGGTCCAGGTCCCTGTCCAGGCGGCGGTATTGAAACCCATCGTCTAGGATAATTATATCGGGCTTAAAGGCCCTCCATGCCCATTTTAGTCCCCTTTCTCTCCTGGGGTCTACCACTATTTTGGCATAGGGGGCTTCTTGCTGGAGCAGGTAGGGCTCATCCCCACACACATAGGGGGAGATCCCTGGGGAGACCACAAGGGGATAGGATAAGGCACTTCCCTTATATCCACGGCTAAGTAAGAGGGGAAGCAGTCCTTTTTGGTGACAAAATGTTAGGAGCCATAGACATAGAGGGGTCTTTCCCGTGCCTCCCCAGCTTATATTTCCCACAGAGATGCAGGGTCGCATGGGGGAGACACTCTTTAGGACCCCTTTTTTATATAGGGTTTCTCTTAGGGTGGTCCCTGCCTTATATAGGAGGGATATGGGGGATAATATCTGTCTCCATTTCACAGGGGGCTAGTTTCTCGGCCTTCCAAATATCCTTAAAAGGAAGATAAAGAGGTTGATGAAATCCAGGTATAAGGCCAGGGCCCCTAAGATAGTACCTTTTTGTAGGAGCGCGGCGTTATCCAGGGGGGCAGTCTCTCCCATCTGTTTTAATTTTTGGGTGTCATATGCAGTCAGACCAACAAATACGATAATCCCTATTATAGTTATTACAAATTCCATTTGAGAGGAATGGAAAAACATATTAACAATAGAGGCAATAATAACACCAATGAGACCCATGAATAGAAAACTGTGCCAGGAGGAAAGGTCTCTGGAGGTGCTATATCCATAGAGTGAGATCCCCGCAAACATTCCTCCACATACCATAAAGGTCTTTGCAATGGATGCACTGGTATATACAAGGAAGATGAAAGAGAGGGTAAGTCCATTTAGTGCACTATATAAGAGAAATAATATGGTAGCAGTGGATGCAGACATCTTGGAGATGGCACCGCTTATGGCAAAAACGAGTCCCAGTTCCCCCAGTATCAGGATAAAGATAAGGGTGGGGTTGGTTAAGAGGGCCTTTAAGATTATAGGGGATGTGGCCACGTAATAAGCCACTCCTGCAGTGAGGAAAAGGCCAATGCTCATCCAGAGATATACTCCCCTTAGGAAGGTATTGGTAATAGCATAAGAGGGTGTTTTTACCTGATACTCATTCATAATAGGCCTCCTTTTTTTAGAATACTGGACAAATACAGTTAAGTAGAGTAACAACTTTCTCTATAAAACACAACTTTAGTTTTAGGAGATCAGGGAGAAGAGGGAATCTCTGCAACCAGGCCAAGACAAAGGAGAGGATGGATGGTTCTTCAACAACGACCCTTTCTTCACATAAAGGGCCTGCTGGGACGGGCAAAATCTCAACTAAACAAAAAGGATACCATAAAGGGCATCTTGTCAATGTGCGAGGCCTTAAAGCTCTTTTTGAATTCTAAACTCATTGGTCAGGAGAGGATAGAGGTAGATTATCTTATTGCAGAACTGGTCCAGATAATATCCACTATACCTGAAATCCGGGAGTATTTGCCAGAAGGGTTTAAGTACGTAAAGGGAGAGGAAAAGAGACTCCTCCAGGACCTTGTGAAGATGGTGAAGAATATTCTCAAGGAGATGGAAGAGGGGGAAGAGCTTAAGGCCAGAAAAGAGGAGGAGGAAAAGAAGAAGAGACTGTTGGATATGCTTCAAAGGTATCTTTTGAATAAGGATGCAATGGGTTCTGCTAATGCCATAAACAAGATATTAAAAGAATATGGAGGGTCTGCTGAGGTACTTGCAGATGTGGCAGAGCGTTTTTATCAGGCAAAGGATTATGAGCAGACCATTCGTTTTTGTAAGGAGAGCCTTAAGAAAGACCCCAGAAATATGCAAGCATTTAGAATTCTTATAAATGCTTATAGGAATCTTGGAAGGTATGAGGATGCAGAGAGGTGTTATAAGAAGACATTAAAGGTCTTTGGAGAACATGGAAATATCTATTTTAATCTGGCAAAGTTATATAAAGAATGGGGTAAAATAAAAGAGGCAAAGGCCTCCATCTCTAAGGCATTAAAACTGGAGCCCTCTAATTCCCTGTATCAAAAATTTGCTCAGGAGATAATCTCTGTCTCCAATAAAGGGTAGGAAGGGACCCTGTTCAGGCCCCCCTATTTTAGCAGATTTAATGGTCGCATACATTTTGGCCAGTGACAAGGGTATCATTCAAATATGCCTGGACTATGTTTTCTGGGGTATCTGAGGGAGCTCCCACAATTACCTTTATACCTAATTGATCAAAAAAGCCAATGGCCCGGGCCCCCATGCCCCCTGCTATTACCAGGTTGACCCCCTGCTCAGCCATCCAGGGAGGAAGTACCCCTGGTTGATGAGGGGGTGGAGTCACCATCTGCATACCTTTGATGGTCTTTGTCTCTGGATCCACATCTACCAGGGCAAATTGTTCACAATGACCAAAATGCATACATAGTCTTCCTTGAGCCACAGGTATTGCTATTCTCATATGCTGACCTCCTCTTTTGAGTTTTTCACGTGGTTCATTACCTTGTGGAATATCTCTTTTATCTCCTCTGCCACTGGAGTTTTCATTTCTACTACTGGTCGTTGTTGAAGTTGGGCAGTAGTGACAATAGGGTCATAGGATATTTTCCCCAGGATATTTTTGTCTCTATTTTTAACCAAGTCTTCTATTTGGTTAGTGATAGAGGGATGAATATCCCATTTGTTTATTACAATCCCACAGGGGATATTAAAATGGTCAACAAGAGAGGTAACTCTCTCCAGGTCATGGATCCCCGACACAGTAGGTTCTGTTACTACAATAACATAAGATGCTCCGGTAATAGAGGCTATTACTGGACAACCAATGCCTGGAGGACCATCAATAATGATATGGGAGATATTCTCCTTCTGGGCCACCTCCCTTGCTTTTTCCCTCACCAGGGATACCAGCTTGCCAGAATTTTCCGCGGCAATTCCCAATTTGGCGTGGATCATTGGACCATATCTTGTAGAGGATATCATCCAGTTCCCACACCACCTATCTTTAAAACCAATAACATCTTCAGGACAAAAATATACACATACCCCACATCCCTCACACGAGGAGAGGTCAATCTCTATTGTTTCATCCTTGAATCCTATCGCCTCAAATCTGCACATCTCTATGCACGTGCCACATTGACTGCACTTATCTTTCTTTAAAAAGGGCTCATGTCCACTTATAAAATCATACTTTTCAATTATAGTGGGAGTTAACACCAGATGCAGATCTGCAGCATCCACATCGCAGTCCGCCAGGACTGCCCTGTGCATAAGAGAGGCAAAGGAGGCGGTTAAAGATGTTTTTCCTGTTCCGCCCTTTCCACTTATTATTACGAGTTCCTTGGGTTGTATCATAGGACATCTCGCCTCTACTAATGTTTGTTGTTGTTCACTAGGGGGACAATCTTGTGGTAGAGCTCTCTAAACTGGCTTCTAAGTTCCTCATCCTTATCCACCAATAAATGTCCCTCACTATAATATTTGGCAATATCTATGCTGTGTTTTATTTCCATAAGAATAGGTATCTCCTGTGTCTTGCAATAGTCATATACCCTTCTATCTCCTATATCACAGCGATTTACCACCACCCCTGCAGGTACACCAAGTTCTTTTGTGACCTCCACTGCCAGGATCAGGTCATTGAGTCCAAAAGGAGTGGGTTCTGTTACCAGTAGGGCGAAGTCACATCCCTTGAGGGTGGTAACTGCAGGACACGAGGTACCTGGAGGGGCATCCAGGATGGCTATATGATGTCCCTTTGCCTTTTTCTTGACCTGTTTTATAAGGGGGGGAGACGTTGCCACCCCTACGTTTATTCTGCCCTGAAAGAGGGTTATATTATCTCTTTTATATGTTTCAATAACCCCTATTTCTCGAGGGACCTCTTTAATTGCCCCTGTGGGGCAGATTCTGCTACAACCTCCACAGCTATGACATAGCTCATAAAACAACATGGGTATCTTTTCTATTACTACAATTGCCTTGTATTCACAAAACTCAGAGCACTTTCTACATCCATCACATAATTCTTCATTTACCTGGGGGACACTTACAGTAGCCCTCTCTTTCTCCTTGAGTTCCCCTTTTAAAAAGAGGTTGGTATTTGGCTCTTCCACATCGCAATCCAGAAGTGCCACCTCCCCTTCCACGGTGCGGGCCAGATTTACGGCTACTGTAGTCTTTCCAGTGCCTCCTTTCCCCGATGCCACACATATCTTCATACCCAGTGTCCCTCCACATCAAAAGATTTTGCTGGAGTAAGCTTGCCCTGTTCAAACTCTTCAATGGCCTGGGCAACGGTCTGGGCATTTGAGAGGTATATATCTATCTTTGCCGCAGAGAGTACATTAAAGGCCTTTGGTCCACAGTGACCAGTGATTACTGCCTTTACTCCTGCTCCTGCCACATTTTGGGCCGCCTGGATGCCTGCTCCCTTGGGAAGGTTCAGATTTTGGGTGTTATCAATAATCTCATATTCCTTGGTCTGTGTATCGTATATAAGAAACTTTTTGGCCCTTCCAAATCTGGGATCCAAAGGGGCGTTTAGGTCTTCTCCCATGGTAGTTATTGCTATCTTCATCTCTTTTCCTCCTCATTGAAAGAGAGGAGGGGGCCCAGTGGGGCCCCCTGCTGGGTTTTTATTTCTCTATTTCTGCAAGGCGCTTCTCTATCTCCTCTAACCGACTACGCAGAAACTCTGCCTCATTCTTCAGGACCTCTTTTTCTGTGGCTGGATCTGCAGGGGCAGGGGTTGCACCATAATAGGGTGCAGGCCACCAGCATCCCCACCAGCCTCTGCCGCGACCCCATCCCCGGCCAAATCCTCTTCCAAAACCTCCTCTAAATCCTCTTCCCATCCCTCTTCCTGGTCCATAGGTCCAGCCTGGGGCGTTTCTTCCAGAACAAAAACCAAGCCCTCTTCCTGTCCTGGGTCCTAATCCCATTGGTCCAGTCCTATCTCCTCCTGGCATAACTATCACCTCCTTTTATTTTTTTATCCCCTCATAAGGGGTATATTGCAATTTGGACATCTTTTTTCAAAACAGGGCATTCCCCTCACATGCTCAGTGCTGTAGCCACATTTTGGACACACACACATCCCATCTATTCTTCCCCTTCCTCGTCCTCCTCCTTGTCCCTGACCTCTACCTCTTCCCTGTCCCTGACCTCGTCCTCCTCCTTGTCCTTGCATCCTGCACCTCCTGAGAAGTCCCCTTCTTATTTTTTGACAACCAGGCATTGCATATGTGGTTTTAAAGAGCCTGTTCTCTAAAAAAGCCCTCTTTATCTCTTCTGCTTCCCCCGCAGTAAAGGCAATAACCTCTATCCCAAGTTCCTGAAGCAGTTCCATGAGATATTTAGAGATGGCTCCACATACAACCACATTTAGTCCTGCCCTTTTAAAAAAATGACCCCTGTGCCATGGAGAGAGATCTGGACATCTGAGCAAGTATTCCTTCTCTATCCTGCCATCCTCCACCTCAACCACCTCTATCTCCCGTGCCACATCACACACAGGGGCTATCCTCTTTTCCCACACTGTGAAGCCAACCCTTGTCTTCATATTCTCTTTTAAGCACATATCATGCCATATTTTGATCAACCTATCTTCCCCTAGAACAATGAAAAGATAAAAATAGAGGGGAGAGATTTAGTAGCATTATTGCTATTATGGCCTTTTAATAAGTAGCATTATTGCTACTTATCTTTCCTGGTCTTGTTTTTGGGGAGGATGATGTTGAGTTTTTTTAATTTTCTAAAGAGGGTGGTCTTGTGTATGCCAAGTTCTTCTGCGGTCTTTTCTCTGTTGAAATTATTTTTTTTAAGGGCCTTTAATATAAGTTCTCTTTCCAGGAGAGAGCGTGCAGTTTTTATGTCAGGGGAGGGGGAGGTCCTGATGGAGATTATCTCTGGGGGCAGGTGTTCAATATTTATTTCCTCTCCTGAACACAGGATAAAGGCCCTTTCTATTACATTTTCCAGTTCCCTTATATTTCCAGGCCAATCATAGGCCATAAGGAGGGCAAGGGCCTCTGAGGATATCTTATGGATGGTTTTTTTTTCTATTTCTCTGAAATGTTCT
>Ga0256914_1001635_pt1 | contig 19785 bp, 20 predicted proteins | sample HulkmetaG_FD_191571 | JGI IMG/M metagenome (GOLD analysis project Ga0256914, IMG submission 191571) | Hydrothermal chimney microbial communities from Main Endeavour vent field at the Juan de Fuca Ridge, Pacific Ocean - Hulk | ecosystem: Environmental > Aquatic > Marine > Hydrothermal vents ... | reverse complement strand
AAGCCCACCCTCATCCAGGTGATGGTGGACCCGCAGGCCAATCTGGCCCCTCCCGGCGCGCTCATCTTCGGCTCCATGGTCTACCGGGCGGAGGATTGACAAGAGAGGACGCTGATGAACACGGATGAACGCGGATTGTTTTTTGCTATTTCGCTTCCGAAAAACGTCGAACCAGACGACGAAACCAGCCCAAGAGTGACAATCCTCCATTCCTCCGCACAGCATCGCGCCAGCAGAAAACCGGGGACAGCCAGGGGAAGGCTCTGGATGTCCCCCGATTTTCAGGCCCCAATGGATGAGTTCTTCGATTTCCTTGAAACCTCAGAGGAGGATTTATGAGCCCTCAAGCATCGAACAAAGTCGCACTTATCACTGGCGCGGGGCGGGAGAAGGGCATCGGCGCGGCTATTGCCCGACGCCTGGCCCGGGAAGGCGTCAACGTCGTCCTGGGCGACCTGTGCGCGCCCCCGGCCGATAATCCCGTGAACCCGGGCGGCGGTCAGTGGGCCACCCTGCAGGCCATCGCCGAGGAGATAGAAGGGAGCGCGGGCGTAGAGGCTCTGCCCGTGCAGGTGGATGTCACCGATCCCACGTCCATCGCCACCATGCTGGAGATGACGCTGGCCGCGTTCGGGCGGCTGGACATCCTGGTGAACAACGCGGGCGTGGCCGTGGGCCCGGCACCCGTGGCGCAGATGGATCACAACGCGTGGCGCAAGACCATCGAGGTGAATCTCACCGGCGTTTTTTATGTCACCCAAGCGGCGCTCCCCGCCCTGATCCAGACCGCGGGCCAGCATGGCCGGGGACGCATCATCAACATGGCATCCCTGGCCGCGACCCACCCCAAACCTTTTCTCTCCGCGTACGCGGCCAGCAAGGCGGGCGTGGTCGCGTTCACCCAATCGCTGGCTCAGGAAGTGGCGGGGTTCGGCGTCACGGCCAACGCGCTGCTGCCGGGCGATATCGACACCGATTTCAAGCGCTGGGGTCTGCAACTGGAGAGCATGGTGCGGGGCCAGGAGTACGACGCGGTGGTGCAGGCCGCCATCGCCCAGATCCCGGTGGGGCGCATGGGCACGCCCGAGGATGTGGCAGCGATGGTCGCGTTCCTGTGTTCGGAAGATGCCGATTTCATCACGGGCCAGGCCATCAACATCACCGGCGGCCGCGAGCTGGTGCAAGCGGTGATGCCAAAGTGAGTGTGAACCGTGAAGCGTGAAGCCAGGGCCATGCCCGAACAACGCGAGCTCACCCAGCCAGGCCCGCTGCTGACGCCCGACGGCCATCTGGCCCAGGTGGGATGGGCGCGGCAGCCCCTGCTGGATTGCAATCTGGAGGACGCCCGCTTCTATCCCTCGCTCCTGCGCCCGCTGCAACGCTTCCGCGTCAAGAAATGGGATTACTATGGCGTCACCACGCCCACCATGTTCTTCTCCGCCACCATCGCTGACCTGGGCTACGCAGGCACGGTCTTCGTCTACCTGGTGGATTTCGAGCGCAAGACCTTTCACGAGGAGAGCAAGACCATTCCCCTGGCCAGCGGCGTGAGCCTGCCCCGCAACAGCACCGAGGGCGAGAGCGGCTACCACGGCAAGAAGCAGAAGCTACGCTTTTGGGTGGAGAAGGAGGCCCGGCGCGTGCAGGTGGCGTGGTTGGATTTCGCGGGCGAGCCGCTGGAGGCGGACATCACCCTGGCCCATGCGCCCGATCGACACGAAAGCACCGTCATCGTCATCCCCATCGGCGAGAAGCGCTTCTACTACAATCGCAAGATCAACGCCATGCCCGCGTCCGGGAGCATCAAGATCGGGCGCCACCTCATCGAGCTGAGCCCGGAGACAGCGCTGGGCAATCTGGATTGGGGCCGGGGCGTGTGGGAGTATGACAGCTTCTGGGTGTGGGCCAGCGCCTCGGGCAGGCTGGCGGACGCGCGCATCGTGGGCCTGAATTTCGGCTTCGGCTTTGGCGACGACAGTGCGGCCACGGAGAACACCCTGTTGCTGGACGGGCGCATCCACAAATTCGGCAAGATCGACATCCGCTACAATCCCCGCAACTTCATGAGCCCCTGGTGGATGATCTCCGACGATGGCCGGGTGAATCTGCACTTTCAGCCCATCCTGGAGCGGATGGCCCGCACGCCCCTGGTAGTCATCGATTCGGAGGTGCATCAGATGTTCGGGCGCTACTCGGGCCAGGTCATGGCCGACGACGGGGAGATCATCGCCATCGACGGGTTGTTGGGTTGGGCCGAGGAGCATCGGGCCAGGTGGTAAGCGCGATGCCCAGGGCCCGCAGCGCCCGCTCGGTCTCCAGCGCATTCGTATGCACCACGGCCTTCATGCCCAACGACTCAGCGGCCATGGTGTTTCGGATTTTATCGTCCACCAGGATACAGGCGGAGGGAGGCAGGGCCAGAAGTCGACAGGCGTAGTGGAAGATGTCGGGATCTGGCTTGCGCATGCCCACATAGGCGCTAATGATCACCCGATCGAAAAGATCGTGCAGATGGGGCTCCTGCAATAACCCTTTTGGCAAGAAGGGCGATGCGTTGGAGAGCAAGGCGATGCGATAACGGGATCGCAGGCGACGAGCCAGCAGCACCGTGGCCAGATCCAGTTCTGCGCCCCAGAAGTTATCCTGAAAATGTCTGAAATCATGGGGCAGATATTTTTCCAGAGGCGCGCCCGTTTGCGCCCAATAGGACTCAGGGGAAAGTTCACCGGTGGAATACGCCTCCCACGCGGGCCCGCTGAACAGCAGTTGCACAAGACTGCCCCGCTCCTGCCCCAACATCGCGTCGAATTCGGCCAGACGCGCCCGGCCCCACGCCTCATGGGCCAATACGCCTCCCATGTCGAAGATGACAGCCTGCTCCATACGCTCAGCGAATATCGCGATCGGTGGCATGAGGCGGAATGTCGTGTCGATGTCGCCAGCGCCACCACACCCCCACCGGATATCCCAGCATTTTCGCCACATCCCCCACCACCCGGATGATGGGGATCAGGCCCACGGTCAGAGCTTTTTCGAAGAAGTAGAGGGGGATTTCCCCGGGCAGCGCGCGTTCCCAGGCCCGCATCAGACGGGTGTACGGCCGTTTGATGTAAGCCAGAAAGCCAAATCCGGCCAGCAGCCAAAACGCCCGATTCTGCTTATAGCCCAGCACGGCCAGCGCCGGAACCGCCACCAGATAAACGCCATAGCGAATCGCGTGGCGGCGTCGCCACAGATCCGCCTTGCCATCGCCGCGGGCATAACGATAGTACTGCCAAAAGAACTCCCGAAGGCTGCGCCGCGGGCGAAATTCGGCAATGGCCGTGGGCGCCCAGGCGAAATAGCCGTAGCGCTTGCGCAGCTCGAAATCGAAAATCAGGTCTTCGCAATAATCCAACCACTCGGGATAACCGCCAGCCGCCACCCAGGCGGATTTACGCAACGCCAGCGAACGACTGGACGGCAGGAAGGTTTGGGGATTGATCTCGCTGAGATCGGGCAACGTGGCGGCCCCCAGCGCCATCTCGAACGCATTCCAGGGCGCTGCCACGAAAAAGCCCGAAACCACCGCCGCTTCTGGATTTTCGCGCAGTGGCCGGGTGATGTCCTCCAGCCAGGTGGGAAGCAAGGTCACGCCCGCGTCGGTAACCGCAATGATGTCGCCCCGGGCCTCGGCTATGGCTCGATTGCGCCCCTGAGAGATGTTCGCGCCCGGCTGCACGATGACGCGCAGCGGCAATCGCTGCTCATACGCCATGATGTGAGCCACTGTGTCGTCAGAGGAGCCGCCGTCCACGATGACGATCTCATCGGGCGGAAGGGTTTGGATGAGGATGCTGTCCAGCAGGTCGCGGACGGTGCGTCCTTCGTTGTAGACGGTGCAGATGAGGGAGATCATGTTGGTCGCTGGGTCTGTCGGTCGATTGATCGGGAGGGCCTGATCATACCATGAGCCCCCGCCGCAGCCAAAGCGTTGCTCGCCGGTGCGAGCGCGTCCTGCCGGGGATTAATCTTCAAATCGAAGCAGGCGCAGGGCGTTCAGAACGACAAGGATGGTGCTGCCCTCGTGCAGCAACACCGTCCTGCTGAGGCTCATCACGCCCAGGACGGAGGTGAGGATGAGCAGAAAGATGACGCCCAGGGCGATGGCGAGGTTCTGGACGATGATACGGCGGCTGGCCCGACTGAGTGCGACGGCAAAGGGCAGCTTGCTCAGATTGTCGGCCATGAGGGCCACGTCTGCCGTTTCCAGCGCCACGGCTGTGCCCGCGGCGCCCATGGCCACGCCCACTGTGGCTGTGGCCAGCGCCGGCGCGTCATTGACGCCATCCCCCACCATCGCCACAGCGCCATGCGCCGAGCCCAGCTCCCTGATGGCCGCGAGCTTATCCGCGGGCAGGAGCCCGGCCCGGACATCGGTCACGCCCACCTCGCGGGCGATCTGCCGCGCGGCTTGCTGATGATCGCCTGTCAGCATCACCAGCCGCTCGACGCCCAGTTCGCGCAGACGAATCATGGTCTGACGAGCATCGGGACGGGGCGTATCGGCCAGGGCCAGCACGCCGATGATGCGGCCATCCTGTTGCACCCAAATGGTGGTCTTGCCCTGAGATTCCAGCTCCTCCAGCAGCCGCTGCATGGCGGCGTCCCATCGACCATGGCTTTGCTCGCGAATCAGCGCGGGCGAACCGATGAGGACGGGCTGATTGTCGATGTTGCCGCGCATGCCCCGCCCCGCCAGGTTCTCGACATCCGAGGCCAGAGGCAGGTGCAGCCGCCGCGCCCGGGCCGCATCCACCACAGCCTGAGCCAGGGGATGGTTGGATTGACTCTCCACGGCCGCGGCCAGGCGCAATGCATGGTCCGGGCTGCCGCCATCCAGGGGGATGATGTCGGAGAGCTCGAATTTGCCCTGAGTGAGGGTGCCCGTCTTGTCAAAGGCCATGACTCGCACCGCACCCAGATTTTCGAGATGCGCGCCGCCCTTGATGAGTACGCCATTGCGGGCCGATTGGGCGATGCCCGACAGCACCGCCGCGGGCGCGCCGATGGCCAACGCGCAGGGCGACGCGGCCACCAGCAGCAGCATCCCCCGATAAAAGCTGTCCTGCCACGACATCCAACCCGCCAGCGGCGGCGCTACGATGACGAGGCTCACGAAGATGAGCACCGCGGGCACGAATTTGGCCGTAAATCTCCGGGTGAAACGCTGGGTGGGACTCTGCTGACTCTGGGCCTCGGCCACCATCTGCATCACCCGGCTCAGGGTGTTATCCCGGGCCAATCGGGTGACCACGATATCGAGGGCCGCATCCTGATTGATGGTTCCGGCGAAGACGCCATCGCCGGGCGCTTTGGGAACAGGCGCGCTCTCGCCCGTGATGGGGCTTTGATCCACCGAGCCCGCGCCGCTCTGCACCACGCCATCCACGGGAATGCGGTCGCCCGGACGCACCGCCACGATGTCGCCGATCTTCACTTCCGCCACAGGCAGCGTCACGATGGCGTCTTCACGCCTGACTCGCGCCCTCTTCGGCATGAGCTTGCCCAGTGCGTTCACTGCATCCCGGGCCCGATCCAGCGCATAATGCTCGCCCGCGTGGCCCAAACTGAACAGGAACAGCAAGAACGCGCCCTCGGCCCATTCGCCCAGGATGGCCGCGCCCGCGGCCGCGGCCAACATCAGCACATCGGTATCCAGTTTGCCGCGGAACAGGGCGGGAAGGGCGTGGGTGGCGATGTCGTAGCCGCCCGCGATGTAGGAGAGGATGTATAGCGCCAGAGCTATCTCAGAAGGCAGTCCCAACCAGCGTTCTCCGGCCCAGCCGATGAACAGCAAGACGCCTGCCAGTCCCGCCAAAATCAGTGGCCAGCGCTCTTGCATCCAATGCGGCAGAAAGCCGGGGGCGCTGCCATGATCATGTCCATGTTCGTGGGCTCCTTCTTGCTCGCGGGCGGTTGCAGATGGTGGAGCAATCGGCGCGCCCATCCGGCGCATGGCGATTTCGATGTGGTTCCGGCTCAGCAGCTCGCTGTCGTAGGCCACATAGGCCATGCCCGCGGCGTAGTTGACGTTGGCGTGCAGCATGCCAGGCAGGCTTGTCAGCACCGATGTGAGAGACGCGGCCGCGTCGGCTGCGGGGAGATGCATCAGGGGAATGGTCTCGTGGCGGTAATGGCGGGTGATGCGGGCGCCCGCGTCTCGGGCCAGGCGCTCGATTTTACTCAAGGAGACCAGATCGGGATCGTAATGCAGGCAGAGTTGGGCTTCGCCATCCTCCCGCACGATGTGGGCCTGAGAGATGCCGCGGGTGTGGCGGAGCTCGTCGGTGAGCATGGTCACGCAATCATCGCCCGCGGCGATGTCGGGCAGGAGCAGGGGGAGGTCAAGTTGTAGTTTTTGGGTCATGTTTATGTGTGGAAGGTGCAGAAGTGAGCGGCTACTCAGCCAAAGCGCACGTGGGCCAGTCCCTGATCGAAAAGATCGTGAATATGTTCATCCATCAAGGTGTAGTGGACATGTCGGCCCTGCTTGCGACCGCGCACGATGCGCAGATTGCGTAGCACTCGTAATTGGTGAGAGATCGCGGGCTGGGTCATCTCCAAGATGCGGGCCAGATCGCCCACACAAAGTTCGGCGCGGGCCAGCAGCCCAATGATGCGCACGCGAGTGGGATCGGAAAGGGCTTTGAACAAGGCCGCGACCTGCTCCGCAGTTTCCTGCTCCAGTAACAGATTCGCGGCCGCTCGGGCCACAATCTCGTCGTGCTGCTCGTCGTTGCAAGCGCTGAGTCGTTGATCATTCATGAAAGGAGCCTGCTTTGGAAGTGTAAAAGGCAAAAAGTATCTCACGCAAAGACGCAAAGAAAGGCCAACGGGTTTGCAGGCGGCAAGTCGCAGACGGCAAGTCTTGTGATGCACTGGCCGAGTGAATTCGAACGCTTTAGGCGCCTCGCGCCCGTGGTCGCTCTGCAGCCACCAAAACATGGTTGCGGTGGGACGGCGCAGGCCGTCCTCTGGCCTCAGGCCTGCTTGGGAGATGTAAAAGGCACAAATATAGCGCCTACTAACGTCTCTATCATGTACGCTGCCACGGGGGCGTCATCTTTTGCCGGATGTCGTCAAACGTCATGCGGCAAACGTCACAAACCACGCCCGCCACAGGCGCCCACTACCAAGTCGCATCCCTTCACGCTTCATGTTTCACGCCTTGGCAGTCAGAAACGCTCATCTCAAGGCAAACGTTACGGTCAAGCATACTACCTCGGTAGTTACAAAGGGAAAAAGGTGGGAAGGGGCGGACAATAAGTATAAACGTATGTTCATATGTTAATGCAATGTGGGCCGCCTGTCAAATTCGCGGTAGGGGATTTCTGATCTTGCCGGTGATAAATGGTAGAATAGGGTATGACACGCCCCACCGTCGCATCAATGTTGGTCCAGGTCGCCCGCGAGCTGGCCAGAGCTGGTGTCGATACGCCCGAACTGGATGCGGAATTGTTGCTGGCCCACAGTCTGCGCGTCGAGCGAGCGTGGCTGGTGGCGCACCCCGAACAGCTTCTGACGCCCGAACAAACGGCGACGATGCGGGCGCTGACGACCCGTCGGGCGCAACGAGAACCCCTGGCTTACATCACGGGCAGGCGCTGGTTTTACGATATCGAATTGGTTGTCACCCCGGCCGTACTCATTCCCCGGCCCGAGACCGAGGAGCTGGTGGAGCGGGCTCTGGCCTGGCTGCAGCAGCATCCCCGCGCGGTGGTCGCGGACATCGGAGCGGGCAGCGGCGCCATTGCGCTGGCTGTGGCAAAACACGCTCCGCCAGATGTGCGCGTCTTTGCCACCGACATCAGCGCCGAGGCTCTGGACGTGGCCCGGCAGAACGCGAGGCGGTTGGGATTGGAGATGCGCGTGCAGTTCCGCCACGGCGATTTACTGGCCGCGCTGCCCACGCCGGTCGACCTGCTGCTGGCCAATCTTCCCTACGTGGCCGAGCGCGATGCTTCTAACCTGATGCCCGAAGTCGGGCGATTCGAGCCGCGCGAGGCGCTTTTCAGCGGCCCGGCGGGCCTGGAGCATCTGCACCGTCTCCTGACCCAGGCGCCCGCCTTTCTCCGACCTGGCGGGGAAGCGCTTCTGGAAATCGGCTGGGATCAAGGCGATGTTGTCGCTGGCATGGCCCGGCAGCGTTTTCCCCGCGGTCGCATCCAAATTCATAAAGACCTCTCCGGCCACGACCGGATAGTGGAGATAGAAATCGCAACATGATCAAATTATTCGTCACAGATCTGGATGGCACCCTGGTCGATCACAACGGCCACATCGCCGAAGAAGATATTACAGCCCTGCGCCGCGCCCGAGAGATGGGCGTCATTGTGGTCGTCGCCACCGGACGCATTCCCTCCACCATCGGCGATTTTCTCGATCGTCTGGAAGTTCGGGAGGGGGAGCCGGTGGTGGGGGCTCAGGGAGCCATTGTGGCCCGGCGTAATGGCGAGGTCATCCATACGCTGACCATCCCCCGACAGGTCGCTCGCGAGGCGGCCATCGTCGCTCGCGAGCTGAATGCAGTGCCGGTCTTTTACACAGTCCGCGAAATCCTCATGGAACGCGTCTGTTTCTCGCCCGCCGAAGACGTGTACTGGCTGGGTCGCGGTCTGCGCTATGATCCTGATGCGCTGTCCCACATCGATGGCGACATCATCAAAGTTCTGGCGGCCCAGTCCGACGCATCCAGGGCGGGTGATGTGGTGACCGCCCTGCAGGAGCGTATTGGCGAACGGGCCGAGGTGGTGCAGTCGCATCACTGGTTCATCGAGGTGGTCAACGCCAGGGCCAGCAAGGGGGCCGCCATCGCCTGGATCGCCCGACAGTTGGGCGTTGAACAGGAGGAGACGCTGGCCATCGGCGACGCGGCCAATGATGTGAGCATGCTGCGATGGGCGGGCCACAGCGTTGCCACGGGTGACGCCACGCCCGAGGCCAAAGCCGCCGCGGATTGGATTGCCCCGCCCCTGGCCGAACATCCCGTGGCCGCAGCGCTGAAACGCTATCTGCCGCACGATAAAGAGTAGAGGGGAGTGAGCGCTCCTCCGGCCTAAATCAGGTACGGCGTCCCAACAGAAACCCAGAGAGTTCGCTTTTATGCCAGATCGGGCGGGGCGTGTCTGGCCTTCGTGCGAGCGGCGCCGGATGCCAGCGCGTCCACCCGCTCATTTTCTTCATGCCCGGCGTGACCTTTCACCCACTCCCAGCGCACATCGTGGGGACCGATGGCTTTCAACAGCGCCCGCCACAAGTCCTGATTCTTCACCGGCTTTCCCCCCGCTGTCTTCCAGCCATTGCGCCGCCATTTATGAATCCATTGAGTGACGCCCAGCCGCAGGTATTGTGAATCGGTGTGAATGACCACGCGGCAAGGCTTTTTGATTGCGTTCAGGGCGTTGATGGCCGCTCGCAGTTCCATGCGGTTGTTGGTCGTTTTGCTGGCCGCCCCCACCAGTTCCGCTTCATGCCCATTGTATCGCAGCAGCGCGGCCCAACCGCCCGGGCCGGGATTGCCCAGGCACGCTCCATCGGTGTAGATGTGAACCAGGGGTTTGTCTGCCATGACTATGCTCCTGCGAAATATAGCGTCAATTCCAGAAAGCGAAAGCAACGCGACTGGGCGGCATGCGGGAAGATGTCCCGGATGGCGATTGATTATACATCCAATGGACAGAGCAGGCAACGAACCCTCCCTTGCGGGTCGAGGGCGTCAGACCTGCGGCCAGGGGACGCGCTCCGCCGTCCGGGTCGCCGGAGCGCGTCCATTGGAGCAAAGCGCCTGTAGAGGCCGATCTCACCCGGCCAAGGCGCAATAAAACAAGTTACCCCAAAATTGAACTGCGCCCCTTGCGGAGAACACCTCACCATGATAGGATTTTCACCAGAATCCCCTCCTAAACGCTATTTCTGGAGGCGCACCATGACATCCTACAAGATCGCGATCATCCTCGGCATCCTGCTCATCATCCTCGGCCTCGTCTTGATGACGCTCATGGCGGAGTCGATGCGTAGCATGGGACTGGTTTTCACTGCGGTGGGAGGCGTGACCATGGTCATTGCGCTGAACCAGCGAAACCAGTCGACGTGACGGCAAGAATGATGACGGCGACCAGATAAGGAAAACCCCGCGAAAGAGGCTCTCTCGCGGGGTTTATCGTGTGGGCGGTACAAGACTTGAACTTGTGACCTCCACGATGTCAACGTGGCGCTCTAGCCAACTGAGCTAACCGCCCAACAGAAAGCCATTATACTCAGTTTTTTGATTTTTGCAAAACCAGGCTGCGTTATCAGAAGGCGCATCGCGCAACGCATGATCAGCACCCGAACAACTCGAACCCTCCCAGGCGACAAGCTTTCTCGAACCAGGAACCCAGTAGTGTGCATGAAGTTTAGCAACTACTCATATTTTCCTCGTTTCAATATAGATTTTACCGCCTTCTTTGCGCCTGTAACCATTGTAACAGGCTCGTTTGCCGCTTTCCGGAGTGGACTGCAACACACGTCCGTCTACGTCTAAAATAACAACAGAAGGGTCAGCTTTCCGGCCCTGCATCATACGCAATAATGCTCGCACGTAGTGGGCCTTGTCCTCAAAACGCCGGCTTTCATCAACCGTTATGTCTGTTGATAGACAGCATGCCATGGCGCAAATCATTGGGAATCAGGCCGTCCTGACTATCCACCGTAAACCTTTGAAAATTCCTCAAAGATCGCTCTCTCGCTGGGATGCACCTTCTCGCATGAGCGTTAAATAGGGCTGGACAAAGATCCATTCTTTGTCACTGACATCACTTGGGTAAGGTTTTCGATTCATATGACCTTTTGTTTACCATAGCCTACACATGAATTCCATTTGAAAACTGCCCAAGTGCATAAGATGAATGGGCGCTCTGCGGTGATTACCCACAAGTCAGCGATGGGGCGGGCGTGGGCCCGCCTTCGGCGCGAAGCGCCCAAAAGCCGGTCGGCACAGCTTAAAAGTCGCGCTATCGAGTTCCACGGGCTGATGGGCGGCCTGTGCTGTCCTCCAGCGAGATATGAGTAACACCACAACGGGGTACAATTCAATTTTGGAGCAATTTGTTTCATGGTTCACTGGCCGGGTGAATTCGAACTCTACGGGAGATTCGCGACGACGATCGCTCTCCGGCGACCTGGACAACCTCCGCCGTCCACTGGCCGCAGGCCTGAAGCGCTCGACTTGAGTCGGCCAGGCCAAGCGCTCTATTGACAAGCTTATCCCGACATGGTATACTGGTACTATAATGGTACCAGACAAAGCAAACTCAATAAAATAAATTTGCCAACCCCTCTCATCTTACGAGTGATGTGACTATGGAGAGAATTTTACTAAAGCCCCTGGCCCGCGACACGCTAACAGCGCAAGCTGCCGACACGCTTCGTCGATATATCTTATTGGAGGAATTAGAGCCCGGGCATCAACTGCCCAGCGAGCGGGAGTTGAGTGGCAGTTTGTCGGTCAGCCGTAACATTGTACGCGAGGCATTGAGCATCCTTGTGGCGGAAGGGTGGATTATCAAGAAGCCAGGCCGCGGCATTTTCGTCGCGGAATTCGACCGTTCGGCCATCCCCCCTCTAGCCGAGGGCTCACTGAATTATGAGAATAACGATTTACAGACGCTGATCGAGGCAAGGCGGGCCATCGAAATCGGCTCCGTGGATATGATAGTCGAACGCATTACGCCCGAGCAGATTGCCGAACTCAAGCAAATCAACCAGGCATTGGCCGACAACCTGCGCAATGGGCGCAACGCCAATAAGGAGGACATCGCTTTTCATACGGTGATCTTCGAATCGACCCACAATCAGGTCATCATCGACATGGTGCCTTTATTGGAGGAGATGTTTCGTCTGCTGGTGATCTCAGACCCCAAAGTGATGGCCCATAATCCTGAACGCATTATCTACGAACATCAGCGCATTATCGGGGGACTGGAACGGCGAAATGCTGATGAGGTGCAGGAGGCGCTGAAAACACACCTGTACCCAACTGATCAGATGATCAACAACCAGGAAGTTGTCCACTCATGATTCGTGGCATTCTTCCCGCCCTGATCACACCGATGACTGGGGACGGCGCAGCAGTCAACTATGCAACGCTGCCGAAGCTGGCGGATTTTTTTCTTTCGCGCGGAGTAGATGGATTCTTTGTCTGTGGGGGCAGCGGCGAAGGATTACTGTTACAGGCTGAGGAGCGTCGCAAAATCCTTGAAATTGTGTCTGAGCATACAGATGGACGGGCTACTATCATCGCCCATATCGGCGCTTTGGCCACCCAGGATTCACAGGCTTTAGCCGCCCATGCCGAGTCGCTTCGGGTGGATGCCATCGCTGCTGTGCCGCCGGTCTATTTCAGGGTGGATGATGACGCTCTTTTCGACCATTATCGCCTCATCGCCGAGGCCGCGCCCAATACCCCCATCTGGGTCTACCAGATTCCCAGCGCCACTGGTGTGGACATCGATGTGCGGAAGATGATGCGGCTGTTGGAGATCGATAATGTTGCCGGCATCAAATACTCTTCCTACAACCTTTATGATATGGCCAACATCCTGGCGTTGCCCCAGGAAGTCAACGTACTTTCCGGCTTCGATGAGGTGCTGACGGCAGCCCTTAGCATGGGGGCGCATGGCGGCATTGGCAGCACCTACAATGTGATGCCTGCAAGCTTCGTTCGCCTGTACCGCACTGTGCAAGCTGGGGATTGGGATGAAGCCAGAATACTGCAATGGCGTATCAACCGTGTGATTCAGGCGCTGCTGACGGCTCCCATGATTGCAGGCGTCAAAATGATTCTAACCGAGCGCGGGATTCCCTGCGGAGCCCCTCGCCGACCTCTATCCCCGCTAGACGAAGAGACCAAGACTGCGTTGCTGCGCCAATTGGACGCAGTCGATTATTGGCAATTAGAGGAGGAGTCCTGCCAAATCATTCTTGAGCCAGGAGGAGAATCTATGCACGAATAGCATTTGCACGCTGGCGCGATGGCTGGCATATCAGACACCACTGATTTCACCCTTTTCCCACTCAACCTTTCAGGAGAAATGTGATGAAACTACGAACCACACTAATTGTTTTGTTGCTTTTAGTGGCAATTTCGATTGCTGGCTGCAGCGGAAGCGCACCCGCTACCAAAGCGCCTGAGGCCGCACCCGCCAAGGCGACGGAAGCGCCCGCTGCGACGGAAGCTCCGGCTGCAAAGGAAGAAAAAGTCACCATCGTTTATTGGGCCGATCCCCGCTTCCAGAATGTCAAGGGCATGGAGGAACAGACTCAGGAGGTGGGCGATTATGAACGCATTCTGGCCGAAAAGTTTATGGAGCAGCATCCCAATGTCACCGTCGAGGTGGAGACATTGCAGTGGAATGAACTTTCCACCAAGGTTGCGGCCGCCATTGCTGCGGGTTCTCCACCTGATGTGCTCAAAGATTATCTGGGCCGCACCGGCGCCTACGCCAATCAGGGACTGTTGGAACCGCTGCAGGACGCCATCCCCAAGGATGAATATGATGATATCCTCCCCAGCCTGGTTAATCTCTACACCATCAATGGCGATCTCCACGCTCTGCCCCTCTTCTTCTGGGTGACGCATCTGGTCGGCAATACGACCATCGCTAAAGATGCGGGGGCGACAGACCTGCTGCCGGATGAGACGGGCGTGTGGACTTTTGATCAATTTGAGAAAGCTCTGGCCGCTCAGGCTATCCCCGACAAACGCTGGCCTCTGGCCATGCAGGTCTCGTCCGAACAGGGCGACTACAACACCCTGGGCTACTTCTGGGGCATGGGCGCCAAGCTGTATGAAAATGGCGATTATACGCACACCGCACTCAACAGCCCTGAAGGCGTCGCTGCACTCACCAAATTGGTGGAATGGTACAACAATGGCTACATCATCCCCGGCGTCACCACCATCTCCAACAATGACTTGCTGAACGCTATGTACCAGGGGCAGTCCGCTATCACTGGCGGTGGCCTGAGCCTGCTGCCCATGGTGGAAACTGCGCAGAAAGAAGGCAAGGTCAGTGTGGAATGGGATCCCTACATCGCAACTTTCCCCCACGCCGAAGGCGTCAAGTCAGCGGGCCTGGCGGCTGGTCCTACTGGCGTTGTCGTGTTCAAGCAGGATGATCCGGTCAAGCGCAAATGGGCCATCGAATTTGCTCGGTTCCTGGCGTCACCGGACCTCATCAACCAGTACTGCATCAACTCCAACCAGTTCCCCGCCCGCAAGTCTGTTGGCAACCCCTTCGAGGGGGACCCCAACTTCACCAAAGTGGCTAAATGGATCAATGAGTATGGCGTCGAGGATATGGGTCTGAGCTCCCCCACCTACGCCGAGGTTCGCGTCCTGCTGCAACCGCAACTCCAAGCCGCTTTTCTGGGCAAAAAGACCCCAGAACAAGCGCTGACAGACTATGAAAAGGCTGCGAACGAAGTCCTTTCCAAGAACAAATAACTCCGCCGAAAAACACCCACGGGGAAGCTGCCAACTTCCCCGCGGGGCAGTACTTCACCGATTGGGGGGATGGCTGCGCACCGGTCCTCCTCCCAATCTCTTGGCGAATTACCATTATAGTCTTTCCCATCGCCGAAATTCAAACTCAGGAGCCGATACTAGCCATGACTCTCGCCAAACGAATGTGGAAAGCGCGGTGGGCCTACATTTTCCTGTTCCCGGCGCTGATTCCCTTCTTCATCTTCATCCTGGGGCCATTGCTGGCGGGCCTGCGACTGAGTTTCTATGAGGCTCGACTCGCCGAACAAACCTTTGTTGGCTTCGCCAACTTTGTCAAATTGGCCCACGATGAAGCCTTTCTGCAAGCCATCAAAAACACCTTTATTTTTGTCGTGGTCGTGGTGCCGGTGACTGTTTCCCTCTCGCTTTTCATCGCCTTGATGGTGTATCCACTACGCTCCAGCATCCAGGGCTTCTTTCGCCTGGCCTTTTACCTGCCCGTGGTCGCCTCAGGCGTGGTGCTGACCATGGTTTGGCTCTACATCTTCAATCCCACCTATGGGTTGCTCAACTACCTGCTGAGCCTGGTGGGAATCGGACGCGTGGAATGGTTGGGGCGCACCGAAACCGCACTGCTATCGCTGGCCATCGTTGTGGTAAGTTGGACCCTGGGGGTGCCTATTATCCTCTTCATTGCTGGTTTGGCGGGCATTCCCAAATCGCTGCACGAAGCCGCCAAAATCGATGGAGCCAATTCATGGCAGGAGTTCTTGCATGTCACCCTACCCCTGCTGAAACCCACCCTCCTTTTCATTTTGGTCACGCAGACCATCAGCGTCTTTCAGGTCTTTATCGTAGTGTTGCTGATGACTCGGGGCGGACCGGCCAACTCGACTCAAACGATTGTCTATCGCATCTACGAAACAGCATTCACCTTCTTCCGCTTTGGCTATGCATCAGCCATGGGCGTCGTATTGCTGCTAATCGTCGGATCTGTGGCTGTAATTCAATTCAAGCTGCTCGGCCAGGAGGTCCAATACTGATATGACTAATATGATTGAGACGTCCATGACCGAAAAGCGCCAAATCAATACTCCGTCCCAGCGTTCTGGTCCCAATTTGCGAAAATGGGGACGCAAAACGCCCTGGTTCATTGGTCTGTTCCTTGCTTTGGCGCTGGCGTTGGCATCGCTGTTGCCTCTTTACTGGATGATCATCGGCTCCTTCAAGATCCAAACCAACGCTATGGCGGTGCCGCCCGAATTCTGGCCATCCGCTCCCACCCTGGAAAACTGGCAGAAACTGCTCTTTGGACGGAGCCCCACCTGGCGATGGCTGCTGAACAGCATTGCTGTGGCCTCTATTTCGGCAGCTTTGGCGGTGCTCACCAGCGCTCTGGCTGGCTACGCTTTTGGCAAAAAGGATTTTCCAGGGCGAAAACTGCTTTTCTGGCTCATCATTATCACCATGATGCTCCCCAAGCAGATTTCGCTTATCCCGCTTTTTATTTTGATGCGGAAGCTGGACTGGTTCAACACTTATCAGGGCATGATCGTGCCGTGGATAGCTTACCCTTTCGGCATTTTCCTTTTCAAGCAATATATGCAGTCTATCCCCAATGAGTTAATTGAGGCCGCCCGCATCGACGGAGCAGGGGAACTCCGCACATTTTTCAATATCGTGCTCCCCCTTTCCAAGCCCGCCATCGGCGCTTTATCCATCTTCGCGTTTGTAGCCGCCTGGAACGATTTTCTCTGGCAATTGATTCTCGTCACTGAACGCAATATGTTCACCCTGCCGGTGGGCGTTTCAAAATTGGTCAGTAATCTCAGCAATTATAATCTCGGCCTGGCCATGGCAGGAGCCACCTTTGCGTTTATCCCCATGCTCATCGTCTTCCTGGCTTTTCAGGACTATTTCGTCAAGGGCATCACCCTGGGCGCGGTCAAAGGATAACATCCTCTCATGCGCTATCGCACATTGGGTCGAACCGGTCTCGAAGTCTCCGTGCTAAGTATGGGCACGGTAGAGTTGGGTCTGGATTACGGCATCGGACCATCGGAGAAGGTCTCTCGGCCGCGGGAGGCTGAGGCTATCCGTCTGGTGCATGCAGCGTTGGATATGGGCGTCAATTTCTTCGATACGGCCCGGGCCTATGGTGACAGCGAACGCGTACTGGGCCTGGCCCTGAAAGGACGAAGAACTGAAGTCGTGCTGGCAACCAAGGTCGATCCCCGTCGCCCGGACCGGGGTTTGTGGCCCGATGGCGAGATCCAGCATTTCATGTTGGCCTCATTGGAAACCAGTTTGCGGAAGCTGCGCACCGATTACGTCGATATCTGGATGATCCACAGCATCGACGAGGCGATGTGGAGCCAGCGCGAGCCCATTGCCGAAGCCTTAGCCGAGGCCCGGCGGCGCGGTCTGGTCCGCTGGACTGGCGCCTCCTTTTACGGAACAACTCTTCCCGCAGAAGCTCTGTCCTATGACATCTTTGATGTGATTCAAGTCGCCTACTCGGTGCTGGATCAACGTATGGACGCTCGGGTGTTCCCCCTGGCCAGGGCGCATGACGTGGGCGTAGTGGTGCGTTCCATCCTCCTTAAAGGCGCACTGACGGAGCGGGCGGAAAGTCTGCCCCCGCACTTGGAGCCTCTGCGGGAGCGCTCGCGGCGGTTCCGGGAATTGCTGGCCGCGACTCGCGGCGGCATGACGCCCGCCCAGGGCGCCATTGCTTTCGGTCTGGCCAATCTCGCCATTCACACCGTGTTGGTGGGCGTGCGCACCGAGGCTGAGCTGGCCGAAGATGTAGCCGCGGTGGACATGCAATTGACGTCGGCAGAACTCGCCATCCTGCAATCTCTGACCATCGAGGATGACGTCCTTCTGGACCCGGGCGCATGGAACATCCCTTAAGTAGTTGATGCCATGACGCTTGAGATAGCTGCTGTGGCAGGCGATCTCTGGCCCCTGCAATCCAGTTGAACCATTTTATTTTTCAGGAGATTCCAATGAGCAACGGTTACGCAGGCAAATTCCTGTGGGTGGACCTGTCCACAGGAGCCATGAGCGACGAGACGCCCGACGAGGCCCTGTTGCGTGATTTCATCGGCGGCTACGGCGTGGCCGCCCGCATCCTCTACGACCGCATCCCCGCGGGCGTCGATCCCCTGGGACCGGACAATATCTTGGCCGTACTCACCGGCCCGCTGACCGCTTCGGCCGCGCCCACCGGCACCCGCTGGACCGTGGCCGCCAAATCGCCCCTGACCCAGACGTGGGGGGACGCCAACGGCAGCGGTTTCTTTGGTCCGGTGCTGAAACTGGCAGGCTATGACGCAGTCTTCTTCACTGGCGTCTCCGCCCAACCTGTCTATCTCCTCATCGACGATGGACAACCGGCATTAAGAGACGCAAGTGAGCTCTGGGGGCAGGACACCTATCAGATCGAAGATTGGCTGAAGGAGACTTTTGGGAAGAAGGCGGAGGGGATTTGCATCGGGCCTGCGGGGGAGAAGCAATCCCTGATCGCAGCCATCATGCACCGCAAAGGCCGGGCAGCGGGACGCAGCGGCCTGGGCGCAGTCATGGGAAGCAAACGTCTGAAAGCCATTGTCGTACGCGGCAACCGTGATGTGCAGCCAGCAAATCCCGAAGCCGCCAAGGCGCTGCGCAACAAATTTATGAAGCAGATCACCGGCGGGGTGGGGCTGGCGAACTTTTATCGCAGTACAGGCACGCCCGGTTACATCGAACCTGGCATTATGCTGGCCGACGCGCCCACCCGCAACTGGGCCGGCGTCGGGCCGCGCGACTTCTATCCCCAGGCCGAAAAGATCGGCTACGACGCCATCACCGCCCTGGACAAAGTGCGCAAGAGCTGCTGGCGTTGCCCCATCTCCTGCTGGGGCGAGGTGAAGACCCGCTTCGCGGGCCGGGAGGTGGTGGCCCATGTGCCCGAGTACGAGACCGCCATCGCCTTTGGCAGCAACTTGATGAACGACGATCTGTCCTCCATTGTCACCGCCAATGAGATATGCAACCGGTTGGGGCTGGACGCGATTTCGGCCGGGGCCACGGTCGCGTTCGCCGTCGAATGCTATGAACAGGGGCTGCTGTCCCATGAGGATGCCGATGGGCTTGATCTCTCATGGGGCAACGCCCAGGCCATTGTCACGGCTCTGCACAAGCTGGCGCTGCGCGAACCGGGCCTGGGTGAGTTATTGGCCGATGGCGTCAAGGTGGCCGCGGAGAAGATCGGCCCGGAGGCCCAGCCCTTCGCCATCCATGTGGGTGGCCAGGAGCTGCCCATGCACGATCCCCGCTATGAGCCCGGCATGGGGCTTATCTACCATATCGACGCCACGCCCGGCCGCCACACCCAGGGCGCAAACTGGAACTGGCCCGAAGGTTTGCAGGTGGACGCCTCCAAATTCGGCCAGCAGCCGCATCAGCAGGAGGGACAGGGCAAAGCGCTCCGGCCCATTGGCAACTTCAACCATATAGCCAATGTGTCGGGCCTCTGCCTTTTCGGCTACCTCTCCACCTACGCCGATTTTCTGCCCGAATTCCTGACCGCAGTAACAGGCCATGCCTACGATATCGACGAGTTGCTGGTCATTGGCGAGCGCATTGCGGCCCTGCGCCAGGCCTTCAACGTCCGCGAAGGTTACAACCCCATCGCCAATCCCATCCCCGAACGGGCCTATGGCCTCCCACCGCTGGAAGAAGGCCCCACCGCGGGTGTGACAGTAGAGCTGGAGACCCTGCGCAGGGACTACCTGGACGCGATGGGTTGGACCCAGGACGCGGCCATCCCCACCCGCAAGCGGTTGATGGACCTGGGCCTGGACGATGTGGCTGCAGATCTGTGGGGATAGACCTCCAGGAATTGACCATGCCCCAACCACTTCGCATTCTGGCCGTAGGCGCACATCCCGACCACATCGCTACCGGCCAACTGGTGGCCGGGGCCAATTGCCTCAGCAGTCTTCCCCACATCAAAACCGCACATCCCCCCACCGCCGGCCCGGCCCTCATCTACTACATGGATGTTCATCACGACATCCGGGCGGAGGTCGCGGAATATGTGGATGTGCTGATCTACCGCGTCCTGCCGTGATCAGGCGTAACGCACCTCTCATCATCATAAACATAGGAAGAATTCGCCCATGAAATACCGCACATTGGGCTCGACCGACATCCAGGTTTCCACCATCTGTATGGGATGCTGGGGCCTGGCTGGCGATTTCCATTGG
>Ga0256914_1001634_pt1 | contig 19793 bp, 21 predicted proteins | sample HulkmetaG_FD_191571 | JGI IMG/M metagenome (GOLD analysis project Ga0256914, IMG submission 191571) | Hydrothermal chimney microbial communities from Main Endeavour vent field at the Juan de Fuca Ridge, Pacific Ocean - Hulk | ecosystem: Environmental > Aquatic > Marine > Hydrothermal vents ... | reverse complement strand
CCCTCCCCAGCCCTCCCTCGCCCGCTCATTTTCCATCGCTCGCAGGGGAGGGAGCCATCCGCGAGCAACGTTTCGCAGTCAATCGCCAGCCCCTCCCACCGTGAGGCCCAGCCGAAACGGGGGGAGACCGGGAGGGGGGCAAAGGCGCCCGCTCCACCGCCATCAACCGCCACCAATCTCCAAATCCAACACAAAAGCCCCGACTTCAGTCACAACAAAGGCACAAAGACACTAAGAACACCAAAAATTTCAAACCTTTTTCTTTCTTTGTGCCTTTGTTGCTTCGTGGCTTCGTGGTTTCTAGCCTGGCTACCTTAGTAGTAACAAAAATTTTACATTTTAACTATTGACAAATTGTCTATAGTGTGATATGCTATAGACATGAAACACCCTACACACACTTTTTGCTGGAGGTACAGTCATGCCCCATAACCGCAGAGGCCCGAGACATGGGCAAAGAAGTCAACGCCGCCGCCGTGTCATGCGATTCTTGCAGCCCTGCCTGTTGGTGATGCTACATGGCAATGCGGCCCACGGCTACAGCTTGCTCAATGGTCTCGGCGAATTCGGCTTCGAGCCGGAAAATCTGGCGCCGAGTCTGGTTTACCGCACCCTGCGCGAGATGGAAGCTCAGGGCCTGGTGACATCGGGCTGGGGCACCGACAGCATGGGCCCGCAGCGCCGGGTTTACCAAATCACGCCGCTAGGTGAAAGGCATCTGGCGCAGTGGATGGAAGATTTGCAACGGATGCGGCAAGAGATTCAGGCAGTCGAAGCCGCGTACCAACGCATCCAGCAAAAGTAACACATTTCGTAACTGTTCACCTCTATCTCGGATGTACCACCAAGACCACTAAGGCACAATAACACGAAAAAAGAAAAAGAAGCGCTTTACGCCCCCTCTTTTCTGGTGTCTTTGCAGCAAAAAGTGGACAGAGGTCTGTGCAGTTACCACAATTCAATCAAACTCACTCATTCAACTTACAGGAGATTAATCATGCCATTTGGAGATGGAACGGGCCCGCAAGGACGTGGCCCCATGACAGGACGAGGATTAGGCAATTGCGCTGGCTACGGCCTGCGCGGCCCCATGAACCGCGGCTTTGGTCGTGGCTTTGGGCCTCGACGCGGCTATGGCGCCGGCCGAGGCTATGGCGCCGGCTTCGGGCGCTGGGATGCCCCCTATGCCGATGTCGCCCCTCTTTCACGCGAGCAAGAGGCCAACCTGCTCAAAACGCAGGCCCAAGCGTTGCAAACCGCTTTGCAGCGCATCAACGAACGCCTGAATGCTTTGCAAGATGACGATTAAGTAGGTGCTGCAATGAAAGCTGAAATGTGACAGCTCATTACTACCCGGGGTGCACCACCAAGAGCACCAAGGCATAAAGAAAAAGGAACGAAACGTTCATGAAAAATTTGTGCCACCTGTGGTTGCCATGGCGACGAATCCATCTTCGCCATTGGTCGAGAGTCACAGACGCTTTTTCAAGTTTCAAATGCGCATCTACTTAACAATTTTACACCACAGGAGGAAATAATGAGATTTCCAGGTTCTGGTCGCGGCGCAGGCCGCGGCGGACGAGGTGGACGCATGGGGGGCGCCAAAGCAGCGGGCCCTGCCGGTTATTGCGTTTGCCCCCAGTGCGGATACCGCCAAAAACATGAAGCCAGTCAACCCTGCTACACACTCAAATGCCCTCAATGCAGCACTCAACTAGTGCGGGAGTAACGTTTATGAGAATCATCATCACAGCTAACAATGCCAGCATCGACGCCCCCTTCAGCCCCCGCTTCGGGCGCTGCGCCTACCTTATCGTTGCCGATACAGAATCGGGCGAATGGGAAGCGCTGCCGAATCCGGCCAGCAGCGCCAGCGGAGGCGCCGGGCCCATGGTGGTGCAGTTTATCAGCCAGCAGAACGTCGAGGCGGTTATCACCGGGCGCTACGGGCCCAATGCCTTTACTGCACTGCAAGCCGCGGGATTGCGCGGTTTTGTGGCCAAAGGACGCACCGTGCGTGACGTTCTGGAGAAATTCAAGGCGGGCGAGGCCGAAGAGGTCTTTGCAGCCACCGGAGAGGAACTGCACGGGGGCGGCAGACATCGATGATCATCGCTGTGGCTAGTGGCAAAGGGGGAACCGGCAAAACAACCATCGCTACCAGTTTGGCGCTGGCTCTGGCCGAGGCCCAACATGAGGTGGCTTATCTGGATTGTGATGTCGAGGCCCCCAATGCCCATCTTTTTCTCAAACCGATTTTTACGCAAAACAAGGATGTCGATTTGCTCATTCCGGTGGTGGATGAGAATCAATGCACCGGCTGCGGCGTTTGCGCTGAGGTTTGCGCTTATCATGCCATTGTGGTGCTGGGGGGCAAAACGTTGGTCTTTCCTGAGTTGTGTCATGGTTGCGGCAGTTGCACCTTGATGTGCCCGGAAAAGGCCATTACCGAAACGCCGCAGCAACTGGGCCTGCTGGAAGCGGGCGAAACGCCTCAGGGCATCCATTTTGCCCGCGGCCTGCTAAATGTGGGCGAACCGATGGCTGTTCCGGTGATTCATCAGCTCAAAAAATGGCGGGACCCGCGGGTGACAGAAGTTACCATCATGGATGCGCCGCCCGGCTCTTCGTGCCCGGTGGTAGAATCGCTACGCGAGGCCGATTTTATTTTGCTGGTAACAGAACCCACGCCCTTTGGCCTGCACGATCTCAAATCTGCGGTGCAAGTGGCCCGCGAAATCAATATCCCCGCGGGGGTCATCATCAATCGTGATGGCATTGGGGATGCACAGGTCGAGGCCTTTTGCGCCCAGGCGGATATTCCCATCCTGCTGCGCATCCCCTATGGCCGCGATATTGGCGAAGGAATTGCCCGCGGCAAAAATCTTATCGATATTCGGCCCGAGTACCACGGTATCTTCCAGAATTTGCTGGCAGACATTGCCCAACGTTTGGCTCACGCCCCGGAGATCGCAGCATGAAGCAATTGGTAATTCTTAGCGGCAAGGGTGGAACGGGAAAGACCAGTGTTACCGCAGCGTTTGCTCATTTGGCCGCGCAAAGTTTGGGTGCCGATAAAATTGTTTTAGCTGATGCCGATGTGGATGCTGCTAATCTGGAGCTGGTGCTGGCTCCCAAGGTGCTTGCCACTACTGATTTTTGGGGCGGACAGGTGGCTGTCATCGACCAGGATGTGTGTATTTCCTGCGGCGAATGTGTGCCTGTTTGTCGTTTTGATGCTATTAGCGATGCCACCGGCGAGTATATTGTAGACCCCATTGCCTGTGATGGCTGTGTTTCGTGCGTGTATCAATGTCCGGTAGATGCTATCAAGATGGAGGAGCAGCGGGCCGGGGTGTGGATGCACTCGCAGAGTCGTTTCGGGCCTTTGTTTCATGCCAATTTGCTGCCGGCACAAGAAAATTCGGGCAAGCTGGTAACATTGGTCAAGCAGCACGCCCGCTTGCTGGCCATGGATGAAGGGCGTGAGCTGGTGCTGGTAGATGGCCCGCCCGGCATTGGCTGCCCAGTTATTTCGGCCACTTCGGGCGCGGATTTGGCGCTGATTGTGGCGGAACCCACGGTCGCGGGTGTGCATGACATGGAACGGGTGTTGCAAACGACCCGTCATTTCAATGTGCCGGCCATGGTTTGCATCAACAAGGCTGATTTGTATCCCCAGGGCGCTGACGAAATTGAGCATTTTTGCCAGCACGAGGGCATCCCCATGGCGGGGCGCATCCCCTTTGATCCTGCCGTGAGTAAGGCCATTGTGCAGGGCGAGCCTGTAACGCTCTACCATCCCGACGCCGCGGCCAGTCAGGCCATCGAGGCTATCTGGCGCGCTGTTATTGCACATTTGGAGCAAACGCCATGAATCTGGCTGAACAACTTGCCTGCCACCAAGCCATTCTCGACCGTCTGCGCCAGGTCATCGACCCGGAAACCGGGGCTGATGTTATTCGCATGCGGCTTATCGATAATCTAATCGTGACAGAAACGGGAGAGGCGCACTATACCTTTCGTCCGTCATCGCCAGTTTGCCCCATTGCTGTTTATCTGGTACAACAGATTAAGCAGGCTGTGGCCGAAGTTCCGGGTGTTACCGGGCAGAAGATCACGGTCGAAGATTATGTTTCGGCAGAACAATTAACCCACCTTATCAATCAGGAGTAAGTTATGCGCATTGCAGTTTCCACTGAAACCAACCAGGGGCTTGAAAGCCGCGTGGCCCAGCATTTTGGGCGGTGTCCTTATTTTGCGTTGGTGGATGTTGAGGGTCTGGAAGTTACCGCTGTTCAGATTATTGAAAATCCTTTTTACGCAGGACATCAGGCCGGACAAGTTCCCACGTTTATTTACCAGAACAAGGCTAATGTGATGTTAAGTGGCGGCATGGGAGGTCGTGCCATTGATTTCTTCCGCCAATTGGGGGTGCAAGCTGCCACTGGGGCCCGCGGCACGGTACGCGATGCTGTGGGTCGTTTTTTGGGTGGCGAGTTGAGCGAAGCTGCACCCTGTAGCGAAAGTGAGGAGCACGGGCACGGCTAGGCCAGAAAGTTTGCAGATGTAAGCATACGTCATCCGGAGATGGGCCCAGGTTGTCCATCTCCTTTTTTTTATAACGCCTGTTGCGCTCCATCGGTTTACAATTTGATAATTCCCAACAGTATCAAAATCAGGATGATGAGGGGTTGATGGATGAGGTAGATGAGTAGGGAGTTTTGTCCGGCCAGGGCCAGCCAACGCGCGGGCGCGAGGCGAGAGATGTTGGGCAGGGTAAAGGCCCGTTCTCCTCGGGGATAGAGCAGGTTTCCGGCAAAGATGCCCAGCACTACTACGCCCAGCCAGGGAATCAGTGGAAAGTAGTCAAAGGTCGGGCGAACATTGTCGATCAATCCCATCCATTCCAGGCTCGAGAGCTGATGTCGCCAGGGCAACAGGTGGGGCAGCAGAATCAGGCCCGAGCCCAGAATCAGGTTCATCCACTTAAAGCGCAGGAGGGGGTAGGCCAGCACTGTGGCAACGCCGATAAAGTGTAAAATGCCGAAACGGATGAATTCATGGGGGTTGTAGAGCCAGGTGACCAGTCCCACAATCAGGCCCCAGGAGAAGATGGTGAGGCCGCGCCACAGGTAGGGCGTGAAGCTGAGGGGGGCATGGGTTCGCCAGCGCCCGGCGCGCAGGCTCATGGCGAGTCCCATCACCGAGATGAAGGAGGTGGCGGTGACGAGTTGCCAATAGTGCCAAAAGCCGTTGTAAACATCGATTTTTTTGCCTGCCATGCCGTATAAATCCCAAACCAGATGGTAGACTACCATGATGACGATGGCAAAGCCGCGCATGGCATCTATCTCCCACAGGCGGTCGCTGCGAATGTGCAGCACCGGGCGGATGCTGTTTTTGATGGCGGTGAGCCATGTTTGCAAGAATGTCATGGTGCTATTTTGCCAAGCTTTGCGCTGAGGTTGCGTGGTTGTGGTTTTATGGCTGGCCATTTGCAGCGGACGGGTGGTAGCGGGCCTCGAAGCTGTAGGCTACGCTGGCGTCGTTGTCGGTGTAAAAATCGCTTTTGAACATGATTATGTCGCCCCAGGGGTTGGGGACGGGCATGGGTGATTTTTTGTAGCTGGAGGTGCTGCTGAAATGATGTCCGAAGTATTGGATGATGCGGCTTTCATCCAGCTTGACAGCTACGACCATGCCTCCTTTGCTGTGATCGACGCTAACATAGGCCCAACCGGGACGCAGTAGGTTGCGGCAAGAGAGGTGAGCATCGCCATAACCGAAATCGGTGTGATCTTGCACGATGTAGGGGTGATCCTGAAGGGTGTCGGCCAGGCGATAGGCGTTGATGGTGCCGTACTCGCCCCAAAATTGCACGTAAAGTTCATCGCCATTGGGCGCAAAGCAGAGATCGCCGTGGTTGCCGTAGCGCGAGGCCCGATGATGAAAGGTCATGTCTCGATTGTAGACTTCAACGCCAAAATGCCCGTTCCAGGGATGCACATCCCAGGGGGCGCCGGTGTCCCAGTTCAGCACCACGTAGTTGCCCGATTGTGAGATGGAGGCCCAATCCAGATGCTCGGGCATGCCGCTGCCTGCTCCCCAGGCCCCGGCAAAGGTCACGGTGGTGATGACGGTGCTGGCCTGCAAGTCGAATACAATCACATCCAGGTCTACGCCGCGCTTGCCCACCAGGGCGACGTAATGATCATTTTTGTCGATGTTGCCTTCGCCCGGGCCTAGTTTAACGCGGTCGTAGCCAGCAAGGGTGTACAATGTGGTTTGCTGCCCGGTGGAAATGGTGTAGGTTTTAATTTCGCCAGCTTCGCGAAAGCTGTACATGAGATCGGGGTTGGTGTTAGACCAGAAGGTTTCGTAAAGGTTGCCGGGCAGTGTAAGAGTTTTGGCGTGCGTTTCGGCATCGTAAACTGCAACCGAGTAGAATTTATAGCTCGTGGCGTTGGCGTTCCATGGCTGATTTTTGGAGTAGGAATGGGTGGGGTACTCTGAGCCATAAGCTGCATCGGGCTGGGTGATGCGCTTGATTTCGGTATCGGTGGTGGTGTCATCCAGGGTGGCCAGGTAATCGGGCATGGGGGGGATATCGGTGAAGATGGGGGTGTAGGTTGTGTCGGGCGGGTAAAGATGTGGTGCGGGCGTGGTGCTGCTGCCCGCTATCAACCCGAAATCAAATTCTCCTACTCGTTGGTCGGTGGTGGTGCCTCCCGGCTTTACACCCCGAATCACGTAGTAATAGTTGATGGCAGGATCGCCGATGCGATAGAAATCGGGGGCCCACCAGGGGGCGGCGCTGATGTCGTGTAAGGGGTTGCCGGCGGGCGCAAAGTAGGGGCTGGTGCTGCGCCAAATTTGAAAATGTTGGTAATCGCCTTGATTTTGCCAGTTGTAGCGCAAGTCGTCGGAGTTTAGAATTTGGCTCTGGATGTGGGGGAAATAGGTGGCATTGGCTACGCGGGTGAAGAAGTTGCGCCGGGTCCATACGCTCTCGGTGCCTCCCGCTGCCGCGTCATAGCCCATGACCCACCACACGTAATCGCCCAGGGGCAGGTTAGAGCCCAAGGTGTAGCTGCACAGGTTGCTGGCATCACAGCCCGCAGCCGCTGCGGTGATGTCGCTTTCGCCATAGCTGGTTCCCCAATCGGGCTCGCCACTGGGCAACATGGGCCGAATTTGCAAATCGTAGCGTACGGCGGTGGGAATGGCCTCCCAGGTGAATGTGGGCGCAGCCTGGGAGATGAGAGCTTGGCGTTTGGGCCAAACAGGCACTGCCGCGGGCAATTCGCCATCAAAATCATGGCAGTGTGCGCTACGAGGATTATCGGCGATGTCGCACGGATAAGCGGAGGTCAGGCCCGGAATGGGACGGGGATCATCAGTGGAGATGAGGTCGGGTAAGTCGCCCATTTCGCTCTGACGATCGGCATCGTAATTTTGCTCCAACGCAATGGCTTTGGCTCGAGGATTGCCGGTAAAGGTGTAATCGGCCAGCGCATCCATGAGCCTGAAAATGCCGTAAGAATCCATGGCATCGTACACGCCATAGCCATCACCTGTGCCAATAACGGCATGATTGGCCAGGTAGTTGTAGCCCGAGATGCTGGCAGGGCGCAAGATGATGTAATCCTTTTCGCTATCGGGAATGCGTGTGTTGTTCTCGAATTGGTCGATGGAGGTGCGCAGATCTGTGCCGGTGTCATCCTCGTTCATCTGCATGATGAGTTTCATGTCGGTTGGATAGTTAGCCAGCATGGTGTCGGTGAGATCAAAATCTATCCAGGGGGCAGATGAAAAGATGAATTTGCCGCGCGCACCCCAGCCATCTCCCACCGACAGTCTGTATCCCACTGATGTTAGCAGGCCCGCGCCCGCCGAGTGCCCGGAAAAGCCGACTTTGCTGATGTCAATCTTGGTGGGATAACGACTGGCTGCCTCTTTGAAGCTTTCGTAAAGTTGGTTGCCGATGGCGCCGGAATCTTCGTGATAATCATCGCACACCGAAACATAGCCCTTGCTGGCCATAAAACGGAGCAGTTCGCCGTAGCCTTCGCAAGGCACATCCCAGCCGGGCGCAAAGAAGAAGCTGGGCGCGGCTGCGGTTTGGTCGCCCGGGAAGTAAAGGGTGACTGTGTTGGTGTAACCCTGACTAACAAAGCTGAAGGTAGTGGCGGGCGAAACGCCATGTGCGCCCCACTGGCCGTAGCCGGTGTCGATGGGGGCAATGGGGCCCTGCCAAGCCTGCGGTGCAACGGGCGCAGCCAACAGCGCAGCAGCAGGCATCAACAACATGGCGAAGACAAGAAAGGCAAGCAGAAAGGGATAACGAGACATGTATTTTAAAGGAGAGAGTGTTTGAAAAGGGAATCACTTGACGGTCATTATCTACGCTCCGGCAGTTAATGCAAATTTGACGTGATGAAAAAGAGCGAAATCTTCGTTCCTCTAAGGTAGCCAGGCTAGAAACCACCAAGACACGAAGCCACAAAGGCACAAAGAAAGAAAAAGTTTTGAAATGCTTGGTGCCTTTGTGCCTTTGTGATGATTGAAGGCGGGTACGTTAGGCGTTGCAAATCTTCTAAAAAACAGCATCCGCCCCGAGGCGATGTGCTGTGCGCTAATCGTTGGCCCGCTGCTCACATCGATACAGCCGTTCTTTCTCCTCAAGCGCAGCCCGAGGCTTGTAAGGCATCAATATCCAATCAATAAAAACCATTCGGCAACGAAGCACGATGCGGCTTATGGCTCCGGCGGGAGGGCACAACTGCCCGATAATGACCATCAACCAGATAAACCCGACCATAAAAATAATCATTCGATAACCTGGCACAGACATGATGCTTGTTCTAAAAAAGTGATATGAAATCTCTTCGATGCCTAATGTCATCAGCGCCCACGGACTCAGGATAAACGCAAACAAAGGGAAGGCCATCAGAATTCCCATAAAACGCAGCCAAAGCCAACTTTTGGAATGCAGCAATTTTGTGTTCAGGCTGGCAAGGCTGACCTCGAATCTTGGAAAAGGAAACCATAACCATGGCAGAGCGATAAGTTGCGTAAGAGCCACCGCCCAAAGTACGATATTTCGCATCTTGTCATGGGACAACGGCAGCATCCCCACCGGTAACATCCCGAGACCAGCAACAATCGTTATCACAAAGGGCAAGACGAAGGTGAGGCCAATAACGATTAGCGCAAGAAGCATTCCGTAGCCGCTGATAATTCTTTTGATGGTAAGAACAACCTTTTGGAACATCCAAAGCTCCGTGATGGCCCTATCGAGGCCAGTGTTCGGGCAGGCGAATGAGGTAATTTCGCTATCCAAGGCTATCACGAACTGTCATGGCGACGCAAGACCTATCACCACCCTTCCGATGGCTAAGTCGTTTGCATCTGTGTCATCTGTGGTTGCCATCTTCGCCGTTCGCCGAGATGCATAGCGCTTTTCTCAAGTTTCAAATGTGCAGCTACTTAGTGAATCGTTACGATGAATTTTAGTAAAAGTGGAAAAATTATGCTTTCGGGGGTTGACAAATAAGCTCAGATGTTCTAAAATACAGAAAAACAGAACATAATTTCCGAAATCAATTTCTCCTTCTTGAACGTTACCACCTCTACGCCACCTCATCCCATGAAAAAGTTTCAATTGAACCACCAGGCCGATGTTATCGAATCGGTATTGGCTGCGCATAAAATTCAGGGCAAGGTATGGGGCGGAGCAGTCACGCCCCGGTTTGTGCGATTCGACTTGACCACAGCCTTGGGCACGCGGGTCAATAAGGTGCTGACTTTGCGCGAAGAAGTGGCGATGCGTCTGGGTGTGCCCGATATTCGTTTGTATCGCAAGGGGGATGCTATTCGGGTAGAAGTGCCCCGCGCGGATGCAGCGGTGGTGCGTTTTGATACGCTGCGCCGTCGTCTGCCAGCCATGCGCCCGCTAACCGCGGTGCTGGGGGTGGATGAAGAGGGTGCTCCGCTGCTGCTGAATTTTGCCAGTCCCGATGTAGCGCATGTTTTGGTGGCGGGCACAACGGGTTCCGGCAAGACATTGCTGCTGAAAACCTTGTTGCTAAGCCTGGCCCTTTATAATCCCCAAAATCGTCTGCAATTGGCGCTGATTGATCCCAAGGCCCGCGGTTTTGCGCCGTTGGCACAGCTCCCGCACCTGATTCGCCCCATCGAGACAGACCCGCACCGTGCCGTTTCGTTGCTGGAGGGAATGGTGGTGGAGATGGTGCGGCGTGATCGCAATAAAATCAGTCGTCCTGCCATTCTTGTGGCTATTGACGAGCTGGCTGATTTGCGCATGGTTGCGGGCAAGCGAGTAGAAAATGCCCTGGCCCGATTGACCCAGCGAGGCCGCGAAGCTGGCATTCATCTTATTCTGGCCACGCAGCGCCCTGCGGCAGCCATTGTAGGGGGCATGGTCAAGGCCAATTTGCCGGTGCGTCTGGTGGGCGCTGTCGCTTCGCCCGAGGATGCCAAGGTGGCCACAGGCATGGCCGGCAGTGGGGCCAATCGGCTGCGCGGGCGTGGTGATTTTTTGCTGGTGGCCCGCCAGGAAACCGTTCGCTTTCAGGCGCCTTTTGCCAGCGATGGAACCATCAGAACCCTTATCGAAACTGAGACTGTGCGCTGGCGTCATGGCGACCGCAGCTCTCGGGCCCGAACAACCTTTTCACGGAGTTTTGCATGAAACGCATATTTGCTATTGGCGCTATCGTCGTGGTGGCAGTGATGACCGCTGTGGTGGGCTTTCGGCTAAGCACTGATGCACTTTCGATTATTGTTGGTGCGATTTTGGGCATGGCCGCCATTGTACCCACCCTGCTGCTGGGCGGTTATCTGCTAAAGAAGAATCAGGAAACGGTCGCGGCCGCGGGCCCGACTCAGAGCTATCAGCCCCCAGTGGTGGTAGTCAGTGGTGGCATGATGCCGCCGCACTACGCCCAACCGCACCAGCAAACGCAGCCACAAATGCCTGCGCTCATGCCGCCTCCCGCCCCGTCCGCGCCTCGTAAATTTCATCTCATGGGCTATGAGGAAACTGAGCAGCAGGAATATGCCGAGGATACTTGGGCTCGCAGATAGTCACACGCATCAAACCACAAGCAGTAGCTATTACATTTACAGGAGTCACACCATGACTTACTCGCAACAGGAATCCATTGTCGTTCAAAAAAACAGCTTTGGGGCGCCCGGTCAATTCCGCTGGCAGGGCAAGACTTATCACATCGACATGATTGAGCGCATTTGGCGCAGCTCGCAGGGACGTAACAGCGGACGGCGCATTTATCGAGTGCGCAGCCGCGGCAAGCGCTTTACACTGCATTACGATCAACGGCTGAAACGCTGGTCATTGGTACGGGCCCCGTGGCGAACCCGTCTGGGCTTGGCCGTGGCCCGGCTGGCCACACGCATCGCCGCCTAAAATCGGTAACGACTAACGTACCCGACTTCAATCACCACCAAGGCACCAAGGCACAAAGACACAAAGAACACCAAGAATTTCAAAATTTTTTCTTTCTTTGTGCCTTGGTGGCTTCGTGTCTTAGTGGTTTCTAGCCGAGCTACCTTAGTCGTGACTAAAATAGGGGGAATTCGGGCCGGGAACCATGACGCTGTTGGGGAATTGCCACACTGCCACTGTGACAAAAAGGTTCCCGGCCCGGTCGTGGTTATTTGGGGCTGATGGGGTTGTTCGCTGCCATCTCGAGAGAGCTTGCCCCCTCCTGCACCATCGGGCGCGGCTCACGCCCGGAACCTTGACGCCCGCCCGCTGCTTGCGCTATACTAAAGCCACTCCCCGGGGAGTAGCGCAGCTCGGTAGCGCGCTTGGTTTGGGTCCAAGAAGTCGTCGGTTCAAATCCGGCCTCCCCGACTCCATCCACAAAACCTCACCTGCGCGGGCATGGTGTAGCGGTAACACTAGAGCCTTCCAAGCTCTCATCACGGGTTCGAATCCCGTTGCCCGCTCCTGATAAAAGGTGACAGTCATGCCCTGCTGTCACCTTTTGCTACATCGGGGCCTTAGCTCAAGTGGTTAGAGCAGCGGTCTCATAAACCGCCGGTTCTCGGTTCGAGCCCGAGGGGCCCCACTGCACACCAACGTCGTCCATCCTTTGCGGGCGACGTTTTTTATTCCCCACCTCCGCCAATTTCAAGTACCGCAAAAAATTCGAAAAGCTACGCAATCCATGATAAACTTGTAGCATCACCATGACTGGGGCGCCACGCGCGTTCTAATCGCTAGACAACCATTATCTTCAGGAGAAAAATCATGTCAACCGGAAAAAAGACACTGGCGCAAAAATTAGCGGATGAAGCTCGGCAACAATACGAAGCATCCAAAAAGAAGAAAGAGGCTGCATCGAAAGCTGCGTCGCAGGCTGAATCACTGATGGCCGATGTGCAAGCCAAGCTGGATGCCCAAAAAAGCAAGGCCGAAAAAGCAGCCGAGGCCGCAGCCAAAACAGCTTCCAAGACCAAAGCCAACGCTGAATCGCTGATGGCCGATTTGACCGCCAAATTACAGGCCAAGCAGCCCAAGGTTGCCAAAGCTACCAAAGCCGAACCAGAAATTTATGTCGTGCAGCCGGGCGACAGCCTGAGCAAAATTGCCAAAGAAAAATATGGCGATATGATGCGCTGGCCTGAGATTTTCGAAGCCAACAAAGCAACCATCAAAGACCCCAATCTCATCCAGGTGGGACAAAAACTGGTCATTCCTCCCAAATAAACTTGACAACAACAAGCCGATGCCCCGAAAGCATCGGCTTACTGCTTTAATGCCTTGCTGCATAAACGCCCGTGCGGGAAAAATGTGCTATAATTGGATTTTGCCAACCGAACACCTTATCACCTGATTTCACTCAATACTGGCCCGTTACGGCGCGGTCAGGTTTTTTACTTATGAATTCGCAAACTTTTCGCAACAGCATCGTTTACATCGTTATTCTGGCTGCTCTTGGCTATTTTCTCTGGTCTTCCATGTTCGCTGCCGAACATCTAAAAAAGGAAGTGGAGATTACGAACCTCAATGAGCTGATTTCGCAGATCAATGCAGAGCAAGTCCAAAATATCGAAATCGAAGATAACAAACTCACTGTCACCTACGCCAATCAAGAAACCATTGGCATTGCCCACAAAGAGCCAGTCATTAGCCTGACTCACATGCTGAAGCTACTGGGGGTCGATAGTGAAGCTCTGACCAAAGTTGGCATCAATTTTGTCGCTCCCGGCTTTTGGAGCAATTGGCCCTTAATTTTGAGCTCGGTGCTGCCCTTTTTGTTGATTATTGGTATCTTCCTTTTAATCATGCGTTCGGCGCAAGGTGCGGGCGGCCAGGCTTTTTCTTTTGGCAAAAGCAAGGCTCGGCTCATCACCAGCGACAAGCCCACTGTTACTTTTGATGATGTGGCAGGCGCCAATGAGTCGAAGGAGGAGCTGCAAGAGGTGGTGGAATTTTTGCAGGAGCCGGAAAAGTTTGCGGCACTGGGGGCCCGAATTCCCAAAGGTGTACTCATGGTCGGGCCTCCTGGAACGGGCAAAACACTCATGGCCAAGGCTGTAGCAGGCGAAGCAGGTGTTCCCTTCTTCTCCATCTCGGGCTCCGAGTTTGTAGAGATGTTCGTAGGCGTAGGAGCCAGCCGGGTGCGCGATCTTTTCGAGCAGGCTCAAAAAAACAGTCCCTGCATCATCTTCATCGATGAGATTGACGCGGTGGGGCGGCATCGTGGCGCGGGCCTGGGCGGCAGCCACGACGAGCGGGAGCAGACCCTGAACCAAATCCTGGTAGAAATGGATGGCTTTGATACCGACACCAACGTCATTGTGATTGCCGCCACCAATCGTCCCGATATTTTGGACCCGGCACTGCTGCGACCCGGACGCTTTGACCGCCAAGTCGTCATGGATCGGCCCGATGTCAAGGGCCGGGAAGCGATTTTTGCCATTCACGCCCGCGGCAAACCTCTGGCTCCTGATGTGACCTTTGAGACGCTGGCCCGGCTGACCCCCGGCTTTGTGGGCGCAGATATTGAAAACGTCATCAATGAGGCTGCTATTCTTACAGCCCGTCGCAGCAAGCAAATTATTGGCATGTCTGAGCTGCAAGAGGCTATCGAGCGGGTACACATGGGCCCGGAACGCCGCAGTCGCTTGCTCACTCCCGAAGAAAAGAAAATCATCAGCTTCCATGAGGCGGGCCATGCAGTAGTCAATTACTTCATGGCGCACACGGACCCGGTGCAAAAAGTCACCATTGTGCCGCGCGGCATGGCGGGTGGCTATGTCATGCCGCTGCCCGATGAAGATGCCATTGATAACCGCAGTCGCTTCCGTGACATGATGGCCTTTATGCTGGGAGGGCGCGCTGCCGAAGAAATCATCTTCAAAGTGCCGACCACCGGCGCCAGCAACGATTTAGAGCAAGTCACACGTTTGGCCCGAACCATGATTACCCGGCTGGGCATGAGCGACAAGTTAGGCCCGCTTACCTTTGGCCAGAAACAAGAGATGATGTTCCTGGGCCGCGAAATCAGCGAACAACGGAATTATAGCGAAGAAATCGCCCGCGAAATCGATCACGAAGTGCGACGACTCATCAACGAAGCGCATCAGCGGGCGCTGGCTGTGCTGCAAGAGCATCGCGACAAGTTGGAGCTGCTGGCTAATCGTCTGCAAGAGGTTGAGACGGTGGCAGGCAATGAGTTTTATGCGCTTATGTCGGGCGAAACGTTCGTTTAGGGTTCACGGTTGCTGATGCGTGTTAGCCCCCACACGCCCGCGCCTGCCAGCGCGCCCATCATGTCCACGCCCGCGTCGAACCATTCATCCCCTCCCCAGGCCCGGGCCTTGTATAAAAGTTGAATTCGCTCTTGCAAAAAGATGGCCAGCAGCGCCAACGCCAGCACCCACAGCGCCCGTTGCCAACGATGCCCCCCATCTACCAGCAGCCGTAGCAGCAAAAAAACAAGTACGGCAAAGAGCGCGGCATGGCTCACCCAGTGCATCCAGGGCGGGCCAAAGATAAAATCAAAAAGAGACTGATAGCCAGGCACAAATTGCGCCAACCACGCCATGGGGGCCAACATGCCCAGCAACCACAACAACACAATCCAAGAACGTTTCATGGCACAAAAATAATGGGCAGGGGCACAAAAAGTATGACAAAAAGCGCCAACATGACGAATCCCAATGTGCGGTAACGAGATGGCAGCGGGGTCAAATCGTCACGGGGCACAGCAAACCCACGGCCCAGGAAGAAAATCATCGCCAGCCACAGCAGCCAGCCCCGATACCAGTAAGAAAGAAGCAGAAACATGGCCAAAACAAGATAGCGCAGCATGGGCGCTTTTTTGCCAAACAGGGTGTAAGCAACATGCCCGCCATCGAACTGGCCCACCGGAATTAAATTAAGGCCCGTGATGAACAGGCCTACCCAGGCAGCGTAGGCCATGTTGTGCAACTGGACATCAACGCCATGACCAGGTAATTTTTGATGAAAGACCAGCCATTTGGCCAACAGATAAAAAAGTGAGTTGCCTTCCTGGATGTAGGAGGTGTTGGCTGGCGGCGGGCCCACGGTAGAAAGTTTGAGGCCTATGAACAGGAAGGGAATAGCCAGCAGCAGACCGCCCAAAGGCCCGGCCACCGCCATCTCGAACAGATGCTTGCGGTTTTTGGGAGGTGAGCGCATGACAATGACTGCGCCCAATGTGCCAAAAATGGACAGGGGAAAGGGTAAAAAATAAGGAGGGCTGGTACTCATTTTGTTGTGCCTTGAGACCAAAAAATGCCCGAATTCGTGAAAGAGCAAGATGAGAATCAATGGAGCGGCAAAACTGAGACCCGCTGGCCAATCGATACCCTGGGGGGTGACGCCACCCACAACAAAGACCGATGCCAGGGTAGCTGCCAACAAAATGCCAAAAAGCCGCCAGTTGGGCTTGCTAACGGGCCACTCGCCCGGCACAGCGTAAATAAGGGTCTCGCCAGCCTCCTCCCGGAAGAAAATCATCAGGCCCTCAGCCTGGGCCCGCGCGGCAATGCGATTGTACGCGGTTTCGGTGTCCAGCAAAAAACGCCCGCTCAGGCGAATGGCGTGCTGATGCGGAGGAAATGGGGCGTCAAACCGGATGCCCTCGATGCTAAAAATGTCGTGAACAGCCAAGCGCAGATTTTCCAATAATCGGCCTTGTACCAGGGTGTCGGCAGGCATGGGTTGCTCCGGGAGAGACGGCTTAGAATTGGTAGCCGAACAGGGCGATTTCGCGGGCAAAATGTCGGGCCACAAAATCGCGTTGGGCAGGTGTATAAACTGCTTGATAGGGACGACGGTCTTTACGATAGTCTGATTTGGCGCGCACGCCCAAATTACCATCAAAGGGAATGCCCAGTTGCCCGAAAATTTGCGTTAGCTCCTGTTGCAAATTTTCGTAGCGCAGCACCGCGGTCACCAATAACCGTCCCGCGGCGTCGGTGTATTTGTCAAAATCGGTGCAAAAGAGCCCGTAATCGAAATAGTCGTCCAGACTCATGTTCCCGCCCAGGCGCTGGTTGACCATGGCATAGTGCGAGAGTGTTTTATCCCAGGGATTGCGCTCGACGCAGAAGCTGAGGTAGTTTTGCCACAGGCCCGGTGCCATGCGCTGCTGGGCGACGCGGGCGGGAATGTGATTGTAAAATTTGCGGCGCTGCACCAGGTCTTGCCAGATGCGGGGCCAGCTTGCGCCCCAGCCGTTTTTTTGCAGCTCGGGCAGGGGATTCCACAGTCCGCGGAAATTGCGCGGCTGATGCTGGGGCAGTGGGGGATCGATGGGGGTGAACACATCTTCGGGCCCGCAGTGCTGCGAAAGGAAGACCTCGATGCTGGTTCCCGCGGTCTTGCGGGTTTTGATGAAGATGAAACGATGGCTGTGGGAGAGAATCATGACGTGGCAGTGCGTGAATGCTATGATGACGGCAGCATGCTGTAGCCCATGGCTGCAACGGTTTGCGGGTTGAGGGTACGGTTGATGAGGTGAATCTGGGCCTGGCTGAGTGCTTGACGCCAACGCTGCGCCAGGTAGTAATCCTGATAAAAGCTGAAATCTTTATGGCTTTCACCTTTGGCCGAGGCCCGTATCGGCGTAAAGGGGCTGTTTTGGCGCAAGTTGAATTGCTGGGCGATGCGTCTGATTTCGCGGGCGGGATCTGCCAGTAAATCTTCATAGCGCAGTAGCAGGCAGGGACAGTGTCGGGCCAGTTGTTCATAGGCCTGATGCTTGGCGTTCCACAGCTCGATGGGATTGGCAAAGGGCTGCGGGTGGTTTTCGCGGGCCACTGTGGCCCACGGCTGCCGCAAGAAGGTCTCGAAGTCGCTGAGTTGGCTCTGATAGTGGTAGGGATGGCGAAAAAGCGAGAGCAACCAGGCGTAGGGATTTTTGGTGATAATAACGAAAGCGACGCGCGGGCGGGCATGATGGGCGGGACACACGCGGGCGGGCGGGGCCGCGAGCTGATGTTTCCATCCCAAATTGCTACGGGCGCTGAGCCGAAAGTAAAGATCGATGGGCCATTCCCGGCCGCGGGCCAATCGTCGCCAGAGGGGCGGGGCTGTGCCGGGCAGCAGTGTTGCCTGCACATTGGCGGCCAGCAGTTGTTGCAGATAGGTGGTTCCGCTGTTGCGTTCGCCCAAAATTTTCAGCCGCGGGATCATGGTTGCCACTTTATCATCAGGTGTTGGTCGGCGGCAAGATGGCGCAGATGTTGGGTGCTGCCATCGGGCCAGCGGAGTTCCAGGGTGTCGATTTGCGTGGCAGGGCCCAGGCCAAAGTAGAGCCGGTAGTGACCGCTGCCGTAGTGGCTTTCTTCGTTCCAGCCTACTACGGCGCTGCGGCGGTTTTGGGGTGTGATGAGGGTGACGCGTGTGCCTACGGCTGGGCGGTTGCCGGGCGGGCCTTGTAGATTCAGTGTTAGCCAGTGGTTGCTGCCGCCCGGATGCCGGAAGTAGAGGCTTTGCCACTGTTTATCGGGGTTTTGCAGGGCTATCAGTGCCTCGCGAAATCCGTCGTTGTTGGCATCGAACCAGGTGGCACGGGCGCTTTTGTGCGGACCTGGGGGCAAGGTCAGTACCGGTACCCGCACAAATTGTCCTGCTCTGTTTTGACGATACAGGCCGGCATCTGCCACGAATAAATCCAGCAAACCATCGTTATCGTAATCCAGCCAATGAGCCGAAAGTCCGGTTTTGGGCAGGCCCAGAGGGGCGGGAGGGTCATGGGTGAGTGTGCCGTCATCGTTGCGATACAGCAGGTTGGCGTCGCCCGAGGCCATGAAGATGTCGCCATCGCCGTCGTTGTCAAAATCTCCCAGTGCGATGTTCTGTACCCAAATTTGCGGGCCCGGCAGTTTTTCGGGCACAAATTGGCCTGCCTGCTGGCGGTAAAGCCAGATACCTGACTCGCCTGCCCACAGCAGATCCATCTCCCCATCCAGGTCTACATCCAGCCAGGCAAATGTGCCGGCGTCCGGCAATGCCAATCCTACTTGCGGTGCGATGTCGGTAAAGTGTCCGGCAGGCCGTTGTTGGAAGAGTTGGTTGCCCTGGCCACGGATGCAAACGATGTAGAGATCCAACAGGCCATCGCCATTGAAATCGATGGGGCGGGCCTGGCGTGCGGCGCAGGATCCTTTTTGCAACCCCAGCTCAGGGGCACTGATGCGCCGAAAGCTATCGGGCCCGCGGTAAAATAGCTCGTAGGGGCGGCTGGCCGCGCCATTGGAGCCAGAAAGTCCACGATTCGCACCACCTGCTACGAATAGGTCCTGTTGTCCATCAGCGTTGAAATCGGCCCAAACCAGACCGTGCCGGTCTTGCAGGGCCAGGGTAAAGTGGCGCTGTGAGGGTGAGATGGCGTTGGCTCCCACAAAGATTTGTGTCAGGGGTGTGGTCTCGGCCAGCTCGACGCTGATGGGAACGCCTACCCGCGGATAGGGCTGCGGTGTGAGTTGGGCCTCGGCATCGGCGCTGGCCACGAACTGAAAGCATGTTCCCGATTCTTGTGGCACTGGTTTCAGCGTCAATCCGGGGGTGGTCTCTGTATCGACGGCTGTCTGAAAGCAGAGGGTTCCCTGCATCGGGCCAACAGCGGACAGATGGTGGCTGTGCAGTACTAGCCGGGAGGCCCGCCAAAAGATGTACAGGCCGGGCTGCCGAAATGCGGGCATCCTCTCGGTGTCGGCCAGGCCCGGGAAGTCGGAGGATTGGCTCAGGCCTTGTGCCAAAAGCTGATTTGGACTAAAGTGTCCTTTTCCATTGCCCAGCAACAGGCTTTGGCGGGCGCTGTGGTTGCTGCTGAAAATGTCCAGCATACCATCATCATTGACATCGGCCACGCCAACATCGAAAAGATGCCAGGTTTCCAGCGCCAGGGGTTGCTGGAGCATGGAGGGCAACATGGGGGTGGGCTGCGATTGGCCGACACAGGCCACTAGCAGCAGCAATGCCAGCAACAGGATGGAAGGGATGGAGCACAAAAGCCATCGGGTGTTCATAGTCCGATTTTACCCTACCCCATCATTCACGGGCAAAGGTGGGGGCAGGGGGGGTAATCGGCCAGCAGTGCGTACCTATTTTCACAAAAAATGTAACGACTAAATAATCGTAACTACTAACGTCCCCGACTTCAATCACCACAAAGGCACAAAGACACTAAGAACACCAAGAATTTCAAAGCTTTTTCTTTTCTTCGTGCCTTTGTGGCTTCGTGTCTTCGTGGTTTCTAGCA
>Ga0256914_1001633_pt1 | contig 19796 bp, 19 predicted proteins | sample HulkmetaG_FD_191571 | JGI IMG/M metagenome (GOLD analysis project Ga0256914, IMG submission 191571) | Hydrothermal chimney microbial communities from Main Endeavour vent field at the Juan de Fuca Ridge, Pacific Ocean - Hulk | ecosystem: Environmental > Aquatic > Marine > Hydrothermal vents ... | reverse complement strand
AGAGGTGATAGTTACGGGAGGCCGTGGTGTTGGTGGACCGGATGGATTTAGGGTGATAGAGGAGTTGGCTAAGGCTATGAATGGGGCTGTGGGAGCTAGCAGGGCTGCTGTTGATTCGGGATGGATATCGTATGCACATCAGGTGGGGCAAACGGGGCAAACGGTACATCCTAAAATGTACATTGCTTGTGGTGTCTCGGGTCAAATTCAACATCTCGTTGGGATGCAGTCGAGTGATTTTATTGTTGCAATCAATAAGGATCCCGAGGCTCCTATAATGAAACTTGCCGATATTGCTATTGTGGGTGATCTCTTCGAAGTAATACCTGCTATTTTAAAAACTCTAAAGAAATCAAAAGCGGCCTAGGTATAACCAGATATTATTGTCATTAATGTCACATTATGTTATTATTCGCGCTGTGAGAATAGAATAATATGAGAAATTTTAAATTTGGTTTTTCTCTTGGTATTTCAAAGTTGAATACTACTTATAGAGTTGCATTTGCTTTTTTGATAGCGCATTTTTCACATCATGTGGTTACGGCTATTACGTCTCCGCTTCTTCCCCTTATACGGGGTGATTTGCATCTTTCCTATGCTCAGTCTGGAATGGTACTCTCTGCTTTTACGCTCTCGTATGGGATTGCCCAACTTCCGGTCGGGTGGCTTTTAAGAAGGGTAAAGCCCTATCTCTTTATTTTTATGGGAATTGCTGGGGTTGGTATCTCCGGGGTACTGGTAGGTGTTTCTAAAGGTTTTATTTTGCTGGTTGTTTTTCAATTGTTGATGGGAATTATGGGAAGCGGGTATCATCCTACCGCGATTTTTTTTATCTCACAGGTGATAGAGAAAAAGAAGAGAGGAAAAGCTCTGGGTATTCATACTATCGGGGGGAGCTTAAGTTACTTTATTGCACCGGTTGTAGCGGCTTTTCTTGCCTCTTCTATAGGTTGGAGAGCTACGTTTGTCACTATGGGATTTCCCGTTATTGTGCTGGGAATTGTTATAAGTATTATGGTTAGAAATTATACCAATAGAACTGTTGATAAAAGTAACGACCCGGCATTATCTAAAGGGGAGGGTAAGTCTGGTGGGATAGAGTGGTTTAGACTTGTAATTGTAATAATTCTCTCTGTTTCGTTGGGGGCAATAATGGGTTCTGTAATTGGTTTTGTTCCACTGTACGGCGTGGATGTTATGGGTGTTGACGAGAGAATAGCAGCTACTTTTGTATCTGCTATTTTTATTTCGGGGTTGTGGGCATCACCTCTTGCAGGTTTTTTATCGGATAGATTGAGTGAAATCCCTCTCTTGATATTTGCGGCTCTTATAGGTGGACCTCTCATCTTTTTTCTTACCTTTTTGCGGTTTAATCTTGTTGTTTATATCTTTATGATTTTTATAGGTGTCACGATATTTGTAAGAATGCCTGTTTCAGAATCATTCATAATCGGAGAATTGCATGAGGGTATTAGGGGAACGGTTTTAGGAATATACTTTTTTGCTAGTTCCCTCGGTGGCGGCTTGATTACACCGCTAATGGGTTCGTTGATTGACAGGATAGGTTTTATACGTACATTTCGACTAACAGGCACATTCTTGTTTGTAGCAGTGATAGTTTGTGTGGTCCTACTCTGGTTGGATAAGATGGTAAGATCTAGGAGTGTTTAGTCTTTCTTTTCCTCCAGAGACGAAATTTCTCTACGTATCCGCACGTCTGTGGAAGGTATGGGGAGAAGAGAGCGTGAAAGATAGTGACCTTTCTACATTCCCTACATACGGAGAATCTGTTCTCGTAGACACTGCATAGATGGGTTTGTGTGTCCAGGTAAGGGCATGGGGCATTAAAATTTATTATTACATGGCCTCTGCGTTTTTCTTTTTCATAACAACAGAGGCCACATTGCTTACAAATTTTCTCCCATTCTTCACTCTTTAACAGTTTTAGAATAGAGATTATTTTGAACACCCTTTTGCTTCCGTATTTACTTAGTTTCTGTTAGATTTTTGCTGTTAGTTTTTGGATAAAAATTTTTTTGCTTCCTCTACTCCCCTTTCAATTGCCTGTTCATTAATAGGAATTAGTTTTTCTTTTCTCCCAGTTAGAAAAACCCTTAGGGCTTTTTTTAGGCTCTCGACGGAAACGGTTTTTTCTATCTCTATATATGCGCTTAAGAGTATTAAATTAGTCACTTTTTCGTTTCCCAGTTCTTTTGCAATATTCTGAGCATCTATTTCGCATACCTGTAAATCGTTTCGCTTTACATCTTGAGGAATTATCGTTTTGTTTAGAATTATAATCCCCCCCTCCTTCATCAATGGTTCAAATTTGATCAGTGATGGGAGGTTTAGAATTATAGCTGCTTCCGGAAATGCTATTACAGGAGAGGCAATAGGTTTGTCTGAGACTATAACATCGCAGTACGCTGTTCCTCCGCGCATCTCCGGGCCATATGAGGGGAGAAAGGTGACGTTTTTACCCTCGTCTTTACCTGCCTCCGCAAGTAATTCTCCTGCCAGCATTACTCCCTGGCCTCCGAATCCTGATATTACAACTTGTTTTTCCATTTTACTTCACCCCCTCGACAACTTTTAACTCTCCTATAGGGAATATAGGGAGCACCTCATTTTTAATTCTCTCAAGGGACTCTACCGGATCCATCTTCCAGTTGGTGGGACATGAAGATATCAATTCGACGAGTGAAAAGCCAAGGTCCTTAATCTGAGCGGTGAATGCTTTTTTTAGAAACCTTTTGGCCTGAAGGATATGTTTGGGACTATCCAATGCAGCCCTTGCAATGTATGCCGGACCGTCTATGGCAGCAAGCATTTCAGGTACCTTAAGCGGGAATCCGTTTGCTTTGGCATCACGCCCGTAGGGGGATGTGGTGGTAACCTGTCCCAGAAGGGTAGTGGGAGCCATTTGGCCGCCTGTCATTCCATAGTTTCCGTTGTTTACATATACAACCGTTATTCGTTCTCCTCTAGCAGCGGCGTGAATTGTTTCGGCTATTCCGATAGAGGCAAGATCCCCGTCACCCTGATAGGTCATCACAAAGGATTCGGGGTGTGCTCTCTTTATTCCTGTTGCCATGGCGCATGCTCGGCCATGGGCCGCCTCTACGGCATCCGTTCCTATAAAGTAGTATCCGAAAACTGAACACCCTACCGGCCAGGCTATTACCGTTTTTCGTGTTAATCCCATTTCGTCAAGCAGTTCCGCTATCAATCTATGTGCTATACCATGTGGGCAACCGGGACAGTAGGTAGTTGGTCTGTCTGTGAATGCTTGTGGAATTTTATGAACGGTTTTCATTTGGCACCTCCGATCTTTTTCTCTAATTCTTTTAGAATCTCCTCTGCTGTCGGAACAACTCCTCCGAGTCTGCCGTAGTAATACACGGGTTTTCTTCCATTTACGCCCAATTTTACATCTATGAGCATTTGCCCTTCGTTCATCTCGACATCGAAGAAAAACTTGATCTGTTCAATTCTCTTTTCTATGGTGCTAAAGGGAAAGGGCCAAACAGTAATTGGTCTTATTAGACCCAGTTTTATTCCCTTTTCCCTTGCCATATCTACAACAGTTTTTGATATTCTTGCTACCGTGCCGAAAGCCGTAATTGCGTATTCGGCATCTTCCATCATGTATTCTTCACATCTTGGCTCATTTTCCTTTACTTTTTTATATTTTTCTTGTAGGGCTAAATCCATTTTTTCGAGACCCTCAGCAAGGATTTCGAGAGAGGTTATTATATTACGCTCTTTTCTATCCCCCTGTCCCACCGTTGCCCATTCAGGTGGTTTCCTGTTTTTTACATCAACCCATTCTGGAAACTCCACGGGTTCCATCATTTGGCCCATCAAGCCGTCCATAAGCATTACAACCATCATCCTGTATTTGTCTGCAAGATCAAATGCCAGGTAGATGAGATCTACAGCCTCCTGTACTGTGTGGGGAGCAAGTACTATCGAATGATAGTCTCCGTGTCCACCTCCCTTTGTTGCTTGATTATAGTCTGCCTGTGCAGGCGCTATGTCACCCAAACCCGGACCACCTCGCATTACATTGACAACAACGCAGGGGACATGTGAGTTAGCTATGTAACTAAATCCTTCTTGCATAAGGCTTATACCGGGACTCGAGGAGGTGGTAATAACCCGTGTACCGGTACAAGCAGCACCGTAAACCATATTAATGGCCGCTACCTCACTCTCTGCCTGAAGAAATACCCTTCCCACCTGTGGCATTCTTCTGGAGAAATACTCTGGTGTTTCATTTTGAGGGGTAATGGGATAGCCAAAGAAGGCCATACAACCTGCCCTTATTGCCGACTCTGCAATAGCTTCTGCACCTTTCATTAATACCTTCTCACCCATATTTTCCTCCTATCCTTTTACCTTTTCTGGACGTCGTACTTCAACAATGGCGGCGTCCGGGCAAATTAAGTAACAGAATCCACAGGATGTACAACCCTCATTGTCAAAGAGCTCGACCGGATGATACCCTGTAGGATTCAATTTGTCTGAGATTCGAAGAACGCCTTTGGGACATACGCTGATACAGAGACTACAACTCTTACAGCGTTCCTCGTTGATAATAACTTTTGTATCTTCCATATGTTCATCCTCCAACTATTTTTTGCAAGTTCTATTCTTAAACCCTTGGGAGGGGGTTAACAAAGAGTTTCAATTTTAAAATTGGTAAGTCTATACCGTTTACGTGTTCTGTGTGATTTTCCTCCACACATGCAAATTTAATGGGTTTTTTAATTTCTCGTGACACCTCCTCCACGATTTTTAGCCCCTCTTTGATTATTTGAGCGGATGTTTCCCAGCGAAGGTTTGTATTTAGGATTAGTGAGGTGATTTCCATTTTAGAGGCAGTTTCTATTTCTCTGATAGAGTTAATGATTTCTTCAGGCGTTGAAGTTCCGGGGCGTTTGGTGTTTATCACGAACATCATCTCATATTTTTTGTTTACTAGTATGTTTCTAAACTGTGCAAAGGAACCCGCACCGTAGGAATCTCCTCCGAGATCTATTATTTTGTGTCCTTCGCTTTCCATTAATGCCCCTATAATATAAGGGGGAAGGATGGGTAAATCTAATGTCTTTGTTATGTCAGGGGGTGCTACTATTTTGAAGGGGAAAATTTTTAGTTTCTCTTTTATATCGCGTATTCTAACATATGGTTTTACTATATCGAGATCAAAGAGGATAGTATGGATATTGGCTTGTGCCATTTTAATGGCAAGGTTAACCGCTATTTCTGTCTTACCGGACCCTATTCGTCCGGTAAGAACATGATAGCCTGTCTCGGTTAGCCCACTTAGATCAATTTCTTCCATAAATTTTGTTACCTATACAATACATTATAATTTAATAAAGTGAAGTTTAAAAGTGGTTAAAAAATGGCAAAAATTTTCCAGTTACCCTTTTTTTCTCTAAAGAAATATTCCTGATATCGTGTCCAGAAGGGTATTTTATTGGAGAGATCCATCCTGGTCTTTACATTTAGGAGATAAACCGGTCCCGGAACTTTTCCCTCGAATTTATTTGATTTTATGATAAAGATAGAATTTTCGTCGATTATCTTATTAATTGTAATTCCGGAAAAATCCGTATTCTCAAAGTAACCCTTAAAGCTCGTTTCAAGTTCTTTTTGTGTAATGGTAGTTCTTAGACGAATAAGATAAACTGTTTTATCTATATATTGCATCGCTCCAGGGGTATCTTTCTTTAGGAAGTAACCTATACATTTAAGGAAGTTGTTTTTTATTATATTTTTTATCTGGAAGTACCCAGTTGTTGTTGGAACACTTGCAGGGATGGTAACAGGAAATGGTTTTTGTGGACGCCATGAAAAGGGAGGGGGATTGCTTCCTATTGAGTATATTACCCACTTTACTCCTCGTTTGTGAAAGAAGTATTTTTGATTTTTTTCCCAGAAACCTATGTAATCTGAAAAATCCTTAAGTGCTCTAATTTCGAGTATATAGGTTTTGCCCCATGTCTTTGAAATTTTGGGTGATGCGACATATATTTTAAAGCTGTTTATGTCAAAAACCTCGGATGGGGGTAATCCGATTAGATTTATCTTTGAAAACAGGGATTTTAGGGCTTCTTTTGCCTCTTTTTGGTTCACACTTCGCCCAATTTTATCAATATAGATAGACCCGTCTAGAAGATCCAAGATGGAGTTAGCATCTTCTGCTATCAAATTACTTATTAGCCTGATAAACTTCGATTTTATAAGTTCTGGGATGTTACCCACTCTTTGAGGAAGTTTGACTTGAAAATTGTACCGCGCAAGGAGTTGTTCTGCTGTGGGATATTCCCTCATCTTTATTTTTTCGGGCACAAGGTTGGGGTAAATATTAAAGGCCATAGCTTTGAAAGCCTTCCCCTTTGCCGTTTTCCCTACTTTTTCGTATTGATTACCGACAAGGTAGTAAGCCTCTGCAAGCTGTTTTCTCTCTGAGGTTTTTAATTTTGTATAAAATTGGGCCCAGGAAAAGCTTACCATTAGTATCAGGCTTAGAATAATTAAAACTATTTTTTTCATAGGTATATGCCCTCCCTCCGAGGTTTATACTTTTAGTATAACACCATTTGAATTTGTGTCAATTTTACATTCTATAAAATAATCCCTTTGACAATGATAACGTGGTGAAATTATAATAACAACAAAGAGGTTAGGAGAATTGTAAATATGGGTGATGATATTAGGGATAAACGACAAAGTGAGAGGAAAAAGATAGTCGTTACAACAGTTGTTAGAAAACAAACACCGTCGGGTAAATATTCTATAATGGAATTCCAGAGTAAGGATATGTCATTGGGGGGGATTTTTATCTGTTCGGAGGATCTCTCTATTTTTGATCTGGGTGAGGAAGTTGAAATTCTGGTGGATGATAATGGCAATAAATACTATGAGGGGAAAGCTCGAATTGTACGCTCTGCTCGTATACTAAATGAAGAGGGAGGACAGACTGAAAGTGGCTTTGGCCTTATGTTTCTTAACCCGGATAAGGAATTTAAGACGATGCTTGTCCAAAAGCTGGAGAAGACAAATTAATTGTGTGTTAATATTTGAATGCGCTATCTCCTATAAATTCCCTTAGAATTGATTGGGAGGGGACCCATTTACCCGGTAGTGGTGAAAAGTTATCCAGAAAGCTTAAGAGTCTTTGAGCCTCGTTATATTCGCGCCTGTCGGGTTTTACCGTTTTTAGGAGGGGCTCTGCATACACTTTGAGTACTGCGAGTTCATAATCGAGTGCGGAGTTAAACGCGGAATCGGCACTGTTTTGAAAGGGGAATATATAGTTGTGTTCCCCCTTTCTAACGGAATGCCACATTGATAGGGTTGTTAATGCGGAGTGTCCCCTGAACTTGTAATCCCTCACCAATCTTCTTATTAATCGATTGTCGGTTGTAGAGATTCTCGTATGGTCGTCTATGTTTAGTTGGGTAAGGGCGGATACATATATCTTGTACTTTCTCTCTCGCTCTACTAATGGAGTAAGTTTGTCATTTAGTCCGTGTATCCCCTCCATAATGAGAATTCCCCTCTCCGGGAGTTTGAATGGTTTCCCTCTTGGTTTTCTTCTTCCGGTATGGAAGTCGAAATCTGGTATTTCTACCTCTTCTCCTTTTAAAATTTTTATTAGATGTTCATTGAGTAGTTCTATGTCGAGAGCCTCAAGCGCTTCAAAATTATAGTTTCCCTCTTTATCTCTGGGGGTTAATTCTCGTGGCAAAAAGTAATCATCCAGTGAAATTGTAACAGGATTTCGCCCTAGCACCTTAAGTTGAATGGCAAGTTTTTTGGAAAAGGTGGTTTTGCCGGATGATGAGGGCCCCGCTATCAGTACTATTTTTACCGTGTCTTTTCTTTCGTAGATTTTATCTGCTATTTCTGCGATTTTTTTATTGTGTAATGCCTCTGCAACCTGAATGAATTGATGAATTTCTCCGCTGTTAATAAGTTTGTTGAGAGAACCAACAGAACTGACGTTTAATATTTTGCCCCAGTTTTTGTACTCCTGGTATATTGAAAATAGAATGGGGTTTTCTTGAAAAGGGGACATTTTTTCCGGTTGTCTAAAGGGTGGGTACCGAAGAAGAAATCCGGGAGGGTAATCCATAATTTCAAATACCTCTAGTACCCCGGTAGAGGGGACAAGAGGAGAGTGGGCAAGATCAATGAAATCTCCGCATCTATATATGGGTATTTTAGGATCGTTTCTATTTTCAAGTAGTAACGCAGTATCCGGTTGGTTGTTCTCTTTAAAATATTTTACAGCTTCAAGGTATGCCATGACGTCTCTCTCTATTGGAACATCCTCTTTTACTATCTCTCTCATTCGTTTTTCAAGGGTCTTTAAATCTCCTTTGGGAATGCTATTTATACCATCGAAATAATAGAAGTATCCACGACCGAGAGAGTGACCTATAACAAGTCGTCTATTGGGAAATAACTCTTTAGAGGCTATTGTTAGTAAAAATGAGAGTGAGCGTCTGTACATATCGGTACCAGTTCTGTCGTTTAGAGTTATTGGAACGATTTCTGAATTAGTTTCGACTCTATAGGATAGACTTACCGCATTATTGTTGACAAAAGCACCAACGATATCTGAGCCTTTGAGTTCGTAACCTGCTTTTATAAGGATGTTCGCTACAGTTTCTCCCTTATTAATCTTTAATTCTTTTCCCGTAGGTAGGATTGTGTTTATGTACATATGTTTCCCTCATTTACTTAAGTTTTCATTTAAGTGGTTATTCAAATTTTAGGTTAGCAATCTCCTCTTTGGTCAGAGGTCTGGTTATTTTTATATCCGATTCCCCTGAGATTCTGATTATCACATTTTTCTCCGGAATGTTTCCCTCCTCATCCTGGATAATCTTAACATAGGGGGCTTTGGGATTTTGAGGATTGGCTTTTATTACCATTCCCTTAGCACCATTGGATAGTAGAACAAGTGTGCCTAATGGATAGAGGGATAATCGATAGATTAGGGCCTTAAAGACGTTCTCGTCATATTTTGTTCTGTTCCCTTTTAAAAGATCCAATATTGCTTGGTGGCCGTCGAGTTCGTTTTTGAATGGTCTGGAGGTGATAGCAGCCTCGTATGAACATGCTACGGCAATTATCCTGGCATACAGGGAAATTTTCTCTCCTCTCAACCCGTTTGGATATCCAGAGCCATCAATTCTTTCGTGATGTTCTAAAGCTGCCAATGCGACGTTTTCGGGGACGGAGAAACCCTTCAAAATCCTATAGCCAAGTATGGTGTGAGCGATGATTGCCTTTTTTTCCTGAGGGGTTAATTTGTGTGTACCCATGTAAATTTTTTCTGGAAGTTTGAACATTCCAATATCGTGTAGTAGAGCGGATATCCCTAGTTCTATCATTCTGTGGGGTGGCAGTTTGAGAAAGCTTCCCAAACTTATTGAGAGTATAGCGGTGTTTGCACTATGAGGAATAATGTAGTTGTTTGTGGGTAACTTTATTTCTGTCAACCTCAACAGATTATCTCTGTTCTCTTTTTCGATTTCTATTAGTTCTTTTACTTTTTGAGTTATGGAGTTTAGGTTTAACTGATTTTCCGTGCGGAATAGATTAAAAGTTTCCTTTGTGAATTCTAGCAGATGGAAATAGAATTGTCTGGCTTTTTCTTCTTTTTGTTTTTCATTTATGTCTTCGTCGAGTATTGATGTTGTGTCCTCGGTTTCTGTTACCATGTACTCCGGTTTCTCTATCTGCTCACCCTCTGTAAATACATTTTTATAGTTCCATCGTTTTAGTCTTCTTATAAGTTCCATTGTTACTGGGGTGTCTGTAGAGAGAAGAATATAGTCCTTATCCAAGTAGAGTGGGGCACTGAAGTAAGAGCCAGGTTTTAGTTTAATTACTTCAATTGCTTTCATATACTACTCCCGGTAGTTGAATCTTGTTAGATATTATCATAAACTGAAATAAAATATAACAGAATAGAGGGAAAAATTGAGATTTAAAAGTGTACTACTGCTATTTAATATTGTGCTGTTTATAGTATTGCTATCTGTCATTTTGCTTCCTCTCTTTATTATCGGCAAAGATTTCTTTTCCGTGTTTATACAAAAAAATTGGATAGTACTTTTAGTGTTTTTTATTGTTATTTTGGGGGTTGATCTCTATTTCTTTCTCAATTGGAAGTTGTTTAGCCTTTTGGAGGAGGAGGATTGGAAAAATCTAATAGTATACCTCGAGGGAGAGATTTACAGAAACGGGAGAATAAATAAAATGAGAGTAAAGATACTTCTGAATGCTTATCTTTTAACCTCCAATCTGGATGGAATATTAAAACTTGAAAGTTATCTGAACGAATCAAAAAGAAGTATGGTAAGGTTTTATTCTGTTGCTTTTAGTGTCCCCTATTTGTTGAAATCGGACCCGAAAACGGCTGAGGCGTTTTTTGCAAAGTTGCTCTCCGAAAAAGGGACAAGGGAAGTTGATTGGATAAGGTGGAATTATGCCTTTACTTTGATGCAACAGAAGCAGTTTGATGCGGCTAAGGAGGAATTGCTAAGGATATATAGGGAGAGTAAGCAATTGATTCCCTTCCTGATGAGTATTTACTTTCTCCATTCCTACGCGAAGTACGATGATGAGATCAAAGAATTTGTAGAAAAGGGTAAGAAACGTTTGAAGACCAGGAGTGAAAGAAAGAAGCTGGCCAGGGAAATCGAAAAGTCCGGTGAAAATATGGAGGCATTAATTCTTAGCCAGATAATAAGAGAGGCTAATGATTGGTTGTATTCCGACAATAATGAGAGGGGGGATGGGGAGTTCGGTAATTTGAATGTTGTTAAGCGAGATGAAGAGCATTTTCACTGAAATTTTTAGGTTTTAATTTAGGTTTTAAGAAAGGCGTTTTTGCCCTCTACCAGTGTTATGCCAAAATCGTTTAGTGTATGGAGAATAATAGGAGCCCAAATGCTCCCCGTATAGTAGAGGGCTAAAGCGCTGAACATGCTAACTAATCCAGCTCCCATCCAGTAGAGGGGTTTTCTCCAGATCGTCACATATATCATGGTTGAAAGAGCCACCGAGAGTAAGACACCGGCTTTGGCTCCCCATAGGTAGAAGAGTACCTGAAAGAAAATACCTCTGTAGAGAAACTCCTCCGCTGGGATAATAACCGTAAAGAGAAAAAGATGGGAGACAATAAAGGATTTTGTGACTTGATGTGCTCTTATTTTTATACCTCTGTTATACACGAGATGAAATGTTAGAAGGGCTATACCTACTAGTATACCGGTAAGGATAATCTGGCCGTTAATTTTTAGGGTTTCGGGGTATAGTTTGTGTATTATTGTAACACTAAAGATTATTTGGATTATTCGAGTTATAACTTCAATTTTATTGGTTTTGAATGGGTAAGGGAATGACCACATATGTAACATAAAGGCAAGCGAAAGAATAGTTAACTCTAGCATTTCGTTTCGGAAAGAGGGTAGTAAATATGGAGAGTATAGTCAATCTTTTCGTTGACAAAACATAAATTGGCTGTTAACATCGATACGATCCTTCAAGGGAAGGCGGTGAAAATCCGCCACGGACGCGCCACTGTGACCGGGGACGAGCATTCGTTTGACCACTGGGAAACCGGGAAGGTGAATGCAAGGACGAACCGGGAGTCAGGAAACCTTGGGATCCGGAGTGCAAAACTGCCAGGGCAGTGCCTGCACGCGAATAAATTGCAGGAGGTTTTTATGTTTAGGAAGCTCTTTCCCAAAAACTCACCTAAGAATGGAAGATTTTTACTTCTTCTATTAGTAGTTTCTCTTCTTTTCTTTTCCGGTTTTGTATTTTCTCAGGGACAGTATGAGAATACCGCAAGGGGCATTACTGCCGGGAGTGTCGAGACCTCTAAAAACTATCCGATGGAGGTTGTGGATGACCTTGGAAATAAGGTTGTTCTAAAGTCGAAGCCCGTACGTATACTCTCGGGCACACTAATGACGGATGAAATTCTCCTCTCCCTGGTGGATAAATCGAGGATTATAGGGGTTACTACCCTTTCTGATGACCCTGGGATATCAAATGTAGCTGGAGAAACTTTCGGAATCCCCAACAGGGTTACCCTGAATGTTGAGAAATTTATCTCGCTCTCCCCGGATATCGTCTTTCTTGCAAGTTGGAGTAATGCTTCTAAGGTAAAGCAACTTAGAGAGGCAGGTTTACAGGTTTTTCAAGTAAACTCGCCTCTGACAGTCGCTGCCGTTGAAAAGGTTATAAAGGAGGTAGCTCATGTTGTTGGTGAAGATAAAAAAGGGAATCAGTTGGTAAACTGGATGGAGGAAAAGTTAAGTTACGTTAAAGAGAGGGTATCTGGTATACCGGAGGATAAACGGCTTACCGTAATGGACTATGGTACGTGGGGTTCTTCTTTTGGTAAGGGATCTTCTTGGGATAATATTGTGAAGCTTGCGGGTTTGATTAATGCCGTCGGAAATTTAAAGGCCGATAGGTGGGGTAACGTTCCGATTTCCAAGGAAAAACTTATAGAGTTGGACCCGGATATTCTGATTCTTCCGGCGTGGGTGTGGGGAGATCCCGCAGGGGCTGATAAATTTTTCAAAAACGTAATAACGGATCCCGCACTTCAGGAGCTCAAGGCGGTTAAGAATAACAGGGTGTATAGAATTCCAGAAAAGTATAAAGCTTCAACCTCTCAGTATATTGTTTATGCCGTCGTTGAACTTGCTAGGTTAGCCTATCCGAAACGATTTAAACGTTAGATCCAGGTATTGATTTGGGGGTGGAAACATTTGTAAAAATTGAAACGAGAACGTGCTGGAAAATTTTATCTTACAATCGTTACGCTTGCGATTCTGCTGTGTGGTGTACTGATACTGGCAGTTGGTGCCGGGGCTGTTAGAATTGCCCCGGTTTCTATTGTTAAGGTTATTTTACATTTCTTTGGGATAAATTTTAAAAGAAATCCTGAGCAAAAAATTATCTCAATTATAATGTATGTCCGGATGCCCAGGGTTGTTACAGCAATGTTTGTTGGATTTTCTCTTGCTGCGGCCGGGGCGGCCATGCAGGGACTTTTTAGAAATCCTATGGCAAGTCCGGATGTTTTAGGGGTGTCTGCAGGTGGTAGTTTGGGTGCTGTTATTGCAATTCACTCCGGGATTGCCTTCTTAAATCTTTACTTTTTCCCTGTGATGGCGATGGCAGGATCGATGCTTGCTGCGTTCTTAGTATACGCTCTTGCCAGTTATAGGGGACACACTTCGTTACTTTTTGTTATTATAGGTGGAATGGCGGTGTCCTCCTTTATTAATGGATTAATATCAACAGTTCTCCTCTTTTCAAAACAGTGGGAAGTTAGCCAATTTATTTTCTGGACTATGGGTGGACTAGGAGGGAGGAGGTGGGAACAGCTCTTTATGATACTACCTCTGTTATTACCCGCATTGGGGTTACTTTTCTTCTTCTCGCGCGATTTAAATTTAATCATGCTTGGGGAGGAACAGGCGGTTGCCTCTGGAATGAATGTTCAGTTTGTGAAGAAGATGATTTTGATTTTGTCCGCTATTGTTACCGGTCTCTCTGTTTCAGTTAGTGGGACAATTGGTTTTGTAGGACTACTTATTCCTCACTTTTTTAGATTGATTGTTGGTGATGATTATAGGGTCTTGCTACCTGTATCTGCCCTTGGGGGGGCAATATTTCTTGTTCTCTGTGATTTACTCGGTCGTGTAATACTTGCTCCTTTTGAGATAAGGGTTGGAATTGTCACGTCTCTGATAGGGGCCCCCTATCTTATTTTTCTTATATTTAGGTATCAGAGAAAAGGGTTGGTAGAAACACTCTAACGATGGATACTTGGTCATGGATACTATAGAGGTTAGGGATTTATATTACAGGATTAATCGATCTACAATATTAGAGAGTATCTCTTTTAGTGTTGACTCTTGTGAGTTAGTGGGACTGGTGGGTCCTAATGGTTCCGGTAAGACAACCCTACTTAGGGTCTTGGGAGGGATTTTTAAACCAAGTATAGGTACGGTGTGTGTTAATGGTAGAAACATTCACGAGATGGGTGATAGGGAGAGAGCTAAACTTGTTTCTTATATGCCTCAAACCTTTTATGGTGATTTTAGCCTCTCGGTAAGGGAACTTGTTCTTATGGGTAGATATCCTTACAGGGGACGTTTGGAAAGATTCACCCTCGAGGATAAAGAAAAATCTCTGAGGATGATTGAATATGTAGGGATGTCCAGGCTGATGGATAGACCCTTTAATAAACTCTCCGGTGGTGAGAAACAGTTAGCTCTATTGGCAAAAATTTTATCACAGGAAACAGATATTATTTTACTCGATGAACCAACCTCCAATCTTGATATAAAGCATCAAGACAGGATATTCTCGATTCTCTACGAACTTTCCAGGGAAGGCAAAATACTTATAACTGCCATACACAACCTCAATGTCGCCTCTCGCTACTGTAGTAGAATTATTATGCTTTCCAAGGGAAGAATAGAGAGGGATGGAGGGGTGGAGGATGTTATAGAACCCGGGGTGATAGAAAAAGTGTACGGTGTAAAAGCTGTGGTAGCCCCTGATATCTCTACCGGTTTTCTTAACGTTAATGTTATGCCCCGGCAGTTTGGGAAGAGACTTCCAAAGGTACACCTTATTGGAGGAGCTGGGAGTGCAATAAACCTTACCAGAGAGCTTTTTAGGCTTGGTTTTAAGATTACCGGAGGGATTGCTCATAATTTTGATTCTGATTTAACATTGTGGAATAATTTAGGCATTGAGAGTGTTAATGTTGAGGCGTTTTCTGTTATTGGGGAGGGGGACATAAAACTAGCAAGAAAACTGGTTGAGAGGGCGGATGTTACGGTTCTCTGTGAGTTCCCCGTAGGGCCTGGCAATGTAGGAAATTTAGAGCTGGCAATGTTTGCCCGGAGACTTATTATAATAGAAGATAAAAATTCCCCACTCCATCGTAATTTTTATGATAGAAAGGCAGAGACCCTTTTTCGAAAATTGTTAGGAAGGGGTGAGGTTCTCTCCTATGAGGATACTCTCACTTTGCTCGTTTAATGTTGCCTCTCTCCAGGGCTATCCTTCCTGTACGTATAGATTCTACAATTTTGAAATTTCCGAAGAGGTTAAAGGCATTATCCACCATATTTGAGTTTCCAGTTATCTCCAGTATCCACATTTTGTCCGTAGAATCTATAATCCTCGCCTGAACAGCGGTAATTATCTGAAGAAGTTCACCCCTCATGCTATCGTTAACCTCGATTTTTATTAGTGCATGTTCTCTGTCTACTGAGGCTTCGGGTTTTATGTCCCATGCCTTTATAACATGGACGAGTTTTTGAAGTTGTTTCCTTACTTGTTCCAGAACTTTGTCATCACCCTTTACTACGATTGTGAATCTGCTTTTTCCGGGTATTTCTGTGTGTCCTACGCTGAGAGATTCTATATTAAAACCTCTTCGGGAGAATAGACCTGATATTCTGGTCATAACACCGGGTTTGTCATCGCAAAGGATCGATATTGTATGTCTCATTTTTACCTCCTACTCAATCATTTCCAGTAGAGATTTTCCAACTACCATTGGGTATACATTCGGGGCTTCCTCCAGGATAAAATCTATCACTGTCGGCCTTTCGTTTGTAAGCCCCTCTCTTATGGCATTTGCTATTTCTTCTTCCTTTGTTACTCTTATCCCAATAGCTCCCAGACTCTGGGCTAGCTTCGCATAGTTGACAGTTCTTTCAAGATCGCATGCCTGGTACCTTTTACCGTAGAGGACGTCCTGGAGTTGGTGGATCATTCCCAGACAGTAATCGTTCATAACCAGTACCAATATCGGGATATTGTATTGAACCGCCGTGGCAAGTTGTTGACACGTCATTAGAAATGATCCATCACCCGCTATAACTACTACCTTCGAATCTGGTTTTCCTACTTTGGCACCTATAGCTGCTGGAACGCTGAATCCCATTGTTCCGAGTCCCCCTGAGGTGAGAAAGGCTCTGGGTTTGTCCACAGGAAGATGGAGAGCGGCAAACATCTGATGCTTACCGACATCCGTTACTACAAGTGGATCCTCGGCTACTTCACGGAGGATTTTTATGATATTCGGAGTTGTTACACCCTTCATTTTTGTTTTTAGTGGATGTTCTCTCTGTATTGTAGTGAGGTGTTGCACCCAGTTTGAATGTTTCAGTTCTGGGAGCTGTTTGTTCATCTCTGCAAGGATGTGTTTAGCATCTCCTACGATTGGCAGGGTTGCCGGTACGTTTTTACTTATCTCCGCTGGGTCTATGTCAATATGAATAATCGAGGCTTGTTTCGCGAAAGTTTGTAGGGGACCTGTGCTTCTGTTGCTAAACCGCACCCCTATTGCCAGGATTACATCCGCGTTGTTTACCCCATAGTTTGCCGCATATCGCCCGTGATAACCGAGCATGCCAAAGGATAAGGGATGTGTGTTGGGAACCGCAGCTTTTCCCATTAAGGTGTAGATGTATGGGATATCTCCCTGTTCTGCAAGTTTAAGCAATTCTTCACCGGCATCGGAGTGGAAGACACCCCCTCCCACAATAATTATAGGTTTTTGAGACGATTTTAAAAGTTGGACTGCTTTCTTAATCTGGCCTATATGCCCCTTAATTGTAGGATTATAACCCTCCAGCGGTTCTTCTTTTACCTCGTTTAAATGAAATTCCTCCGCCTGAACGTCGGTAGGAATATCTATGAGAATAGGACCCTTCCTCCCTGTGGAAGCCAGGTAGAAAGCCTCTTTTATAACGGATGGAATTTCTCTCGCGTGTTTGATGAGATAATTGTGTTTTGTAATGGGAATTGTGATGCCTGTAGTATCAACCTCCTGAAATGCATCGTTACCTATCATGGAACGTGGAACCTGGCCCGTTATTGCTATTATTGGAGATGAGTCCATGAAAGCGGTAGCAATTCCGGTAACTAAATTGGTAGCTCCTGGTCCGCTCGTTGCCATGCACACCCCTACTTTTCCTGTTGCTCTTGCGTAGCCGTCTGCCATATGGGCAGCCCCCTGTTCGTGTCTTGCCAGTATGTGCTTAATAGAAGATTTTGCTATTTCATCGTAAAGGGGCAAAGTTGCTCCTCCGGGGTATCCAAAGATAAAATCCACTCCCTCTGCCTCTAAGGCTTTAACCAGCGCTTTTGCACCGGTGGTTTTTCCCTTTTTCATAGTACCTCCTTACCTGTTTATGTTTCCCCTTCTGTGTGAAAGGGATATAAAAAAGGCCTGCTGTCATGGGGTCTGACAGCAGGCCTTTAATTCCTCTTTTAAACATAAAAGGCTAACTGCTGCCTTGAGAGAACAAGAGTACTACTAGGGCTACAACTAATAATAGTAGAGATATGAGATTTAGATTGTAGTTGTTACTCTCTAAGGATTTCACTTAGCCTTTCCTCTATGTTATGTTAAGTGCCGGAGACCGGACTTGAACCGGTACAGGCGTTTAAGCCCGGGGGATTTTAAGTCCCCTGTGTCTACCAATTCCACCACTCCGGCGGTTCTTGAGACGATAATAATACATCGTTTATTTTTTCGTCAAGTATTGTTATTTATTATTTCTTTATATTTTCAGATTTGTTTGAGGCAACAGTATGGGGTGTACGAAAGGACTTGCCTGTTTTCTAAAATATCTATACATTAGAAACCACAGGAGCACTTGACCTACTGTAAGTGTATATGTTATAAACGGTAAAACTCGTTACAGTAATGGTGAATTTTTTATGAATAAATTATTTTTGAGGTGGCAGATATGTACGTTTTGGTTGAGATTAAAGGTAAACAGTATAAGGTAGAGAAAGGAGCTATTCTTACGGTTGATAGATTGAAAAATAGGGTAGGAGACGAGCTGGAATTTAACTCTGTACTATTGAAGTCTGGCGAAAAAGGAGTGGATGTGGGAACCCCATATCTTAAGAATGTTAAGGTGAAGGCTAGAGTCAAGGAACATAATAGAGGCAAGAAGATTGTTATTTTCAAGTATAAGAGAAGAAAAGATTACAGGAAGAAACAGGGACACAGGCAGCCATATTCGGTTTTGGAAATTGAAGAGATTGTTGAGGCGTAGAAAGAGGTTGGGTAATTTTTGATAAAGGTAGATATAAAGGTTAACGGGAATGGATGCATAAAAGAACTTAAAGCAGAGGGGCATGGTGGAGTAGGAGAGAGAGGAAGTGATATACTCTGCAGTGCCGTTTCTGTTTTGCTTAGAAGTTTTGCAAAGGTCGTTTATACCTCCGAAGCAATTAAAACCGAAGGGAAAGCTTCGGAGCGGGGGAGTATTTACCTTTTGATAAGGAATGTTCCTGGAGAGAAAATAACCTGGCTTCAGGGTATGAGTGGACTTGTTATAACGGGGCTTAGGGATTTAGAGCGTGAGTTTCCGGGGAATATACGTGTAAATATACTCCGGGATATTGAGATTGTTTGAGATCATTGATGTGTATGGTATCTGCAATTTAGATTTAGGGTAGGAGGAAAATAATGGCACATAAAAAAGGTGGCGGTAGTTCAAAGAACGGGAGAGACTCAAAGTCCAAGCGCCTTGGTGTTAAAAGGTTTGGTGGTGAGTTGGTTAGAGCCGGGACGATAATTGTAAGGCAGCGGGGAACTCATATGCACCCCGGTAATTTTGTTGGTCGCGGAAGAGATGATACCCTATTTGCCAAGGCTGATGGAAGGGTTGTTTTCCATACGAGACGGGGTAAAAAGGTGGTCTCGATAGAGCCTGTTGAGTTAAATTAAGAAATTATTTTGTGAAAAGTTTTGTTGATGAGACTTTTATAACTGTAATCTCTGGAAGAGGGGGTGATGGAGCTGTTTCCTTTAGACGGGAGAAGTATATTCCGCGTGGTGGTCCGGATGGAGGAGATGGTGGAAAGGGGGGAGATGTTGTTTTTAAAGTCCGATCCAACCTTAAGACACTGGCCCATTTAAAGTTAAAAAAGGTTTTTAAAGCGGAGAATGGAAAACCTGGTGGAAAAAGAAAGATGCATGGCAGAGATGGAAACAGCGTAATTATAGAAGTCCCACCGGGAACCGTTGTTCGCGATGGAGAAACTGGACAGATCCTTAAAGAACTATTGAGAGAAGGCGAGGAATGGATTTGCCTGAGAGGTGGTAAGGGTGGAAAGGGAAATGTGCATTTTGCTAATTCTGTCAGACAGGCACCTCGCTTTGCGCAACCTGGTCAGCCAGGTCTCTCGAAAACTTTGAAAATTGAGTTAAAAATCATTGCGGATGTTGGTCTTGTAGGACTTCCCAATTCAGGCAAATCAACCTTGCTCTCCGTTTTAACAAATGCTAATCCCAAAATTGGACCATACCCATTTACAACAAAGATACCCAATCTTGGTGTTGTAAAAACTGTGATGGGTGATATTATTCTGGCTGATATACCTGGTATAATTGAAGGGGCCTCGAAAGGGGCTGGGCTTGGTTTCCAATTTCTCAAGCATATTGCACGGACCCGTATTTTACTCTTTTTGATCGATTTGACAAGCAATAATCCTGTTGGTGATTTGAGGGTTGTAACACACGAGCTTGCTGAGTATTCAGCAGGGTTGCTGAGCCGAAGGAAAATTATCGTAGGTACAAAGCTAGATATGCCAGGTGCCGAGGAAAACCTAAAACGGTTGGGTAGCAGTGTTGATAGTTCCACAGAGCTTATAGGTATTTCCTCAATTACTATGCGCGGAATAGAGGAACT
>Ga0256914_1001632_pt1 | contig 19802 bp, 16 predicted proteins | sample HulkmetaG_FD_191571 | JGI IMG/M metagenome (GOLD analysis project Ga0256914, IMG submission 191571) | Hydrothermal chimney microbial communities from Main Endeavour vent field at the Juan de Fuca Ridge, Pacific Ocean - Hulk | ecosystem: Environmental > Aquatic > Marine > Hydrothermal vents ... | reverse complement strand
ATAGTCACTATATGATGAAAAATTACTACCTTTCAAGAACTGAACAGGAATTAATTAGCATTCTTAAGAGCGTAGACATAGTGACAATTGAGGAAATAGAGGAATTGTTTCCAAGGTTAGGTAAGGACATGATTAAAAAAGTGCTCTCAAACCTTGTGAGAAAGGGTTATCTGTACAGGCTTAAAAAAGGGATTTATCTTGTAAACGAGGAGCCGGGAAAACCTCTAATAAAAAATCCGTATCAAATAGCACTAGTATTATTCCCAGGCTACATAGCGTTCTCATCAGCATTGAGGCTTTACGGTCTTATCGAGTATGAACCGTTCACGATCTTCGTGGCAACACCAAGGAAGTCGGGTGAAAAAGAAATTGGGGAGTACACCATAAAAGCTGTTGCCCTAGGTGAAAAAGCAGTGGGGATGATCATAAAGAACGGGGTCTACACATCCACCTTGGCCAAAACGTTCTTTGACTGCTTTTACAAACCAAGCTACTGTGGAGGCTATTCCGAGGTAACAAAAGCACTTTATGAAGCTGAGAAAATAGACTGGGATGAGTTCTTGGGTTACTTTAAACAGTTTGCAAGCAATTCTCTCTGTCAGAGGACAGGCTACATCTTGGAGCTCGTGAAAAATCTCGGTGTTAATGTTCCGGAGGACGTCATTGAATACTTGAGGAGCAGGGCTAAAACATGGGGCAAGTTGGTTCCAACGCTTCCCTCCAGAGGAAAGAGTGTTAGAGGGTGGAAGCTAATTGACAACCTTGGGAAGGAAAGGATTTTGGGGTGGGCGTATGGATGAGAGGCTACTCAAATACACAGCTGCTAGGACGGGACTGAGTCTAAACTATGTTGATAAGGAGGAGAAGATCTCTTTGCTCTTAAGTCAGCTGTGGGGGATTTTTGGTGAGAAGGCAATTCTAAAAGGAGGAACTGCACTCAACAGGGTTTATTTAGCTAAAATTGGAGCGGCAAGATTTTCGGAGGATATAGATATCGACTACTTCAACGGCAACGTCGAGACCTCAGCCAAGGAAATAGCTGATGGAATGAAGAAAATTAAGGACTTCAATGTGAAAGGGCCAAGGATTCTCCACAGAACGTTCCGCTTCGACTGCTATTATATCAATACATTCGGCAACCGAGACAGGGTAAAAGTCGAGTTTTACCTCAGCAGACCGCCATACATTGAAGCAAAGGTTGAGCTGGTGAAGTCGCCATTCATTGATAGCTATCCCACTATGTTTAGGGTTTATTCTTTGGAGGATCTGCTTGCAAAGAAGATTGTTGCTTTATACAACCGCATGGAGGGCAAGGACATCTATGATGTTTTTCATGCTCTTAACATGGAGTTTGAGACGGACAAATTCCTGAAAGCTTTGGAGCTTACCACAAAGTTTTACCACATCAAGGAAGATTTTTGGGACGGATTGATTAACAGATTGAGTCAGGCAAAGAAAAATGCCCGTCAGATCGGCAATTCAACCAACCACTTTATTCCCAAGACGCTACGTCCGAACTGGGAGGAGCTTATTGAAAGCCTGCGCTTCAGGATAGAGCTTTTAACTTCTTGTTGTTGCTAAGCCCCCTTGCGAAAGGGAGAGGATACAGCGGGGAGGCGGGAAAATGGAGGTGAGTTTATATGGCTCTCAACGTTAGGCGGCCCAAAATCACATCTATGGACACCAAACCTCTGCCTAGGTTGCTGAGAGGTAATTTGGTGGAGGAAGCAGGAAGCTCCTTGTGTAAAGGGTAGTTCACTGAAGCAGATTAGAACTGTAAAAGAACTATGACTCAAATGAGTCAAAAGATGAACCCCAAGAGTGAGGCAAGTCAAGCTCTGCGGGAAATTACAAGGGAAATAGATTGTTTTTGCTGTATCATCTGTATCCTAAACTTTATAAGCGATAGTATACAAAGCATACATCATGAGGGCCCCGATACTGAAGGAGAAAATACTGAGGGAGCTGGCAGTCAGGGGGGATACCTCCGTTAGGGAACTTCTTGCTAGGTTTAAGGTCAACAGGCCTTATCTTTACAGGGTTCTCAGGTCACTGGAGAGCGGTAGGGCAATAGTCCTCGAGATGGGGAAAGTACGTGTCCTTGACAAAAGAGCCCTCCTCTATGCGTGGGGAGCGGAGAAGAGGAAGATATTCCGGGTCATTAAGGGGATGACTTTCAGGGTGAGGCCCAGGAAGGTCAGAGACTTTGTGGTGTTCTCCGGAACGTCAGCGCTTTGGGTTTTAGGAAAGGTCCTAGAGCCGAGCTTTGGGACTGCGTATATTAGAGTGGAGGATTTTGAGAAGTTAAATCGAATTGGAATCAAACGGGAGGGGTATCCAATCAGGTTCTACTCCTATGATGAAGGGGTTTTTAACTATACGGTGAACATACGGGGATACAGGCTGCCGGTGATTGAGCAGGTTATTGCCGATGCCCTTGGGGAAGGGATGTATACGAGGGTCATTGAAAACCTGCTGAAGGAGATAGAATGGAAGAGATAGCGGTGAGGAGCTGGGACAATTCGATAATCAGGGAATCCCATGAGTGGATGCTGAAAGTTGGCAGGGGCTTGAAGGAAGAGCTTGTACTGGTCGGGCGCTGGGCCACCTATCTTCAAGCCCGGAAACTGGATAGCAGGGCTCTGCCGTCTCTGGATATCGATTTTGTTGCTTTGAGGGAAAATTTTGGGACTATTGAAAAACATTTGCTGGCCAATAACTTCATGCCGGTTAGTTTCAGGTATATCAAATATTATCGCGAGACCCTGGACGGGGAATTAAGGGAGATAAGCCTTGAAGAGTCCAAAGAGAGTGAGCAAATCAAACCCTGTAGTTGCATGGGAAATAGTTATTTTTCTTTCAATAACTGAAAACTTATTAAAATCACACTCCATCAAAATGTTGGGTGAACTGGAACGTTTAAGATAGTCCGCCTCTATCTGGAGAATGGTCTACCTGAACCTGAGTTTAGGGAGAAGCTGGAGGCTTCTTGGTTGTTTTGAGGAAAAACATTTATACAGGGGGTTACCTAAGGAAACTGGGTTTAAATGAAAGGCAGATTAAGGCCGTGCTCTGCGTGAAGGAGAAGGGGAAGATTGGGAATAGGGAGTATCAGGAGTTGTTTAATGTTTCGAGACAGACAGCAACAGGGGGTCTGAGTGATTTGGTTAGATTGGGAATTTTCAAACGTGTCGAGAAAGGGAAGTATAAGCTAAAGACTCACCGTGAGTCAAATATGAGTCAATCATGAGTCAAATGAGTCAAAAGGTGAAACTCTATGAGCGAGACAAGTCAGGCACTGCAGAGGATTGCCAGGGGCACGGGTATTGTCTTTGCCGGGACGATTATTTCAATGTTTTTTGGATTTTTAAGCAGGGCTATAATAGCGAGGTACTTTTCGACTGCGGAGTATGGAGTGTTTAATTTAGCCATGACTGTTTTGAGTGTTGCTCTTATAATAGCTACGCTTGGTTTTCAAAATTCTCTTCCGAGAGAAGTTGCATTTTATAGGGAGAAAGAGCCTTCGAGGGTTGGAGATTTGATTTCGACAGCTTTGATAATTGTGGCATTGAACAGCGTAATCTGGACAGCAATTTTATTCTTAGGAGCTGGGGGTATTTCTCAAGTTTTCAAAGATGCGAGGCTGGTTTATGCCTTGAGGATAGTAGTTTTTGCACTGCCTTTTTGGGCCCTAACCTTTGTGATAATCTCGATTTCTCGTGGGTTTGGTAGGGTTAGGGAGCAGGTTTATTTTCAAAACATAGTTTATCCGACTGTGTTTTTGGTTCTTGTTGTAGTTGGGGCATTTTTGAAGTTCTCGTTTACTTTTGTCTTTGCTGCATACGTCGCCGCATGGGGCTTGACATTTTTGGCACTGCTATTCAGCGCGTGGAAAATTGGACTTCTCAAGCTTGAGCTACAGCCAGAATGTAATATTGGAAAAAAGCTGGTTCTATTCTCTATCCCGTTAATGTTTTCCGGCATTCTAAACTTCCTAATGACGTGGACGGATACACTGATGTTAGGTTATTATAAGTCTTCTGAGGTCGTTGGGATTTATAATGCCGCCGCTCCGCTGGCTAGGCTCATTCCTGTCTTTTTAGCTTCGACTTCAGTACTTTATGTTCCCATAGCATCGAGACTCTACGCCCAGGAGAGGGTCAAGGAGCTGGGCAGGACTTACCAGATACTGACAAAATGGACGTTTTTACTCACTCTTCCCCTGTTCAGCATGATGTTTCTGTTCCCTGAAACAGTTATACGCTTTTTCTTTGGGGCCAAGTACGTTTCAGCAGCTCCAGCACTTCAGATTTTGGCTTTGGGTTTTATGTTTCACACATTTCTGGGGCTCAACGGATTAACACTGGTGGTCATAGGGGAGCCAAAGCTCAACATGATCGGGAACACGTTTGCTGTGGTTTCCAATGTTGTCCTGAACGTTCTTTTGATCCAGGAGTATGGAATAATTGGGGCGGCTGTTGCTACGTCTGTCTCATATTTTGTTGCCAATGTGTTTAGGTCGTTCTGGCTCTATCAAAAGACCAAAATTCATCCATTCAGCTGGAATTATTCCAAGCCGGTGGTTATTAGCTTTGTTTTGGTGGGATTAATTCAGTATCTGCATTTGAAAGTGCCGAGTATATGGTATGCTATCCCCGTTTTGATTGTTTTTCTTGCAGTATATATGTTCCTAGTTCTTTTGAGCAGGAGCATTGACAAGGAAGATGTTGAGCTATTTTTAGCGATAGAGAAGAGGTTGGGAGTTGATTTGAAGGTGATAAAGAAAATTTTGAGTAAATTTGCTTAAAATGGTGGCCTCCAATTTTCTAAAGCATCGTAATCTGGCTCTGGATATTCTGTATAGAAATCCAGACCAAACCAGTGAACTACTTCTAATATATTCTTGATTTGTCGTTCAGATAACTTGTTCTTCCATTTTGAAAGTTGTTTGGGAGTTCCCAAATATGATTTATCGTGCGTGGTTTTACTTGGTCTCCTGAACTTTACATAGACTTTTTCTGGAACTTCCTCATTTATGTAACTAAAAATTCTCCTGATTTCATCTTCGAAGTCTGTAATCAGTTTCTCATACACAACGGTATACCAAGCATCAGGATGTTTGCTTATATATGAGAGAGGCACATAATTGTCCATACTCCAGATGGCCGCAAGGATTTCCTCTTGAGTGTCTATTGTTTCAAGTTTTTTCATTAGCCATGTATCCTCCCTTATCTGAGGGATTTGAGAAGCTTCTCTCAGGGCTATTTCTTTTGGGAGGGGGATGTCTTTGGGGATGAAGTAGCCTCTAATCCCTGTCTTGAGCTGGGAAGCTATCGTGGCACAGGGGTGGCGTATTATGAAGTATGTCCCCTTAACTTGGAAATTGCTTACAATCCATGGAAGCAGCCTATTGGCTCGTATGAATTTAACTAATATCTTAGTTGCTGATAAACGCTTATAGATATCCAGAGGTGTTAATGAATATGCTGGCTTTCTACTTATTATTTGAGCAGTAAATACGCGGGTCAAATATTCTTTAAGGGGCTTATTTTCAACTCTCGGGTCAAGATATGGCCTTGGAGGTAGATTAAGCTCTTTAACCTCGGGAAACCACTCTCTGTGAAATGGCTCAAATATTGATTTATATTCTGGAAGAGTATCAATAAGTTCCATGAACCAAGTTGTCCCTCCTCGGGGAGTCCCGGAGATTACTATGGTGTCACTCAACTTCCCTCCCTTATGGGCAATCATTCCAAATAGATCAATTTGCTGTTTGACTAAGGCCTCTGTTTTCAGCGTGTATCTAATTAACGAGTTCAATATACCTCATCCCCCCAACCAATTGACCATTATACCCTTTTAATCCTTAACGGAGTGATCCAATATATGCTAATGTCATTGGATGAATATACAATTGCAACTGTTGGGTCTACTTTCATCCGAACGTACTCACTTGGAAGCCATCTCCAATACTGCATTCTGCCGGAGATAGTTGCATCATAAAAACTCCATACTGCGCGTCCCATAATGAAATAACGTGGCTTTGAAAATATTTCTCCGACTAAATTATATCTATTGTATCCGAAGTGTTCCGGGATTAATGAGCGACCTTTTCCATAGAACAGAATGTTTTTGGCTTCCAAGGTTTTGTCCCTCCCAAACCATGCTTCGTAAAATCTGTATTGAGTTATTTGGCCATCGTCATATGCAATTATATTGGGATTTCTGTTATAAAACAGCCATCCTGTTCCAAAATACTCCGACGGAGATACTTGTCTGTTCAAGTTTCCACTTAGTGGGCTCATATGAACAGTGAATATTGAGAAATATGCCAGGAGGAGTATTAATAATATAGATGTCTTTGCATGTTTGACTGGGATTTCTCGAAATAAAATTATAGAACCTAATGGTAAAGAGAACGCTAGAACATATCTAAGGGAACGCTCAAAGTTAACAAAGTGTAGAAAAAGATTAATAAAACTCCATGCCACAAATATAAAGAACAAAGGAATAAAAATCTGGTATAAGGGAGCATTTGGAATACCCTTAGAGTGAAAGTCTGGTTGCTGTTTTTTTCTGAGAGTTCTCCATATCAACACCAACGCGGTTAATGAGAATAGTCCAACTCCAAAATATCTGTATGTAGCAAATTTTATTAAAGTATATATTGAGAGATGATAATTGTTTATATTGGAAATGTACATACTTAGGAATGGATTTTTTCCGGGATTTGCTAACGACATCCAGAACATCACAAAGCTAATTTGTATTGGGCGGAATGAAAGATACCATGTAAACCATATCGCCAGTATTATAGTGGCCATATTTGGTACAAATTTTTGGCTATGCCTGAATGTTTCTTCTGGATTGTTGATTCTACTTATAATGTCCAAGAATATTAAGATTAAAAATAAGTACATAGATGTTAATGGATGAAAATATACCAAAGAGATGTATAATATTGAGACTAGAATGTATTTCTTGGTTTTCGATATCTTGGATAGCCATGTTCCTAGTATTAGGAACATAAATACGTATGAAAACATATTACCTACCATGCTTGTATGCCAATATCCTAGTGGAAAAAGCATCCATCCAATGATGAATATCTTTGCGATATCCTGGTTAATACTTGAGTTGATAAAAATATAATACCAAATTAGAAGCATTATGCAGAAAAACGCAGGTAGCAGAATTGTTAATCTGTTTAAAGACGCACTTGGTATTAGAACCAAGCTGGATATCAGGATGTGCATTAGTGGGTAAAAATTATCACTACCAACGTGTCCGGTATTGAGTATGTCTTTCACGCGTCCCAGATGTTCAAGAACATCACATCTTCCGTAAATAAAATACCCCCTAAAAACCGGTAAAAGAAGTACTGTTAGCTGATTCATAAATAAAATTATCAACATTAAGGTTCTATCTTTGTTGTAATCTTCCTTGTCTAGTAATATCCAAGATAGTGATATTACATCAACGAGGATAAAATTTACCCAAAGAATACGCGGATAAGCATTGTAAATTGAGACTTCATACGTTTTGGCGCTTGGAGTTGTTAGGAGAATGTAGTAGTTGATAATAAAGAGAAAGAAAATCCCTATTATGCTAATGATTTTTAGAGTTTTGTAAAACCGTACAGGCCATCTAGCGTTAGTTAGCGGATACATTATTTTCACCTTTCAAAGAAAGTACAATTTTAGGTTCTATCGACGTTTTGCGTTGGGATATTCCTCCGAGGGAACTGAATTTTACCTTTCTCTGAGCAAATTCTGAATCCTCAGCAAAAATCTCCATTAAAACTCTCCCATCAGTATCTTTTGGAATTGGTAGTCCAAATATATGAAGCGCTGTAGGAACTATATCGTAAACACGGGGACTCTTTTTGAACTCTATCTTTTCCTTTATGGCATCCCCATACGCGGAGAATATCCCGTGAATTTCGTGGTCTCCTTTGTAAGTTTTTTCTGTGATTTTTCCAGTAAATTCATGGGAGAATTCAACTCCTTTTTGCGGGATGACCACGAGATCTGGCATATTACGAAGATATGATCCCCGATGAATTTTGCTAAATTCAATGACATCAAAAACTTCGTCATATTCAACGAGGGCATTCTTGATGTCTTCAATTCTGTTTTTGGTTTTAACATAGCTTCCCCAGGTTGCAGGTTCTACCATAAAAGCATCTGCATTTTGCGCTATGTAGCTTATGGAGCTTGCCGAGGTTTTGGTTTTTGTTATTAATGTGTCCAGTACTTTTCTCGGCACTATGTTTTTGGCAAGGCGAACAAATTTGGCTTTTAATCTGTTATATTTTATAAATCCGCTCTCAGCTAAAGCCTCATTCACGTAGAATATCCTGTCTTTAACTTCAAATCCATGGTCGCTGACTATGAAGAGAGCATCGGCCATAGATTTTGCGGTTTCTATGAATTCGTTTATCAATTTGAACGTCGGAGCTACAATGTGGGAGTCCTTACCTTCCAAGATCTGTGGAAATATGTGCGAAAACCAGTCAGGTTCACTAAAAACAATAAAATATAGGTTCCAGTCTTCTCTTTCAAGGAGGTCGTAGTATAGGTTCAGCCTAGTTTCTGTGTACTCCTTAACTTTCCTTGGATATTCATCTTTTCCATGTCTGGCCCAGTCGTGAGGAGGATCAATTAAGTATTCCTTGTACTCCTCCTCTAATCTCTGGGGAAACATGCTTTGTCGGGGGGAGGCCCAATCGGAAACGATGATAGTCCTCTTTTTTCTCTTGATGCCACTAAACGGATACGTCATGGGTAGATTTATTAAGATGCTTTTCAAGTTGGCTCCTTCAAGAACTTCTGAGAGACGCGGATATTTCACGTCCTTTGAAGTATATAAACCGACGTGATTTTTTTCCACGTCCACTTTTTGCCATCCGATTATTCCATGCTTGGCTGGATTGACTCCGGTAAAGATGGATGTCCAAGAGGGTGGTGTGTAGGGAGGAATCGTTGAGATGAAATCATAAAGCTTGGTATTATTTATTCCAACTAAACTTGCAGTTGTTTTATTTGCTCCATCAAGGCCAATAATAACGACTTTTCTATTTTTCATTCTTCTGCCTCCATGTAGTACTGGATATTTGTTTGTAAATTCTTACAATCTCTTTCGCAATGTTATTCCAAGTGAACCGCTCCGCGTACTTCCTTATCTTCTCCCTGTTCCACTCCTTCTCCAGGGCTATTAAAATTTTCTCTGCCAGACACTCTGGGTCTTTTGGTGGGCAGAGCAGACCATAGTCCTCAGAGGTTATTATCTCAGGAACGCCCCCAACCGCGGTTCCAACGAAGGGCAGGCCAACACCTAGGACCTCAAACATAACGGTGGGGTTGCCTTCGCTCAAGCTCGGAAGCACGAACAGATCGGCGGCGTTCATCCAGAGAGGGATTTCGGAATGAGGTTTAATACCTTCGAATCTAACATATTTCTCGAGGTTCCTCTTTTTGATGATATTTACGAGTTTTCTTTTGAGAGGACCATTTCCAATTATTGTTAATAATACATCTTCTCTAGTACGTACAACTCTCTTTATTGCAGTTATGAGAACATCATGTCCTTTGATAGGAACTAAACTAGCAACATTAAGAATTATCTTCTTGTCCGGGGGGAGTCCTAGATAATCCCTTGCGACGTCTTTGTGTATAGGCTTAAACAGATTTGGATTAAACCCGTTGGGAATTACAGAAATTTTGTTCCCTGAAACACCGAGATCTTTGGACAATATTGTTGAGTTACGATAACTTACAGTGATAATGTGATCAGCAAATTTTAATGTCTCTAAAATAATATTTCTCCATCTATCGTTCCTAAATGGAAAGTCGTAGATGTCATCTCCATGAGCCGTAATTACGAATGGAATTCCTGTTTTTCTTTTTATTAAACTGCCTGCTTGCCCATAATGATACACAAAGTGAGAATGAATAATGTCGAAATCAATTTTTTTGTCGGTTATTACACGCTGAATTTTCTTGTAAATGGCCAAACCTAACGTGTAGTTTTTACCATCAGGCACTATATACGGGAAGGAGAGAACATGGACATATACATTTGGTGGCTTTTTGTTGAGGTTTATGAGTGATTTATACGTGTAATTCTTAGCATGGTCTGATAATCTGGGTATGCGAACCTTGCTAATAAGGTCAGCAAGGGAATTATGCTTGACAAATACATGGATCTCCTCAACAAGTTCAGACATGGCTTCCACTTGATCTTTAACAAAGTAATTGTAATGGGGGGCTATTATTAGTATTCTCATCCTGATCCCTCGATCCACTTTCTAAGCCAAAGTTCGAGTATGACCACCTTCCAAATAGCTTCCCCAATGAAGATACTCTTTGAACCATTTTTGCTTCTGTATATCTTGTGTATCTTTTTCCAGTCCCAATATTTTCTGCGTTTGAAAGATTCGGAGTTGATGATTTCCCATATGAACTCTCTGATCTCCTGTGAGTTTGCTATCTCCCTATCAGGAGTTGCAAAACCAATTTTGTCCTTCCTATTAAGGATAACCTCAGGGACAATTCCCTTCAGAGCGTTTCTTAGCATGATCTTTGTAATCCCGTTTTTTATTTTAGCTTCGGGGGGCGTGGAGAGTACATATTCTACCAACTCTGGATCGAGAAAGGGTACTCTTGTTTCAATCGACCATCTCATAGCGTTTTTATCCTCAAACCTCAGCAAATGCGGCAGGTTGTTTATCACGGCACTAATCAGGGCCTCGTTTAAGCCTTTTTTCTGGAATCTCGGGTCTTTACGGTTTTTGAATCTTTTGATGAACTCTTTTGAGAGGTAGGTACTGCGATTAAGTATCCATCTCTGTAGTTTTTCTGGTAGTAACAGCCCTGCAAAGTACTTTACTGCTTTGAAGGATCCAGTATTTTTTCTGTAGCTAATTACTTCTTTAATAAGCTGGCGCCACTTCAACTGTTTGAAAAGCTCATAATAGTAGTATCCAAAGAAGTAATGATACCCTGCTAGAATTTCATCGCTTCCCTGTCCATCCAGCAAAACCTTCATTGTGTGCTCCCGGGCAAGCTTCATAACTCGATACTGACCGTATATGCTCAGGGTGGAGAAGGGCTCCTCCTGTGTTTCAATTAAATCTTCAAGGTCGTTCAAGACTTCTTTGCTGGTAAAAGTGGTCTTGTACCATTCGACATTACACCTATCCACGACAGCTTTCTGATACCTGCTTTCATCTATTTCCAAACCAGGAAATACTAGAGAGAACGTCCGTATATTTTTATCTGGTTCGATTTGTCTCATAGCGCATACTACGCTTGAACTATCAAGACCACCACTCAAGCAGGATCCAACAGGAACATCAGCAATAAGCCTTCTCTTAACTGAGCGGAAGAATAATTCTCTGAACCTTTGAGGATCTGCAGGTTCTTTTTTTGATCTTACATTGGCACGGAGGTTATAGTACTGGTGTATATCGAGAGTGCGGGTTTTTAAGTCAAAAACAAGATTGTGCCCAGGCATGAGTCTCTTTATTCCCTCAAAAAATGTTTCTTCCGTATGGTCTAAGAGGTTATAATAAAGGAAATCAAATATCATAGCATCGTTGGGTTTTCGTTTTATGTCATGTTCCAATATCGCTCGGATCTCAGAGCTAAAGATGAGGTTGTTTCCATCGTAATAATAGTACAGAGGTTTTATCCCAAATCTGTCTCTACTTAAGAAAATCTTGTTCTTGTTTTTGTCGTATATTGCAAAAGCCCACATCCCATTGAACATCCTTACGCACTCTGGACCCCATTCCAGATATGCGGCCAGAATGACCTCTGTATCTGTGTTGGATTTAAAAGAGTATCTCTCATCCTCCAATCTGCCCCTTAGTTCTATAAAGTTATATATTTCTCCATTATACACAATCCAAACTTCGCGATTATCTTTTTTGTATTTCATCGGCTGGTGACCTCTGGGTGAGAGGTCAAGGATAGCAAGCCTAACATGACCTAGACTGACCTGATCATCGATATAAACCCCTTCGTCATCTGGGCCTCTGTGCCTGATGGCATCATTCATCCTCCTAACTAAGGTCTCATCTGCCCATGAGAATCCGTTAATTCCACACATCTACACCCCTCCATAGAGTATTCTTACAATCCTTTTGCTCGCCTTTCCGTCCCCGAACCTGTACGAGTATGTCTCACCTCTTGGCTCAAAGCTCCGTATGGCGTTGAGAATCTTACTCTTATCCGCCCCAACGAGCACGTTCCAGCCGTCTTCTACTGTCTCAACCCATTCCGTCCTCGTTCTTAATGTTATGCAAGGAACTTTCAGGAAGTACGCCTCCTTCTGAATCCCGCCGGAGTCGGTTAAAATCTTTCTGGCGTTCTCCTCAAGGATGAGCATGTCTAAGTAACCCACAGGAGGTATTAAAACAATGTTTGGGGCTTTTTCAATCCTTTCCATAAGCCCGTAGGCCTTCAGGTACTTCCGGGTCCTCGGGTGGGCTGGGAAGACTATCGGCTCTTCACTCTCGATGAGCGCATCGATGATGTTCTTCAGGTTCTCCCTGCTGTCAGTGTTCTCCGCCCGGTGAACCGTCGCCAGCAGGTACTTCCCGGGCCTCAGGCCAAGTTTTTCCAGAATGTTTGAGCTTTTCCTCGCGATTTCAATGTTATGGAGGAGGGCATCGTACATCACGTCCCCGGTCAGGTAAACTCCCTCCGTGATTCCCTCCTTCTGGAGGTTCTTCATCGCGGTTTCGGTGGGGGCGAAGAGGTAATCGCTGATGTGATCTGTCAGAACCCTGTTAATCTCTTCAGGCATCTTTTTATCAAAGCTCCTTAAACCTGCTTCAACGTGGGCCACCTTTATGTGAAGCTTAACAGCGGCGAGAGCGCCGGTGAGTGTCGAGTTCGTGTCCCCGTAAACTAAAACCAGATCAGGTCCCTCCTTCATCAGGACTTCTTCAATCCTCTTCAGCATTTCCCCTGTCTGGTGTCCGTGGCTTCCAGAGCCGACGCCGAGGTAGTACTCTGGTTCTGGAATACTCAGCTGTTCAAAGAATATCATGTTCATCTCGTAATCGTAATGCTGACCGGTGTGGATTACGATCTCCTCAAAGTACTTCCTCAGCTCCCTTGAGACAGGGGCCATCTTGATGAACTGAGGTCTCGCTCCGACCACGGTTGCTATTTTCATTCCCATCACCTGAAGCGGTATTGGATGTCCGGATTCTCTCTGAACTTCTCCATGCTCTCGGGGTAGTTCTCAAGGAACCAGACCATGAACGACGTTATATCTATCTTCTCCTTGAGGAGTTTCTTCCTCTTCTTCTGCCATTCCTTCTTGAGGTTCTCCACCTGCACCAGCTCGAGGGCTTTTTGGATGGCTTTCTCCGGATCGCGGATGTTGAACATCAGCCCAAAGCGCTCCTCAAGCTCAATGAAGTTTCCCATGTCGTTTGGACCAACGAACTTGTTGCTCCTGATCGTTGGTGTTCCCAGTAACGCTCCCTCAGTTGCCATCGTCTGTGTATCCGTGACGAGGAGCTTTGCGTAGTATATGACATCATGTATCCTGCTCTTGGGGACTTTAAGGACGTTGTCCTCGATCTCCCTCGGCACCTTGCCCTCTGCGGATATGAAAACCGTGGCGTGCTTTTCGAGTTCTTTTACAAGCCTTACCTTGTCCTCCCGTGTAAACCCCCTGATGCCAGCGTCGTGAACGGCGTCAAAGGCGTTAAACCTCAGCAGGACGTAGTCTTCTCCTTTGGACACTCCAAGTTCGTCGAGAATGTCATCGCGCGGGGAATAGTAGTTTGGGTGTAGGTATGCCATCTCTTTGTAGCTGGCTATTTTGAGGTGCTTCCTACCGAGGTCATCTCTGAATGACTCGGGGGTTAGGAGGACATCAACGAAGGGCATGAACAGTTTGAACTGGACTGAATACGACAACGGGTTCACCCTGGGTTCGGAATCATTGAAGACAACGCAACCGCTCTTCAGCAAGAGGGAGGTGTAGGCATCGTACACCCCAAACCCTGTCACCACGGCTGGCTTAAAATCTTTTAGATATTTGTACGCCCTTATAACGTCAAAGGGCAGGGCGAGTATCTTCCCGTATTTTGAGTTGGCCCTGTATGAGAAGATCGTGGCGTTGTACCCCAGCTCCCTGAGCAGGTCTCCTATCTCGCCGTACCTTCTGAACAGCAGTTTTACTTCGTTTCCCCTCTCCTCGAGGCTCCTGGCGATGTTACGGTAAAAGTGAAACTGGGCGGGAGTGTTGATGAAGATTCCAACCCTCATTTGTTGTACCTCCATGCCTCTATGAGACACGCTGAACCAAAGCTGAGTATTCCCAGTCCAAATATCTTGAGTGCTGTGTCGGTGGAGATCACAACAAATCCCAGCGAGGAGATGATGAGAATAGTCCCAGCATAGTACAGTACCCCAAGAGGATGCCCCCTGCGGAGATACTTGATCCATACCCTCCACAGAAACGATTTTAAGAGGAACTTGCTCGTTGAAGAGGCGAATCTTAATATTTTAAGCTTAGATACCTCCCCAACCCGGTATCTTATTCTCACGGGCACGTTGATGACCCTGAGCCCTGCCACGTTTGCTTTTATAAGGACGTCGTTTTCAAATGCGTATCCCCTGTGGAGGGAATCCAAATCCAGTTTTTTGAGGGTTTCTGCAGAAATGGCAACGTATCCATTTTGAGGGTCGTTAACGTTCCAGTACCCGGAGGCAATCTTGTTCAAAACGTTCAGCAAAAACGTCCCAAAGATGCGTATCCACGGCATCTCTTTCCAGTGTTCCCCGTGAAATCTAGTGCCCTTGGCTATGTCAGCCCTTCCCTCCACTATCGGGTCAAGAAGTTTTGGCAGGTATGCGGGATCCATCTGGTTATCCCCAGCCATAACAGCGAGAACGTCCATACCTTCCTCCAATCCCCGCTTCCAGCCTGACACAATGGCACCGCCCACGCCCCGATTTTTTTCATGACGTGTTAGCTCAACTCTTCTGTCCCTTTTTATAATTTCTCTGACCACGTCCGAGGTTTTGTCGGTTGAAGCATCATCAACTACATATATCCTGTCCACAAAGTCAGGCATCTCCTCTATGGTTCTCCCTATCAATTTTTCCTCATTGTAGGCGGGAACTGAGACTCCAATCTTTTTGCCCCTATACATAGATGGACACCCGTTACTGGGGAATGTAGCCCACTCTGTAATACCTGAATCCTAGTTTTTTAGCCTTTTCTGGATCGAGGACGTTCCTCCCGTCCACTATAACCTTGGTGCGCATCTCCCCTGCCAGTCTCTCAAGGTCGAGTTCCTTGAATTCTTTGTGATCAGCGGTTATGACTATCGCGTCAACCTCTTTGAAGTCCTCCTTCCACTTGCCACCGAAGCGCTCCGCATCTTCAGGAGTGCACAGCGGGTCGTAAGCGTAAACGTTGGCCCCCCATTCTTTTAGCTCTTTGATTATTGGGATAGCTGCACTCTTCATGAACTCCCTTACACCACCCCTGAAAGTTAAGCCCAGCACGAGAATGTTGCTTCCCTTCAAAGGCTTTCCAACTTCATTGAGGCCCTTTGCTGTGAGTTCAACGATGTGATGCGGCATGGAGTCGTTAATCTCTCTGGCGATTTTAGTTAAGCGTGGATTCGTCTTTCTGGCCAGATTAATGACGAACCAGGGGTAATGCGGGATGCAGTGCCCTCCAACCCCGGCACCGGGCATGTGAAGGTGGCAGTAGGGTTGAGTATTGGCCGCCTGAAAGACTTCGAGAGCGTCCAGTCCATGCTCCTCGCACCACATTGCAAGCTCGTTTGCCAAGGCTATGTTGACATCTCTGTAAACTCCCTCAAAAACCTTAACGGCCTCGGCGGCTTTGATGGAGCTCATAGGAATGACTCCTTTTCTGTTGATGGTCTCATAGATTCCGATAACAGCCTCCACTGTTTTCTCGTCGCTCGCTCCCACAATCTTGGGATACTGGCCGGTTATGTCTCTGATGGCTGTGCCAGTCATTGTCCTCTCGGGGGCATGAGCTAAGCCGAACTCGCCGAGCTTGAGTCCAGACTTTTCGAGAATTGGAATCAGGCTCTCAGTGGTTCCCGGCGGCATTGTGGCCTCCGTGATTACAATATCCCCTTTCTCCAGACCCTGGGCAATCTTCTCGGCAACATCATAAACAGGCCCAAGCTTCAGATTGCCACGCTCATCGATAAGTGTTGGAACCAGAATTACCATGACATCTGCCTGTTTTGCCGCCCAGATCCCATCAGTCGTTGCTTTAAGCCTCCCTGCCTCAACATTCCTCTTAACGAGCTCATCCAGACCGGGTTCTTCCTTTATGTGGTTCTCACCTCTGTTTATCATCTCAACGACTTTCTCGCTGATGTCTACACCAATGACCTTAGCCCCGTGATCAGCAAAAACAGCCGCTAAAGGAAGGCCCATCTTGCCCATGCCATAAACGGCAATCGTTACTTTTCCCTTTCTGAGGGCTCTGCCAGCCTTATCTCTGCTCAGTCCGAGGAGCTTCATTCATTCACCTCCAGAACCTTTCCTGTTCTTGCGCTCTCCTGAGCAAGGAGGGCGACTCTCAACGCATGGAGGCCGGCCTCACCATCCACAATCGGTCTCTTTCCCCTTTCAACGCATTCAATGAAGTGTTCAAGCTCATTCCTCAGAGGTTCTCTCTTCCGGATCTTGGCTTCTTTTATCCATTCATCGTTGTATAGCCTGAGGCTCTGCTCTATATAGTCAAGGTATGCTATCCCCCCGGTCCCCACAACATTGAGGGTTCTGATTTTATGGGGGGTGAGCCAGTTTGTTTCGACGATTCCGCTGCCATCTTTGAAACCAAGCGTTATCAGGGCATGATCCTCAACACCAGCAGGATGAATCACATTTCCAGCTCTTGCATAGACCTCCTCAATAGGTCTGCCGAAAAGATAGCTGATTACATCAATATCATGGACTCCCAGATCAATTATTATCCCCACATCCCTTATACGGGCTGCCATCGGGCCAACACGCTTGGCGCTTATTGTCACTATATCTCCGAGCTCTCCCTTTTCTATAAGCTCCTTCAGCTTCAAAACAGCTGGATTAAAACGTTCTATATGGCCCACCATCAGAACAACACCATTCTTTTCAGCGGCTCTGATTATAACCCCAGCACTTTCAATGCTCTCAGCTATAGGCTTCTCAACCAGAACACTCGTTCCACGCTCAATGAAATTCAAAGCGGCCTGTTTGTGAAGGGATGTTGGAACTGCTATGCTAACAGCATCCAGATTTTCTTCCGCGAGTTCCCTGTAATCACTGTAGGGGAGGGTCTTAAACTTTTTCGCCACCTCTTTAGCCCTCTCAAAATTTGCATCTGCAACGCCAACAAGCTCGACCTTTCCTTCCTTCGCCAGCTCGCTGTAGACTCTGGCATGATGAAATCCCATACTTCCAACGCCCACAACTCCAACACGAAGCATCACTCTCACCTCAGAAAAGTAAAGTCATGAAGAAAGCTCCTCCAAGGAGTTAAGTATATAGCTGATATCCTCCCCACTAACCGCAGGATGCACCGGCAGGCTCAAAACCTTCTTCGATGCATCTATAGAGTTTGGACAGCAGTCTTTTGGATAACCAAGTTTCTGATAGAGAGGCTGCCAGTGAACAGGCATCGGATAATGAATTCCTGTTCCAATTCCCTTCTCTCTGAGCTTCTGAGCAAGTTCATCTCTCGAAAGCGGGAACTCCTCCTCAACCCTTATGACGTACTGGTGGAATACATGCTTCACCCGCGGATCAACATAGGGGGGAGTTAAACCTTCAATCTTCTCAATGCCCTTTGTTAGCATTTCCGCATTTTTGATTCTTATTGAATTCCATTTATCGAGCTTTCTAAGCTGAATTCTACCTATTGCTCCAGCAATGTTTGTTGTTCTAAAGTTATACCCAAGTTCTTCATGGAGATATTTCTTGGTCTGCCCATGGCTTCTTATGAGCTTAGCTCTCTTAGCAAGCTCGTCATCATTTGTTACCACCATTCCCCCCTCCCCCATGGTTATATTTTTGGTAGGATAAAAGCTGAATGCTGCAATGTGGCCAAAATTGGCAACTTTTTTTCCTTCAAACTCAGCTCCATGAGCCTGAGCACAGTCCTCAACAAGGTAGAGATTGTAATCTTCAGCTATTTCAGTGAAAGCCTTCATGTCTGCAGGCTGACCATAGAGATGAACAACTATTATTGCCTTCGTTTTATCACTTATCTTCTCCAAAACTTCGTTTGGGTCAAGATTGAAGGTTTTAGGATCAATGTCAGCGAAAACAGGTTTTGCACCCTGGAAGAGAATACAGTTAGCTGATGCTATAAAGGTGAAAGGAGTTGTTATTACCTCATCCCCCGGACCAATTTTCAGGGCTTTTAACGCAACATCCAAAGCCACAGTTCCGTTCATCACGGCAATACCATGTTTTGCTCCGAGATATTCTGCAAATTCCTCTTCAAAAGCTTCTACCTCTTTTCCATGGGCAAGCATGCCGCTCTTTAAAACTTCAACAACAGCGTTTATTTCTTCATCCCCAATCAAAGGTTTGGCTATAGGTATGTTCCTCATTTTCACCGCCTCACATATCTTTTTCTCTAAGATAACGTTCATAATCTTCCCTTCTGATTTTAACCTCTCTACCACAGTGAGAACACTTGAAGATTACATGCTCATCATCCTCATCTATTTTCTTCTCCAGTTTTCTTCCACAGTAGCAGACAAAACCTTTCAAGCGGGCTGGATTTCCATAAACGAGAGCGAACGGCGGCACATCTCTGGTAACCACTGCTCCAGCTCCAACCATGGCATACTCCCCTATGGTAACCCCACAGACTATTGTTGCGTGAGCGCCAATGCTCGCACCCCTTTTTACAAGCGTCGGAACTACCTCCCATTCCTGATTGAAAGCTCTGGGATAAAGGTCGTTTGTGAAGGTCATGTGCGGGCCGAGAAAAACATCATCCTCAACCTTAACGCCATGATAAACGCTCACTCCATTCTGGATCTTCACATTGTTGCCGATTTCAACGTCAATATCAATGTAGACATCCTTCCCGATATTGCAGTTCTTTCCGATCTTTGCACCTTTCCTTACGTGGGCAAAATGCCAGATTCTCGTTCCTTCTCCAATTTCAGCCCCGTCCTCCACAACAGCCAGAGGATGAACAAAATACGCTTTTTCCATCTTAAACACCTGAAACTTATGAGGCTTACAATGGATATAAGGGTTGCGGATTTTAATACCGTCATTTATCCCTATTTAGCCTCCGAAAACTTTTTAAATCAACGCCAGCCTTATGGTATTGGACGCGCCCGGGTGGTGTAGCCCGGTCAATCATGCGGGACTCTCGATCCCGCGACCCGGGTTCAAATCCCGGCCCGGGCACCAGCGGGCCCGTGGCTCAGCCTGGTCAGAGCGCCCGCCTGATAAGCGGGAGGTCCGGGGTTCGAAGCCCCGCGGGCCCACCACAACAACCCTTTGCTTGCGCAAAGCGTTGATGGAAAAAATTGCGTGCAATTTTAAGGTTCCAACCCTTTGAGCAGGTTTCTCTAAAAGAACGCTGGTTTTATATGCTTTTACTCCCTGCAAGGCGTCCGGAGGACGCCAGAATGAAAATGAAACTTTTTCCAAAGTGCTGAATTTAAGAATGAAACCCCTTTACCACTGACTATCCAGAGGGTGCACGCTTTTTCATCCCCGCCTTATTTGAAGAGCAAGATTCTTTTGGTCAAGCTTTTTCCTAAAAGC
>Ga0256914_1001631_pt1 | contig 19837 bp, 21 predicted proteins | sample HulkmetaG_FD_191571 | JGI IMG/M metagenome (GOLD analysis project Ga0256914, IMG submission 191571) | Hydrothermal chimney microbial communities from Main Endeavour vent field at the Juan de Fuca Ridge, Pacific Ocean - Hulk | ecosystem: Environmental > Aquatic > Marine > Hydrothermal vents ... | reverse complement strand
TGCTGGAGCTATGGAAGAGGGAGGAGGCGGAAGCCAGCCGATAGACAGGCCTTGGGCAAGGCAGCATCAGGCTCAGGCGTGATAGAAGATCTCATCCGGCAGTTGAACGGCAGTCAGCAGGTTTCCGTAGGCCGCTCCCGTGTCTATCCCGATCTTGTTCCTGGCAACAAGGGGCAGCTCGAAGGGGGTATGGCCAAAGATGACCCTTTTGCCATAGTCCGACCCATCCTCTATGAAGATGTCCCTGATCTCACACAACTCCTGTGCACCCTGCTCAGTGAGCGCCCTTCCGGGCACGATGCCCGCATGGACGAAGATATAGTCGTCTGTCTCGTGGTACAGCTCCAGCCTTTCCAGGAATCTTCTGTGCTCCTCTGGCATGAAGCCCATGTCGTAGAGGTGGCTTAGATCCCTTGCCCCATAGCTTTCAAGGGTCTGCTCTATGCCGTTTTGGCGCAGGTAACGGATGAGGTTTTCATCTGGGGATCGGTAGTACTCAAGGAGCAGATTTTCGTGATTTCCAAGCAGGAATACCGTCTGCTGACCGGAACGCTCCAGCCTTATCAGCCTTTCCAGCACGCCTTTCGAGTCTGGCCCCCTGTTTATGTAATCGCCCAGGAAGATAAGAAGATCCTTGGAGGTAAAGGGAAGCCTTGAAAGGAGCTGATCGAGTTTCTGGGCGCAGCCGTGGATATCCCCTATGGCGAATATCCTGCCATTTGCAGAGCTCATCTCTATCTATTTTCTGTGCCGGATGAGGCCGTCCATCTCTTTTATCCGGTCTCTTATCCGGCCCCGGCACTCTCCTTTTGGTCGCTTCCGGGCCCCGGCCGGCCTGTTTCTTCTGCACCCGTTTCCGCTGTCGAGAGCATCTGGATCTGGAATCTGATGAAATCGAGCTGTGGGGATTGGGGCCTCATGTCGAGGTATCTGTCATACGCTGCGAGTGCCTGTTCCCTGTTGCCCTTCTTCATCAGGACCCTGGCCCTGTCCAGGGTGGCAACCGCCTCGAAGCCGTTTTTCGATTCGGCAGCCCTGGAATAGGATGAAAGGGCACTGTCAAGGGCACCGGTTTCCTCCTGGGCATATCCGTAGCCCATGATTGCAGAGTCGGCCAGGGCATGATCAAGGCTGGCCTCGGCCTTTTTGAAGGCGCTGGCCGCCTCATCCCATTTGCCGTCGTCCAGGAGCTGGCCGGCAAGCAGCAGGCGTGCATGGTCGGCAGCATCTGTGCCCTCGAACCGGTTGATCACATCCTTCAGTTTGGAGATGCGCTGATCGGCCTCCTCGATCGCGAATACCTGGCCCAGGGCATATGCGGCCTCGGCCTCCTTGCTGGCAGTATAGTGGGTATATCCGCTCCAGAGGGCAACGGCCAGCAGGAGCAGCACCAGCGCAGCAGCGGCCTGTTTGCCATAGGCCATGATAGGCCCCCTTGCCCACTCCGGAAGATCTGCCAGATAGGCCTCCATGGGATCCACGGGCTCCTCGTCTGCTTGCCCCGAAGGCGCTCCAGGTGGTACCGGGCCAGCAGCCTGTCTGCAAGTGGGGCATGTCCCAAGGGGGCCGGATACCTTGCAGCCCTCCCTGTCCTTGTTTTCCTCAGATCCTTGGCCCGAGGCCGCATCCGTCCTTTTTTTCTCTTCCGCCATCTTTCAGTGCTCCAGTTTCCCTATTTTTTCCCGAAAAAGTCATCCCATTTGAAGATCAATGGCTCTGCCCCCTCTATGAGCTCGGCCACATCGACCACGGTGCCCACGAATATGTCGTGATCGCCTGCCGGATAGATATGCTCGAGCTCACACTCCACGTAGGCATAGGCGCCATCGATCACAGGAGAGCCCTTGAGGGCATTGGTGTACTTGATGCCCTTGAACTTGTCCTTTTTCCGTCCGCTTTTGTAACCGAAATGTTTGGCCATGTCTATGGCCTCCTTGGGCAGGGCATTGATACAGAAGTAGCCCGATTCCTTGATGAGGCCGTGGGTATATCTGGGCTCGGCTATGGCCACGGCGATCATGGGCGGTTTGAAGGAGACCTGTGTCACCCAGGCTGCGGTCATCCCGTTTATCTTCTCCTTGGTCCTGACCGTTACGATGTGAACGCCTGTCGGTATGGCGGTGGTTATCTCTTTTTGTCTCATGTCTCCTCCTTTCTGTATTCTGACCCTTTTATCAGAAATTAATAGCGGCCCCGGGAAAAATCAAATGATAGAAGAGGGCCATGGCCCCATCCCATCTCCCCTTTTGTCTTTGACATTTGCATCGAACTGCACTAAGACCTCTGTTTCAAGAAGGCCCTGATGCATATCCACACATCCGATACCCCTACCCTGGCCAGTGCTGGTCCAAAGGCCCATCGCCTGGAGCTGTCGCCATTTCCTGAACTGGAATATGGAGACATGGAGGCCTACAGGCGTGCAGAACGAGAGATCTGCATGCTGTTTCAGATGATCCGCGACAGTCGAGACATGAAGGTCCGTCAGCTCAATCTGAAGGCCCGGGCCATCAAGGCCAGCTTTCTTGCGCTCGACCCCATCCTGGCGAGGTTTACCGGGCCTGTTTGCGCCTCGTGCCCCACCGGATGTTGTGTGAACAGGCATGGATTCCCGGACTATGAAGACCTGGTCGTCTTCAGGGCCCTGGGTGTAGAGCGTGCCGATTTCGATCCCACCCTTCCGGATCAGGACTTGTGCCAGTATCTCGGGGATCGTGGCTGTATGCTCGAGCGCTATCAACGCTCGTACCGCTGCACCTGGTTTTTCTGTGACGGGCTGCTGGACGATTTCGAGGCGAGGGATCCGGAGGCGTTCCGGCTCTTCGAAGAGGGCTGCTCCCGTCTGGCAGAGGCGAGAAACAGCTTCCTGACGGCCTATCAGACCCTGATCAGATCAGGCCCTGATCAGAGAGGAATCATCTCCATGCATCTGACATCCTTGCACTCCCGGTAGTTATCCCCGCATGGACTGCACTCTGCCGGGGACCTTATGACCTTCACCCAGTCGTGGGGCGGGGACCATATGCGCGGATCCGTCGGCCCGAAGAGGGCGGTGGTCTCCACGCCGCACCAGGCTGCAAGATGGGTGATGCCGCTGTCGTTTCCAATGTATCGCCTGCATCTTGCAAGCAGGCCGGCTACCTGTTCAAGGGGCAGGTTTTCGGCCAAAAAGGCCTGCTGTTTGCCATCCTTCTGATTTCTCGAGACCACGTATTGCCGTACCTGCTCGGTGAGCTTGCCGTCGGCAGGCCCCAGCAGAAAGAGGACCTTTGCCCCATCCGGCTCAAGGAGCCTGTCTGCAAGGGCCAGAAACTTCTCTATTGGCCAATTCTTCTTGGCACTGCCGCTGCCGGGATGGATGGCTGCATCGAACAGGTGCCTGCCCGAGATCCCTGCCCCTGCCTCATTGTCGCCCTGGTCTTCTGCAGAAGGGGATGGAAGCGTGAGGGGATAGAGGTAGTCCTTGAACTCCGCCGCCTCGATGCCGAGCTCCTTTGCAACCTGCTGGAACTGGAACATGGCACAGTGGAGGGGATCTGCCCCTTCATATACGGTGAATATGACCCTGCATTCAGGTTCGTAGTCGGGCCTGAGGAGCAGGTCTGGCACAAGGCCACGCCTCCTTGTGAACCAAAAGAACTCGTCGAAATATCTCAATATGGCAGGCACTGCCCCTGAATAGAGCTGATGGAAGCCTGCTGCACTGGAGGGCAGGGCAGAGGATACCTCTCCGGCCCTCTTCAGAAAGAGGGCCACCTCGGGCGTGGCGGCCAGAGTGAACTCTCCGGCATGTTTTCTCAAAAGGCGCAGGGCGGGCAGGGAAAGGAGCAGGTCCCCAAGTGCCCCCTGGTTGACCACTATTCTAGGCATGGCGGGAAGATTACTGCCGGGATGGGACCAAATCAAGCTTGGATCACAGACGAAAGGGCCTTTCTGTATGCCGAAAGGCAGGGCTCGCCCATGCAGCAGAATATCACCTCTTTCAAGGGGCCAGGCTCCTCGAGTGCCTCCCTTACGCTCTCTACTGCCACCTGTGCAGCAAGCTCCATGGGAAATCTGTATGCACCGGTGGATATTGCGGGAAAGGCAATGGATGAGATCCCTTTTTCCTTTGCCAGCTCTATGCATCTTTTATAGCAGGATGCAAGGAGTTCGGCCTCTTTCCTGCTGCCACCTGTCCAGACAGGGCCCACGGTGTGGATCACATATCTGGAAGGCAGGTTGTAACCCCTTGTGATCTTGGCATCTCCGGTCTCACATCCGCCAAGGCCCCTGCACTCCTCGAGCAGTCCAGGCCCTGCAGCCCTGTGTATGGCCCCGTCCACACCCCCGCCGCCCAGCAGGGAGCGGTTGGCGGCGTTAACTATGGCATCCACTGCCAGTTTTGTGATATCTGCCTCTATGACCCTGATCTCGACCATGGCCCATCCACCTCCTTCTGCCCTGCAGCAAGGCTATAATCGAGTGTGTGCTGCTCAAGAGCCCGGGTTGAATTTGTAGCCAAGGCCCGGGTGCGTGATGATATAGACGGGATTTGCCGGATCCGGTTCTATCTTCTTTCTAAGCCTCCTGATGTGGACGTCAAGGGCACGGCTCCAGGGATAGACCTCCTTGTTGTCCCATAGATGGGATGAAAGGTACTCCCGGCTCAGCACACGGTCCCTGTTCATGACCAGGAGCTGGAGCAGATCGAACTCCTTCTTGGTCAGTTTCACAGGCTTGTCCTTCACCAGCACCTGGCGTCCCTTGAGGAATATCTTCAGGTCTCCAAGCTCCAGCTTGTCGCTGCTGTCGCCTTCGAACAGCTGTCTGCGCCTCAGGCAGGCCTTTATTCTGGCCAAGAGCTCCAGGTATTCGAAGGGTTTTGTCACATAGTCGTCTGCCCCGACCTCGAGCCCCCTGATCTTGTCTGGCAGGCTGTCCCTTGCGCTCAATATTATGATGGGCACCGACGAGATCTTCCTGAGATGTTGGCAGACTATGAGGCCGTCCACATCCGGCAGATTTAGATCCAGGACCACCAGGTCCGGACAGAAGCTGCCAAAGGTGTCTATGGCCTCTTTCCCATTGGTGACACCCTTCACCTCAAAGCCATCGAGCCTGAGCTGATCCGTTACGACCTTGAGGATATCCTCGTCGTCCTCCACCAGCAGGATCTTGTTATCCCTGATCATTTCCTCCCTCAGATCGGTTCTGTCTCGATACGGGTATCCAGAAGAAGAATCTGGTCCCGTGCTCCTTGTCTGGCTGGCTGATACCTATGTGGCCACCATGGGCCTCCACGATCCCTTTGGCTATGGCAAGGCCAAGGCCCATGCCGGAGCTCTTGCCATCCATGTCCTTGTGATAGAATTTCTGGAAGATGAGATCTGCTTGATCCGGAGGAACACCCGGCCCTGAATCTGTCACGGTCACTACCCAGTAGCGGTCTTCCCGATAGAGCCTCACCTCCACCTTGGCATCTTCGGGAGAGAATTTGATGGCGTTCGAAAGCAGGTTCATCACCACCTGTTCCAGGCGTTTGGGATCTATCCTCGCGATACAGGGCTCGTCTGGCACCTTGTAGTCCAGCTCTATCCTCTTCTTCCAGGCAAGGGGCATGGCCATGAGGATGGCATCCTCCACGATCTCTGACAGGTCGTTGTCCGAAAGATCGAGCTTGAGCTCCCCGCTCTCCAGCCTGGAACAGTCCAGGAGGTCCTGGACCATTGCGGACAGCTTCTCTATGTTCCTCTGGACGATATCTATATATGAGGCCATCTCGCCTGTGCACTTGCGTTCCAGGAGGTTGGTTGCCCCCTTGATGGCGGTGATGGGGGTCTTCAGGTCATGGGTGATGTTTGTGAAGAAGTCGCTCTTGTACTGCTCCACCCTTTTGAGTTCTTCATAGGCCCTTTTCATACGGGCCAGGGCCGTGTCCGCCTCTTCCTGGAGCCTGTTCTGCTGTCTTCTCAGCACCTCCACCATACGGTTGAAGTTTTCACCCACCGTCTGCCATTCGGTGCTCTGGTTCAGGTTCACCTTTATGGACAGATCCCCGCTCTCCACCCTTGATGCCGCCTGTTGCATCTGCTTGAGCGGGGTCAGCACGAACCTTCTAAGCATCCCCCATAGCAGGAACAGAACGCAGATCATGGCAAAGATCATATAGAGGGCGTAGTAGAATTGATCCTTCTTGAGGTTCTCGAAGAACTTGGTGGCGCTGAGCTCTATCGTGATGCAGCCCACCACTTCGGTGTCTGGCTTCCAGGAGTGGCACCCCGTGCACTCGCTCTGGAATATGAGCGGGGCTGCATAGACGAATCGGTATGCCTTATGTCCATCCAGCTCCTTTTCCACCACTTTCCAGTACTCCCTGGCCCGTCTCTCCTGCATCCCCTCTATGGCTGCCTTTTCGAACTGGTCCGGCTGATGGGGCGGATCAGTGGATTTCTGAAAGGCAAGCTTTATCTGGAACAGGGTCCCGCCGCCGGTCGTCTTCGACAGCTCTGCCACGAAGCCGGAGGGAGTCTTTCGTATGTAGTTGCCATCTTCATCTTTTATATAGACCCCTTTCCACCTGGAGATGAGCTGCCTGGTAGCCACTATGTAGTGGTATATCCCACGGGCCTCCTGCTTCAGCTGGTCAACGACCGCCCTTTCCTGCTGGTTCTCGAGCCAGAAGAGCAGTACCGCAAACAATCCGCCAAGGATTATCACCAGAAAGAACAGGATCTTTTGCTCCAGACGGGACGGCATGGCTTTCCTGGCAACAGGACCTCTCTCCTAAAAGAGCGGGGGCTGGTGGACTACATAGAGCCTCATGGGCGAGTCGGAATCGTTTCTGACCCCGTGCTCCTGGCCTGCTGGAATCATGGCGAAGTCGCCCTTTTCAATGGGGCTCCAGGCCCCGTTGACATATGCCGAGCCACTGCCTTCGAGCACCAGGATGGCGTCCATGCTCTCTTCGTGGATATGCACCGGGATCTCTACCCCCGGTGCGATCTCCAGGATCGAGATCCCGGCCGGGGCCTTTGAAAAAGAGCCTGCAAGCTTGCAGATACGCACGCCCGGAAACTTGGGATGGTCTTCGAAGTGCTGTTCACCCCTTTTCTTCAGCTCAGCCATGATCGAACCTCCAACGCAAAGGTCAATTTCCCGTAAAAATTGTAACATGTTGTTAACATCTTTAACAGCTATGTTACCTGTTTTTAGGATATTATCTATGTGCAACAAAGAGCAGGTGATTAGTCTCATAACTCACGGGAGGGTTTCATGAGTAAAAAAAAGGGGAACAAGGGCGCCATTGCCGTCTGTCTCATCATCGGCTTTGTAATCGCCATCATCTTCAGCCTTATCTCGGCAGCCCAGGTAAAATCCACCAGTACGGTGGAGTTCTGTAACTCCTGCCACGAGATGAATCCGTTCTACGAGACCTGGGCCATGGGCCCACACGGCCTGGACAACAAGGGGGCCATCAAGGCGCGCTGCGTGGACTGCCATCTGCCCCATGACAGTCTGGTGAACTATCTGGTCACCAAGACCAAGGCAGGCCTCCACGACATGCAGGCCCACTGGAGGGGGAAGAAGACGGAATGGCTCAAGCTCTGGAAGAACAGGGGGCCATATGTGCACGAGGCCTATGAGTCGGGCTGCAAGGAGTGTCATAAAAACATAATAGCACCTGGGATCCCGACCAAGGCCATATCCGCCCACAAGGCCTATCTGAGCGGGCAGACCGAGCGCGACTGTATTGACTGCCACTATCTGGCTGGTCATGGTGATCTGGTACAGGTTTTCAGGGACCTGGGGTATTCGGAATAGGCTGGAGCCGGCCTGTTTCCGTGTAGCTGTTGGAAAGAAGGACCTTTTAAAAGAGAAAAAAGTAACTATCAAAGGAGGGTCAAGATGAAGAGATTTTTGGGCAAGTTAGGCAAGGCGGGATTGACCGGCATCATCTGCGGTCTCTTCGCCGGGGTGGCCGTAGCGGCAAATACCCCCCAGCTCCACAAGGAGCTGGTGATCAAGAGGGGTATGTCTCCTGAGGCCACCAAGTGTATCGAGTGTCATGCCAAGAAGACTCCGGGCATCGTGGAGTCCTGGAAGCTTGGCAAGATGGCTCATGCGTCAGTCAGCTGTTACGACTGCCACGTGGTGGAGAAGAGCTCCCCCATGGCGAGCCAGTGTTCAGGGATCAGGGGGTCTAATATCTATATCTCTCCCATGGTCTCCTCCAAGACCTGCTCCAGGTGCCATCCCACCGAGGTGGAGCAGTTCCTGAAAAGTGGCCATGCAGTGCTTGCCAGCAAGCCTGTGGTGGATCCAACCAAGCTGAACGGCAAGCTCATCAAGCTCCAGTATCACCTCGAGGGTGCAGGATTCATCGGCAACAAGGACGAGGCCAGCCAGTCCGCATCCAGGGCGGCCGGATGCCAGATGTGCCATGGCGGTCAGGTGGAGCTCGGCCCGGACAACAAGCCCATCAAGAACACCTGGCCAGGTGGTGTGGGCCACAGATATCCAGATGGCTCAGTGGGCAACTGTACTGTCTGCCATACGAGGCATCAGTTCTCGGTTACAGAGGCAAGGAAGCCGGAGGCATGCGCAAGCTGCCACCTCGGGCCCGATCATCCGGATATCGAGATCTATCTGGAGAGCAAGCATGGCCAGATCTTCCTGGCTCATGGCGAGGACTGGGAGTGGGATTCTGCTCCTGATGCCTGGCAGCCTGGCGACTATACCGCACCTACCTGCGCCACCTGCCATATGAGCGGCATTGGCGAGTTGTCCACCACCCACAACATCAACGAGCGCCTCAAGTGGGATCTGGTCCACAAGAAGAGCGTTGTCAGGAGCGGTGAGCGCGGTGATGGCGAAAAGGGCGGAAAGCTCATGAGGCAGGTCTGTGCCAACTGCCACGGCCCAACCCAGATCGCCAAGGAGGAGAAGAATCTCGAGGATTCCGTCAACCTCTACAACTTCTACTGGGATGGCGCTGTAAAGATGAAGAAGGATCTGGAGGCCAAGGGCCTTCTCGGAAAGGATCCCTGGAGCGACGGCTTCCAGGAGCTCATGTACTACCTGTGGCACCATGCAGGCCGCCGTGCACGTCAGGGTACTGCCATGAACGGCCCCGACTATGCACACTGGCACGGTTTCTTCCAGATCTTCCAGATCTACAAGGACATGCAGGCCATCTACGACTGGAGGATCAAGAACAACAAGATCGAGGATCTCAGCCACGTCATGAGCACTGGCCCCCTTTAATAGGTGAGCCCGCCTGACGGGCCCTTCAAAAAGGGGTCGATCCAGACCGTGTAGATGACAATCATTGAAACCGGCAGGGCTGACTTTCAGGTCAGCCCTGTAATACGTTTTAAGAGGAGGGATCTCAAAATGAACAATCGCACCATTTTGACACTGTTTTTTGCAGGTCTTCTGCTGGTGTTCCTGGGATCATCGGCACTGGCCTTCAAGATCAACGACAATGCATACCTCAAGTTCAAGGAAGAGATCAGGTATGAAAACTGGTCCACCTTCGAAAAGCCAAACACCCATGATGACCAGTACGACTTCGTCTCCAGCAAGATGAGGCTCGGCTTTGGGTTCAACTCTCAGCTCATAGATGCCTATGCAGAGGCCAACTGGACCCAGTTCTTCGGTCTTCCAAGAAATGCCTCCTACGGCACAGGTGCCCTCTACTATGGGCAGAACAACGGTGCCCGTGACGTCGGCAAGGTGGGTATCGATCAGGCCTGGATCCGCGGACGTCTTCCCGGGATGGAGAACCTGAGCGCCACCATTGGCCGTTTCAAGTACAACAGCGGCCTCGAGTACCAGACGATGCCCAAGAACAAGAGGCTGGCCTGGCTGAGGAAACTGCGTGTGTCCCAGAGGCTCATCGGCGGCTTCGAGTGGTCTAGGGTCGGACGCGCCTTCGATGGCGGCCAGATCACCTGGAACAACGATCTCTACAACTTCACTGTTGCCGCCATGCAGCCCACTCCCGGTGGTTTCTATCTGGACTATATGGATGACGATTACAGGGGGGCAAATGGCAGGAATTACAAGACCCACGATGTGGACATAATAACTGCGGTCTTCACCCTGAAAGATAGCGTCATCGAGGGCCTGGACGCCCAGCTCTTCTACTACTACTACAATGACGATCGTCATCTGGCCAATCAGGACCCTGAGATCAACAACTTCGGTGCCCATATCCTCTATGTGACCCCGAAGATCGGCCCAGGAAGCATCGATCTGCTCTTCTGGGGTGATATCCAGACGGGTACCTGGGGCGGAAACGACCAGAGTGCATATGCAGTGGCCCTGGAGGCCGGCTACAAGTTCGAGGATATCGATTGGCAGCCCTGGGTGCGCGCCGGTTACTTCATCGGCTCAGGTGATGACGATGCCGACGACAACGACCGCGACACCTTCTTCCAGATGATGCCCACACTGCGCATCTATGCCATGACCCCATGGTTCAACCTGATGAACACCACCTACTGCTTCGGTCAGCTCATGTTCAAGCCCATGGACAACGTGCTGGTGCGCACCGATGTCACAAGGCTCTGGCTCACCGAAGAGGAGGATGCCTGGTATCAGGGCTCTGGTATGACAAGGGCAGACATATTCGGATTCAAGGGGCTTAAGCCCGCAAGTGGCGAGTTCGATGACGACGATCTCGGCACCATGTGGGATCTTTCACTCTTCATCAAGGATATCTACAAGTTCAATGGCGTGACCATGGGGCTTGATCTCTACTACAGCCATGTATGGGGTGATGACGTGGTTGAGGAGATCTTCACCGAAGAGGACGATCTCGACTTCTTCTATGCCGAGTTGAGATTCACATTCTAAAGTCGCAGACGGGCCGGCTTCATGCCGGCCCTTTGTTTTTAATCAAGGAGGTGGCTCGTGAAGAAGATTTCAAAGGCGCTTTTAATGTCCGGTATCGCAGCTGCCATGATCTATGGCTGCACCGGCTCGTCATCTGGCCCTGCCAAGCAGGCGGCAGTCAAGCCGAGCGGGCATCCTGTGCTCACCGAGCAGGAGATGCTGACCCCCTGCCAAGAGTGCCATCAGGCAGCGACTCCCGAGGTCTATGAAGAGTGGTACAACTCCAGGCACGGGATCGACAATGTAAAGTGTTTCCAGTGCCACGGGACATACGAGGAGCTCAAAAGGGTGCCTGATCAGTTCGCATGTGCCGTTTGCCACAGTGCGGAGTTCCAGCACACGGAAGAGGGCAAGAGCTGCTGGGACTGTCATCCTGCCCATAAATTCGTAGTACATAAGTAGACAGGAGGTTGTTATGGGCATTACCAGAAGAGAATTTTTGAAGAGGACTGCCGCGGCAGCCGCTGCATCATATATCGGGATAAATCTTCCCGCCGCAGATCGGGGACAGGCCCAGGCCGCAGACGTCGATAGCTGGCACAGGGGCACCTGCCGCCTCTGCGGTGCCGGCTGCCGTGTGGACCTGGGGGTCAAGAATGGAAAGGCCGTGGCCCTTAAAGGGGTTTCCGACTCCAGGACCAACTTTGGTTATCTCTGTATGAAGGGTATGCTCTTCTACAAGATCATGGGCCATCCAGATCGGCTCAAAAAGCCCCTCTACAGGGCGAGCAAGAAGGATCCCTGGAAGGAGATAACATGGGATGAGGCCCTGGATATCGCCGCCGAGAAATTTGCCCAGGCCGTAAAGGAATATGGCAACAACTCCGTTGCCTACTACGGCTCCGGCCAGGCCCTCACCGAGGAGACCTATATCTTCCAGAAGGTCATGAGGGCAGGGCTTCAGACCAATAACGTGGAGGGAAACCCGCGCCTCTGTATGGCCAGTGCCGTTGGTGGATATCTGACCTCCTTTGGGGCAGATGAGCCAATCGGTTCCTATTCCAACATAGAGAAGGCCACATGCTTCTTCATCATTGGAAGCAACATGGCCGAGGCCCATCCGGTCATCTTCCGCAGGGTCATGAGAAGAAAGCTCGATCACAAGGACGAGGTCAAGGTGATCAATGCGGATCCGAGGGTGTCGCCCACATCGAGGATCGCGGACCTGCACCTCCAGTTCGAGCCCGGCACGGACCTGGCCCTCCTGAACGCTATGGCATGGGTCATACTGGATGAGAAGCTCTATGATGAGGAGTTCATAAAGAATTACGCAACCTTCCGCGTCGGCAAGGAGAAGAAGGAGGTCTCCTTCGAGGAATACAAGAAGTTCCTGGAGGACTATACGCCTGAAAAGGCCGCCCAGATCTGCAAGGGCAACATCACTGCCGAGAACATCAGGAAGGTGGCCCGCTGGTTTGCCAAATCGAGCGCTACCATGTCCATGTGGACAATGGGCATCAATCAGAGAAAGCGCGGGGTCTGGGCAAACAATATGATCAGCAACCTGCACATCCTCACTGGGCAACTCTGCAAACCGGGTGCAGACAGCTTCTCTCTCACCGGCCAGCCCAATGCCTGTGGCGGCGTTCGCGAGGGCGGGGGGCTTTGCCACATCCTTCCAGGCCACAGGCTGGTGAAGAAGGAAAAGCTCAGGCGCCAGGTGGAAGAGGCCTGGGGGGTGCCAGCGGGGCGTATCCCACCAAAGCCCGGCTACCATACCATGGCCATGTTCAAGGCCGTAAACGAGGGAAAGATCAAGGCCATCTGGATCAACTGCACGAGTCCCGCCCAGTCCCTGCCCAACTGTGACCTCTACAGGAAGGGCATGGCCAGGGAGGACTGCTTCATGGTGGTGTCAGACATCTTTCCCACAAAGACCACCGAGCTTGCAAACCTGATACTGCCCACCGCCTTCCATTTCGAGAAGACCGGCGTTTACGGCTGTACCGAGCGCCGGAGCCAGCTAACCAGAAAGGCGGTCAACGCCCCTGGCGAGGCGATGCCGGAGGTCTGGATAGTTCGGGAGTGGGCGCTGAGGCTCTCCAAGAAGCTGAACGATCCGGTAATAGAGCAGTGTGTGGCGCCGTTCAAGGGCCTTGAGCCGGATTATGAGCTGCCAAAGGCGATCTGGGATGAGTACACCCAGAAGCTCACCAAGGGGCGCGACAACGATCTGAGGGGCGCAACCTACGATGTGCTGGCACAGATGCCTGATGGTGTCCAGTGGCCGGCCCCAACCAAGGAGTTCGCCCTCAAGGGTGGCACCGACATCAAGTTCGTCAGGGGAATCGATCCCATGGCCGATTCCGAGGCCAAGGATGACAAGCCGCTGCAGTTCTATGGTCCGGCCCATCCGGACAAGAAGCTCTGGATCTGGCTCCGTCCCTACAAGGGCCCCGAAGAGGTGCCTGACAGCCAGTATCCCTTCTATCTCTCGACAGGGCGCATCATCGACCATTGGCACACAAGCTCCATGACCGGCCGTATCAAGGAGCTCATGCGCGCAAATCCCTATGCCTATGTGGAGGTGAACCCCGAGGATGCCAAGGAGCTCGGGATAAAGCCCGGCGACATGGTGCTCGTGGAGTCGAGGCGCGGAAAGAACGTGCTGCCCGCAAAGGTCTATGAAGGGCCTGTCAAGGGAATGGTCTTCGTCTATTGGCATGACATGGACGAAGACAGGATGATAAACAGGGTTACCAAGGACGCCTTTGATCCCGGCTCCAAGGAGCCAGAGTTCAAGATCTGCGCATGTCGCATAAAGAAGGTCTCCGGGCCAAAGCCTCTGAAGCCCTATCTGGTTACAATGTAGGCCCTGGATAGCACTATAAGAGCGATGAAAGGGAGGTCTGAACCGGTTGCGGTTCATGGCCTCCCTTCTTTGTGTTGAGCAGGAAAAGTTGAGATAGACAATTATTATCATGAGAATTCTTAGGATCTTTGCATCACTTGCCTTGGGCCTTCTTCTCCTTTCGGCATGCTCCAAGCCCATGGAGCCTGCCCGGTTCGAGATAGGCCAGCACGGCAAGGGGGCAGTATGTACCCAGTTCTGGCTGGAGATGGAGGAGATCCTCGACAAGTCAGGTGTCCGTTGTGCAGGGCTTGGCCGTGTGGATGGATTTCCATATTTCAGGATAAATGGGCCTCTCAAGGAGGCGGCTGGCTGGCATCTGGACAAACGGGCAGGGGCCGGCTGGATCGAGATGATGAGGCGGGCCGATCTCCAGGCCAGGTACAAGGAGTTGGACCGTCTGGGAGATGAGGAGTTTGCTGCGGTCTGCAGGGCTGCAGGTATAGAGCAGTGTAGCGTTGGAAGACTCAGGGCCCATGTCTCCAGGTGTTCGGCCCTTATCATGGGCGATGAAAAGAACAGGGACGGGTACCTAGAAATGGTCAGGAGGGCGGTTGCCAGGTCCAGCACCAGGGCCGGTTATGGATCGAGTGCCTGCTTTCAGGACCCGGAGACCCTGGACGGGGTGCTTCCGCGGGACATCTACAAGGCCCTTACAGAGCCGGGCCGCAGTACAACCGGCAAGTATGGCCTGGAGAAGAGGATTCAGACCATGAAGCAGCAGGGCCTCAGACGTTGAGGTTCGGGGCAGGTATGGCACCTGCCTGTGCTGTGAGCCCGAAAGGAGAAAGCTAGTGCCCATAGGCGGTTTTGTAGTTACGGTGATCCCGGAAAGGTCTGACGAAGCCGAAAGGGATCTGGCTTCCATGGAGGGCGTGGAGATCCACGGAAGGGATGACAAGGGCAATCTGGTGGTGGTGGTCGAAAGCGACACATCAGAGGCCATGGAGCAGCTGGTCAAGGAGATGTCGGCTCGACAGTTTGTGCTCTCTGTCGGGCTCGTCTATTTTCATGCAGAGGATGAGGTGGCCAGTATAGAGTCTGGCAAATATGTTCCGAGCCGCTCCTTTGGGCGCAAGGGAGAAAAGGAGTAAATAGAGCCTGCGCCTTCAGGGGCCAGGAGACATATCGAAGACAAGGTGCTTGGCATAAAATGGACCGGAGTAGAAGGCAAGTAGTCAAACTCATGGCAGGGGTTTTGGCCGCCCTGGGGCTCGAGGGCCTTTTTGCACGCAGGGCAAGGGCCAAGAGCCTCTTCAAGTCTCCTGTGCACACCAATTATTTGAGGCCGCCCGGGGCCGTGCCCGAGGAGATATTTCCTGCAAAGTGTATCAGGTGCGGCAGGTGTGCAGAGGTATGTCCATACAAGTCCATACGGCCCCTTGATCTCCAGGCAGGTGTATATGCAGGTACCCCCATGATCGATGTGACAGATGTCCCGTGCTGGCTCTGCATGAAGTGTGTGGAGGTCTGTCCTACAGGCACCCTGAGGAGGGTAGAGCAGAAAGAGGTCCGGATGGGTGTTGCCATAATCGACAAGCATGCCTGTATGACATGGAAGGGTGCAGGACTCCTTTGCCGCACCTGTTACAACGTCTGTCCATTCAAGGAGACGGCCATAAAGTTGGATGAGCTTAGGCCCGTTGTGGTATCTGATGCCTGCGTGGGATGTGGACTTTGCGTCCATGGCTGTCCCGTAACCCTTGAAAATGGAAAGAAGGCGATAAATGTGGAGCCTATCTACGCCTTCGAGCCGGTGAAGTGGTCATGAAGAGTTCAAGACAGAATCAGCCGGACAGGAAGAAGGAGGGGGTAAAGGGCAGGGGCATGCGCTATGGGACCATCAGGTTTCTGACCCTTCTTTCGGCCTTCTGCCTCATTGTTGCCGCCCCTATATTGAACACGAGATACCAGTTCGATTTTATCCAGGGCTGGTTTCAGTCCCTGAGCATCGGAAATCTCTGGTTCGTATCTCCCTTGGAGGGCCTTGAGAGCATCCTTACCTCCCGGATGATCTACGGCCCGCTCCTGGTGGGCATGGCCATGCCAGTAGTGTTGGCGCTCCTGCTTGGCCGGGTCTTCTGCGCATGGATCTGCCCCATAAGCTTTTTTTCAGACCTTCTCGATAGGATCATCCGGCTGGTCACCAGGCGGCGCTACCGCAGGGCGGGAGATCCGCTTCCAAGGCGCATCTTCTGGTTCGCCCTGGTCTTCGAACTGCTCCTGGCCATGGTGCTCGGCACCCCCATATTCGTCTTTCTCTCTCCGCCCGGCCTTGTGGGCCGCGAGCTCATGATGGCCGTCATGTTCGGCACCCTTGCAGTAGAGGGGGTGATGGTGATAGCTGTATTGTTGATGCACTTGGTATCGAAGCGCTTTTTCTGCCGATACCTCTGCCCCCTTGGCGCACTTCTCGGCTTCATCGGCTCCAAAAGGAGGCTGAAGGTCACCTATGACAGCGATGCCTGTATAGAGTGCGGTATCTGCAAAAATGCCTGCCCCTTGAGCCTGGACCCTGGCAAGGGTGAAACGTCCTCGGCCTATTGCTGGAACTGTGGCGAGTGCATAGATTCGTGCAAGACAGGGGCGCTTCGGTTCAAGTGGCGCAATTTTTCCGCTTGACACATCTTTCAAAATGGTTAAATAGGTATCTCGCCATCTCTTAGTGGCGGTGTAGCTCAGTTGGTTAGAGCATGCGGCTCATATCCGCAGCGTCCGGGGTTCAAGTCCCTGCACCGCCACCATCTCTATCCTGAAAAACTCTCTGCCTGTTGCCCTCCTCATGGTTTTTGGGCTATCTTTGGCCCAACATTCAAACTTTTTCCAAGGAGAAACATGAAACTCTTCATACTGGTCATGGGCATGGTCATGGTGGTGGAGGGCCTGCCCTACTTCGCCTTTCCAGAGAGGATGAAACAGGTGCTTGCAGAGATCCAGAAGATGGCACCTGAGCGCCTGAGGATCTTTGGCCTCATCTCCATGCTTGCCGGGGTGTTTCTGTGCTATCTCGCCCAGGGCTCAGGGCTCTTCAGGTGACAGGCGGCCGATTGCAACGCTGCATCAAGGACCTATGTAACATCCGGATGTCAGCCACTGGAAGCGAGCCCAATGAGATGGAAGCCGATTTTCTCCTGGACAGTTACGACTACTTCCTGCCTGAAGATAGAATCGCCAGGTATCCTGCCCCTGAGCGCCACGGCTCCAGGTTGCTGGTGCTGGACAGGACAGAGGGCAAGATCGAACACCACAGGTTCAAGGAGATCATCCATTTCCTGAGGCCAGGGGACTGTCTGGTCGTGAACGACTCCAAGGTCTTCCCTGCAAGACTCGTGGGCAGAAAACCCACGGGAGGCAGGCTTGAGATATTCCTTCTGAGATGGCCTGTGCCCTCCAGAATGGAGGCCGATACAGGCGAGATCGAGACCCGTGTCCTCTACAGGGCCTCAAAGCCCCTCAGGAAGGGGGAGCTCTTCTCGTTCTGTTCAGACAAGGATCGCAATCTCTGCATCCATGTGGAGGTGGTGGAGCCGGAGGGGCCAGGCCGGGCCATGGTCAGGCTGATCTGGAAGGGGGATCTCGAAGAGGCGCTAGAGGCTGTCGGAAGGGTTCCGCTCCCTCCATATATCAGGCGTGCCGATGAGGAGATGGACCGCAGCCGTTACCAGACGGTCTATGCCAGGCGTACAGGCTCTGTTGCCGCACCCACTGCCGGGCTCCACTTCACCCCGGAACTCCTCGGTGAACTCGATAGGATCGGTGTCAGCCTGGCAAGGCTCACCCTGCACGTGGGATATGGGACCTTTGCCCCCATCAGGGCCAGCGATATCAGGGATCACAGGATACACAGCGAATGGATCTCGATTTCACCAAGGGCCGCTGAGACCGTGAACAGAGCAAGGGCCAGGGGGGGCAGGATCATAGCCGTGGGGACGACCTCGGTGCGTTCCCTGGAGTTTGCTGCCGACGAACAGGGCAGGCTTCAGCCCTTTACCGGCGAGTGTGACCTCTACATCCTTCCCGGCCATAGGTTCAGGATCGTGGAGGGCATGATCACCAATTTTCATCTGCCAAAGTCCTCCCTTCTTGTGCTGGTGTCGGCCTTTGCCGGCCGGAAGCTCATCCTTTCGGCCTATCGGGAGGCAGTGGAGGCGGGATACCGCTTCTACAGCTATGGCGATGCCATGCTGATCCTGTGAGCTCCTGTCATCGCTGCCCTCCTTGCCCATTGCATAAAATCAGGTTTGTGATAGTTTGATTTTCTGGCTGAATGGCCATTCAATACTCGAGGGGGCCTTTGGCCTCGATCCGGAAGCCGGCGCCACAGGGCAGCGGGAGAGCATGTTTTTTGATGACAAAAGGAGGAGAAACCCATGGGCATGAAGATTGTGGTGATAGGTGCTGTTGCAGCTGGTCCCAAGTCGGCATGCAGAGCAAGGAGGCTGCTGCCTGATGCGGAGATAACACTGCTGGATCAGGATGACCTCATATCCTACGGCGGTTGCGGTATCCCCTATTTCGTATCGGGGGATGTCTCCGATGAGAAGGAGCTCCGTGCCACCAGTTTCCATATGCTTAGGGACAACTACTTCTTCGAGCAGGCCAAGGGCCTCAAGGTGATGACCCTCACCAGGGCAGTGGCCATCGACCGAAATGGGCGCAAGGTGGTGGTGGAGAATGTGAAGAGCGGCGAGCGGAGTGAGCTGCCCTATGATAAGGTGGTGATAGCCACTGGCAGCAGGCCCAATGTGATCCCGGTGCCTGGAAACGATCTCGACGGCATCTTCACCATCAGCAGTCTCCACAAGGCCATCGCCATCAAGGAGAAGATCGCAAGGGGTGAGGTCGGAAAGGCCGTGGTCATAGGAGGCGGGGCAATCGGGATCGAGATGGCAGAGGCCCTGGCCGATCTGTGGGGTGTGGAGACCTCGATAGTCGAGTTCATGCCCCAGGTGCTTCCCAGGATCGTGGATCCGGTGATTGCCAGGATGGTGGAGCAGCACCTGAGGGAAAACGGGGTGGCTGTCTATACCTCTGAGGGGGCAAAGGAGTTTGTGGCAGACAGTGACGGCCATGTGAGAAAGGTCATAACGAACAAGCGCGAGCTCGAGTGTGACCTCGTGATAATGGCGGCTGGTGTGCGCCCAAGGAGTGAGATAGCAAGGGATGCCGGCCTCGAGATCGGTCCCTTTGGCGGGATCGTAGTGAACCAGAGGATGCAGACGAGCGACCCTGACATATATGCGGCAGGTGACTGTGTCGAGACCTACAACCTCGTGACCGGGAAGAAGGCCTATGCCCCATTGGGCTCTGTAGCCAACAGGCAGGGCAGGGTCGTGGCTGACAACCTGGCAGGCATCCCCAGCACCTTCGATGGTGTGGTGGGAAGCTTTATCATGAAGGTCTTCGACGTCTGTGTAGGGGCAACGGGTATCTGCCTGGATGTGGCACGGGCAGAGGGATATGATGCAGTAGGTGCCATGGCCGTGCAGTCTGACCGGGCCCACTTCTTCCCGACCCAGGCGCTCATGTTCAACCACTTGGTGGTGAATCGTGCCGACAGGCGGGTGCTGGGCCTGCAGGGCTTTGCCAAGATGGGCGATGGGCTGCTCGCCCGCCTCAACGCCGCCGCCGGCATGATAGCCAGGAGGGCTGTGGTCAGTGACTTCAGCAACCTGGAGATGGCCTATGCCCCTCCCTTTTCCACGGCAGTGGATGTCCTGAATGCTGCAGCCAATATCGCAGACAATCTCTGTGCGGGCAGGCTGAGGACCTGCACCGTGGAGGAGTTCGTGGACTGGATGGATGGAAGGGCAGATCATCCTGACTGGCTCGCCCTGGACCTTCGCCATCCAAAGGAGGCCGAACCCTGGGTAAAGGCCTATCCCGACAGGTGGCTGGCCCTTGTCTATGACAAGGTGCGGGCCGAGTGGCAGAGCCTTCCCAAGGATAAGACCCTGATAATCATCTGTAATGCCGGAACGCGTTCCTATGAGATCCAGCTCTTTTTGCGTACCGTTGGCATGGACAACACCCTGGTGCTGCCAGGTGGGCTCAATGTCATCAGGCGGCTTGGAGTTGATTGGTGGGTTAACAGCTGATAATGTGAGG
>Ga0256914_1001630_pt1 | contig 19842 bp, 14 predicted proteins | sample HulkmetaG_FD_191571 | JGI IMG/M metagenome (GOLD analysis project Ga0256914, IMG submission 191571) | Hydrothermal chimney microbial communities from Main Endeavour vent field at the Juan de Fuca Ridge, Pacific Ocean - Hulk | ecosystem: Environmental > Aquatic > Marine > Hydrothermal vents ... | reverse complement strand
TATATTACGGATGTTCCTCCCATCCTTCCAGGTACTACGTTACTGGAGGTTTTTCCATGTTATTCAAAAGGTTTTTGTTTGTGGGAGGAATGGCTCTGTTTCTCAGTTTTTCATGCTTACCGGTTGTCGCTTCAGACCATTCTTCTGCACCGCTGGATATTAACCAGTGGATTTTGTGGCTGAGTAACGAATATACCGGTTCACACAAATCACCTGACAAAAGGTTTACGGGTTACTTTCCGCAAGGGGCGGCCGGGGTTCTCTACACAGATGATATTTGGTGGGGTGGAGTGGCCCATGACGGGCGTTCACCCGCCATTCGTGTGGGGGGAGCGAGCTACCGCTCCGGGGTAGTGCCGGGCTGGATCGTCAAAGAGGGAACCACGGAGGCCTGGCCACAGCCCGTTTCACCGTCCGATCCACGCGTGCGCATTTACAGGGTGCGTCGCGATATTTTTACGATCGATGCGGATTCATTACGTCAGGATGCCGCGGTTACTTTTAACCTTCCGTTAGAACAAATTACCGAAACATTGCTCGATTCGCTGCGGCGACGCTACATCAAAGACTGGAATGAGTGGCCGGTCGATTTGGGAGCCCCGTTTGAGGACACGGACGGCAACGGACATTACGATCCCCGGGTAGATATTCCCGGATTGCTGGGTGCCGATCAGGTGATCTGGTACGTGGTAAACGATGCGAATCCGGCCAAGACGTTGAACTTTTTGGGTAGCCCGCCGTTGGGTATTGAGCTGCAGGTTACCGCATGGGCGTATCGTTGGGGATTGAGCCAGACGATTTTCAGACGATACCGTTTGATTAACAAATCGGGTGCGGTGATCGACTCGATGTTCTTTTCCCAATTAGCCGAGCCGGACCTGGGGGATTACAGCGACAATTTAAGTGGGTGTGATAGCGCGGCAAGTCTGGGCTTTGTGTACAACGGCCAGGCGCACGATGCCTTATTCGATTTGTATTCGATGCCGCCGCCTTCGGTGGGCTATTTGTTACTGCAGGGCCCCGCGGTTAAGGATGATACCGCCTGGGGCGTCATCGATTTTAAGCCGGTTTACGGAGTGAGAAATTTACCGATGACTTCATTTTGGTTGCACCAAACGGGAGGGTCCATCCCTTTTCCCGAATTTGGCGTGTATGAACAGGGTACACTGGATGCTTATGCCATTTTGAATGGGTATGCGATGTACTGGGGAAGCGAACTGATTCCCATGTACAAGGTAAGTGTGAAAAGACGGGAAATTACCAAATTCATGGCAAATGGCAATCCAATAACCCAACAGGGTGATATCGACGGAAAAGGCAACAGTGTGGGACCCGGGGTGCGCTATTTCTGCATGAATGCCGGTCCGTTTACGATGCAACCGGGGGAATATCAGGACATAATCATTGCCACTATCGGAGCGTTGCCCAACGCGATGGGCGATCAGTACAATTCATTAGCCCATTTGTTCAGAATGATCGGTACGATTAAGAAGGCCTATCGTGAATTTCTGGACTACGAGAATACAGAATTTACGAAGGCGTCCAGGGGCTCACTTCCCGGGGGACAAAACGAACGGCCGCGGCTTACGGCTTTTCCCAATCCGTTCAATCAGTCGGTACGCCTTCATTTGTCTTTGCCTGTTGCTGGTTTTGCCAGCCTGGAGATTTACAATGTGAGCGGACAGAAAGTGCGTACGCTCTTTGTGGGGCAGGTTACGAAGACTAACAACGAATGGGTCTGGGACGGAAAAGACGAGCGGGGCCGGGTTGTCCCTTCCGGACTTTATTTTGCACGTCTGCAGGGCAAAGCCCATGTTGCCTCAAAAAAATTACTTCTTGTCCGATAACAGGAGGTGGCCTGTTTTACGGGAGGCTGAGGAATGCAAGAAAAAAACACCAGATTAGATCCTTTTTTTATTTGGGGTGAAAAGATTATTTACATACTCATTTCCGTCCTTTTGTTCATTACGGCGCTTTTTCTGGTGGTTAATTCGGCGGTAAGGTTGGTGGGGGCGCTTTCTTCCCACGATTACATTCAGGGCGCTTTGCATGTTATTGATCGGGTGTTGTTGGCATTGATGGTTGTGGAAATCATGTACACGGTCAAGGTTTCGCTACAATCGCACACCTTGCAGGCCGAGCCCTTTTTCATCGTCGGACTTATTGCTTCCATTCGACGGATTCTGATCATTAGCGTGGAAAGTGCCTATTTGCCGGAACGATTTACTCACCACATGATCGAAATGGGGGTTCTGGGAGGCATTATTGTCATTTTTTTGGTGGGCATTCTTTTGTGTAAAAAGCGCATTTGTTAAAACACGACGATTTTTAGGAAAAAGGGCCGGATTTGGTGCTCCCGAATCCGGCCCTTTTTTTATTGATCAGTTTTCGTTTAATTTTTTTTGTAGCACGTGGTATTTTTCAATAAACTTGTAACTGAACAAATAACGATCCAAGGAGAGAACCATGCACGAAAAAAGCATCGAACTTTTAAACCGGGCTGTTGCCGACGAGCTGAGCGCTGTTCATCAATACATGTATTTTCATTTTCATTGTGATGACCAGGGCTACGACTTGCTGGCCGGACTGTTCAAACGGACGGCAATCGAAGAAATGGTGCACATCGAACGGTTGGCCGAGCGTATTTTGTTTTTGAAGGGCGAGGTAAAAATGAAAGCTTCGGCCGAAGTGCAAGAAATCCACGATGTGGAGGCCATGCTCAAATTGGCGGCCAAAATGGAAGAAAAAAGCGCCCGGGATTACAATCTTTGGGCCAACGAATGCTCGGCCAATGCCGATTCGGTTTCCAAAAAATTGTTCGAAGATTTGGTGGCCGACGAAGAACGGCATTACGATCAATACGACACAGAGCTGGACAATATGGCCAAATTTGGGGATCGCTATCTGGCATTGCAGTCGATCGAACGCAGCAAAAATGTGGCCGCCGGTACCGGTACCGAATAGTAATTCTTAAACGTACAATCTGAAAAATGCACAAACGTCACATTTTTTTGACCGGATTTATGGGAGCGGGGAAATCACGCGTGGGGCGCCAATTGGCCGCCCGCCTTAATTTCCCGTTTGTGGACACCGACAAAGAGATCGAAAAAAAGACAAATCTTTCCATTAAAGAAATTTTTGAGACACAGGGAGAGCCTGCCTTTCGCCGGTTGGAGCGGGAGGTAATTGCACAACTGTGCGACGATCCGTTGGCTCGTGTTATTTCTTTGGGAGGCGGAGCGCTTAACGACGCCCAAACCTTTCGCAGAGTGCACGAAACGGGGGTGGTGGTCTATTTAAAGAGTTCTCCCGAACATATTTTGCAGCGTGTAAAGCATACCGACAAACGACCGTTGTTGCAGGTTGCTGCGGGGCAGGATCGCGATCGACTCCTTTTACGGCGCATCGAAGAGTTGCTGGCGCAGCGTGAGCCGATTTACGCCCGGGCCGACATTATTATCCAGCGCGACGGGCTGGAAGCGGAGGAAGCCGCAGAGCGTATCTTGGGGGAACTCCAAGACTGGTGGGGAAAAAGCAATGCGTAAAATCGAAGTAAAATTATCACACACAACGTATCCCGTTTACATTGGAGATGGGATTCTGCAAACATTTAACGATGTTTTGCGCCGCCATTATCAGGGCGACCAAATTGCGGTGATTACCAACCGGACAATTTTCGGTTTACACGGCCAGAAATTAATGGAACAGCTTCCGCAGGATGCGCAACTTTTGACTATTTTTGTTCCCGACGGGGAACAGGCCAAATCGTTTGCCCATTTGCAGGAAGTGTACACCCGCCTGCTGGAGAACCGCTTTGAACGTGGTGCGTTGATTCTGGCTTTTGGCGGCGGCGTGGTGGGAGATTTGGCCGGATTTGTGGCCGCTACCTATTTGCGGGGGGTGGCTTTTGCTCAGGTGCCAACCACATTATTAGCCCAGGTCGATAGCAGCATTGGCGGCAAAGTGGGCATTAACCACCCCCTGGGTAAAAATTTGATAGGCGCTTTTAAGCAACCCCTGTTTGTATTTAGCGATACGGCCTTGCTGCAAACTCTGAACGATTCCGAAATACGTTGCGGCATGGGTGAGGTCATCAAATACGGCCTGGCCTTAAATGCGACGTTGTTTTCCTATCTGGAAGAGCATCTGGATGTTGCCTTGCAGAGGAAGGGCGAAGTTCTGCAATATTTGGTAGAAGCGTCTGCAGCCGAAAAAATAGCCATTGTGGAACAAGACGAAAAAGAGGCCGGGCTGCGCATGGTGCTTAATTTTGGTCACACCTTTGGCCATGCGTTGGAAGCCGAATATCATTTCGGGCAAATTAAGCATGGCGAAGCGGTTATTCTGGGCATGAAGTGCGCCCTGCACTATGCCCGCCAAATCGATTTGCTGCCGGTGGAAGAATACCAGCGGGGCATGGCATTGCTTAACCGGGTTCCCATTCCGTTTGAACCGGCCGTTCTGGACATTGAAGCCTTGGTAAAACGGATGACATTGGACAAAAAGGTAAAGCAAGGCCGCGTGCGCCTGGTGCTGATTGACCGCATAGGGCACTACGTATTTCACACGGCGGAGAACACCCATTTGCTAAAGAATGCATTCGAAGTTTTATTGAATTAAAATTTCCGGTAAATTGTCGTGACAATTGCTTTGAACAATAAATTTTAGAACGGAAATTATTTTGACAATGTGGTGAGGGCATAAGGATGCGCATTACTTTTTTAGGCACGGGCACATCGGGAGGGGTGCCCATGATTAACTGCAATTGTGCAGTGTGCACTTCCGCCAATCCCAAAAATAAACGCTTGCGCAGCTCCGTAATGGTAGAAGTAAACGATACGATTTTACTCATCGATACCTCTACCGATTTGCGCCAGCAATTGTTACGCCAGCCGTTTCCCCGAATTGATGCGATTTTGTACACCCACGCCCATGCCGACCATATCTTTGGCCTGGATGAAATTCGGCGGTTCAACTATTTGATGCAAAAACGTCTGCCTGCGTATGCCCACCCCAAAACCATGGAACGCCTGCTGAAGATTTTTGACTATGCCTTTGCCGAGCCTCATGTTCCCGTCGTAAAAGGGGTACCCAATTTGGCACCGTTTGTAATCGAAGGGCCTTTTGAAATTAACGGCATTTCCGTGGTCCCCATCCCGTTGCAGCATGGAAATCAGGAAATTTACGGTTACCGAATCGGGAATTTTGCCTATTGCACCGACGTGAATCGCATTCCTGCGGAGAGCTACTCCCTGCTTGACAATCTGGAAATTCTGGTGCTGGATGCATTGCGCGAAAAGCGCCACCCATCCCACTTTAGTCTGGGGGAGGCGGTTAGCGAAGCACGAAAAATAGGAGCAAAACGCACCTATTTTACCCACATCAGCCACATTCTGGATCACGAGCGGCACGGGAGCCGTTTGCCCAAACAGATGGCCTTTGCCTATGACGGCCTGGTGCTGGAATGCGACTGACGCGAGAGGATGATGAATGGTGGCCTTTGCCTGCAAATCAAGCGGCAAAACAGAATAGTAGCCCGGGTAAGGTAAAGAGAATTTAGACTTTTCTTCCCGAAGGGCAGTGGGCTTAAAGAATAAGAGTATTACATTTTTTTGTGTTTGACGTAAAGGATTCTAAAAAAAATTAAAATTTTAAGGGAATTCTATGTTTTTCTAATAAAAAATTTCTTAATATTACAAAGCTGTGAATGGGGATTAAAAGCAACACAAAAATATTTTTAGAATTGAAATTTACCGAACGTTTTGGCGAAGTGAAAAATCAGTTTTGATTTAACAGGGGGGATAAAAATGAAACGTTTACAGATTTTTTTGTCTGCTCTTTTTCTGACTCTCTTTTTTTTAAACGTCATCCAGGCAAAAAGTGCCATGTCACCTAAAAATAAAGTGATTTTGTTCGATTTTGAAAATGTACCTATCGGCCAAATTCCCGAGGGCTGGCAAATAGAGGTTACCAATCCCAAGGGGCCCTTGCCGGTGTGGAAGGTTGTAGAAGACAGCACGGCGCCTTCCGGGAAGAAAGTGCTGGCTCTGGTCGATACCAAAAAATCCTTCGGGAATGCCTACAATTTGTGCTGGACGCCGGGCATCCCCTTTATGAACGGAGAAATTTCTGTGAACTTCAAGGCGAACAGCGGCCGCGAAGACGAGGGAGGCGGTGTTATTTGGCGCGCCAAAGATCGTAATAATTATTACATCGCCCGTTTTAATCCGTTGGAAGACAATTTTCGCCTTTACTATGTCAAAAACGGCGTGCGGCGCATGCTGGCCAGTGCGCACATTGCGTTAAAAGCGCACGTCTGGCATTCCATGAAAATTATCGTCCACGGTGATAAATTCGAAGGATATTTGAATGGGAAAAAGCTTTTAAGCGTTAGCAGCCATGTGTTTGATGAGGCCGGTGGTGTTGGCTTGTGGACCAAAGCAGATGCAGCCACTTCCTTCGATAATTTCAAAGTGATTCTGGAGCGTTAAAGATAATTAACCAGTAATCCGGGTTTCTGAACTGTTGCGGCTGTTTGATACTGAGCCCTCCTATCTGAAACGGATGGGAGAAATGCGAAATCCAACGCGAGGTTACATTGCGCGGCCGTAACAAATGGTTCCTTTGGGCAGGGCAGACAACGTTAAAAAACAAATGGTTTGATTTGGGAGGACGTTGGAATTGCCTGAGCATTAACACTAATAGTGGTGAAGAAACTTTAAGGAAGAAGTAAAAATGCGACTAAAATTTGTAGTTTGTGCTGCATTACTGATTCTGACAATTGGAATGGCCTCCTTACAGGCACAGATTAGCCAACCCAATCACATCGAGGCATTACGTATTTCGTCCCCCATCGTAATGGACGGTATCCTTTCCGAACCTTCATGGCAAAAAGCCATGCACATTTCCAATTTTACCCAGCGGGAACTTAACGAAGGCCAGCCGGCTACCGAACGCACAGAGGTTGCGATTTTGTACGACGATAATAATTTGTACATCGGGGTCTGGTGCTTTGATTCACAGCCGGATCAGCTGGTCGCTCAGGAGATGAAACGCGATTTTGTCTATTCTGCCGATGACAATTTCAAAATAGTGATCGACACTTACCATGACGGTCGGAACGGGTATTTGTTTATTACCAATCCCAATGCCGCCCGTTTTGACGCTTTGATCCAGAACAATGGCGATCGGGTAAACGAATCGTGGAATGGGGTGTGGAACGTTAAAACCAAAGTTACCGACAAAGGATGGTTCGCCGAGTTTGTCATTCCTTTTTCTACCTTAAAGTTTAGCACAAAGCCCAAACAAGTTTGGGGCATTAACTTCGAACGCAACATCCGGCGCAAACGCGAACAAGATTTGTGGCAGGGCTGGTCGCGTGATTCCGAAATAGAACAAGTGAGCCGTGCCGGCATTTTGACCGGTATTGAAGGCATAAGTAACGTAACGTTGATCGAATTTAAACCTTACGGCATTGCCGGCATTGAGACGTATTCCGACGCTCCGACCGACACCAAGCTGAACGGTGGCGGCGACTTGAACTATTTGATCACGCCCAGCATGAAGCTGAATTTAACGGTAAATACCGATTTTGCACAGGTGGAATCGGATCGCATGCAGGTCAATTTGACGCGCTTTTCACTGTACTACCCGGAAAAGCGTGCTTTCTTTTTGGAAGGACGCAATTATTTCGATTTTAGTTTGGGACGCCGCACCCAGCCTTTTTACAGCCGCAGAATCGGACTAACCAGTGACGGCCGGGCCATTCCCATTTTAGCCGGTGCCCGTCTTTTGGGCAAGGAAGGGGCAACCACCATTGGTGCCATGAGTTTGCAAACCGCGGAAGAAGACACGATCCCTTCGACTAATTACACGGTTCTGCGCTGGAAACAGGACATTTTCAAACAATCTACGATCGGCGTGATTGGTGTGGGAAAAATAGAACCCCACCGTCGCAATATGGTTTACGGTACCGACTTTCTTTATTCTACTACCAGCTTGTTTGGCGATAAAAATTTTATGTTCGGCGGGGCTATTGCGCAAAGTTACACCTCGGATGCGGAAAACAAAAGAGGGCTGGCCAGTCGTATTTTCCTCGACTTCCCGAATGATCTAATCGATTTCTCTGCGGTTTGGGATCGCTCGGATGTCAATTTTAACGCGGAAACCGGCTATCAGCAACGTATGAATTATCAGATGTACAATGCCGATTTACGCATCATGCCGCGTCCCAAGTTTATCCCCTGGATTCAAAAATTTGTGTTCAAGCCTTTCGATTTCAATTATTACGTGAATGATCAAACCCACAAAATTCAATCTCTCTGGTCGGAATTCCGTCCTTTGGGCTTTACAACCAAAGGAGGCGAATTTTTTGAATTCAACATTCAAAGACGTGCCGAAAATTTGGAAGAGGATTTTAATATTCACGATGACATCGTTATCCCCAAAGGCGAATATTGGTTTACCGACTACGAAATTCAGTACGGTTCTTTTAGGGGTAAGCCTTACCATTATTTTATTTTCTTTAATTGGGGAACGTACTACAATGGGAAGCGTTCCGAGTGGGCGGTACGAAATGTGTACCAAATTAACAAACACGTAAATGCCAGTGTAAACTATTCCCAGAATTTCATTTCTTTGCCAGAGGGCGATTTTATCATTCACGAATTAAGCGGGCGGCTGTCGATGGCCGTTAATCCCGATTTGTACGGTTCGGTTTTCGGGCAGTGGAATAACGACAACAACGAAGTTTTGCTCAATTTTCGGGTGAATTGGATTCCTACCCCCGGCACCAATTTTTATTTTGTGGTGAACCAGGGCTTCGACACCTCACATAAGGGATGGAAGGCTACGAATTTGGCCATTTTAACCAAGCTGGTCTGGCGTTTCGTATTGTGAACCTTAATTCAATTAAAAATATTTTTGAGGAAAGAAAATGGCACGTTCCTACCCGAAAATCAGAATGCTGGTAACGCATCTTTCCTTCCTGCTTTTAATCGTTACATTGGGGCGAACCCAAACCCTTTCTTTTTCCGATTGCCTCCGGCGGGCGCAAGAGGTTAGTTTTACCGTAAAAGCCCGGCAGCTTCGGCAAAAAGCTCTGGAAGAGCACTTTCGATTGGAACAAGCCCGGAGCCGCCCCCGTCTGTTTGGAGAATTGGGAATGGAAGATCGTCGGCTTTCGGAGTATGGATTCGCACAGCAATGGTTGCTTTTGAATGTGGACTGGGCATTGGGCAATTGGCTTTACAAACCGTTTAAGGAGCAAGAAGCCTTGGCTTTGGCCGTCCGGGAAATGGTGGAATGGGATCGCTTGCACGTGTTGGAAATGGCCGCCAAATTTTACATTCGCCTGTTGCAAAAAGAAAAAGAGTACCGGTTGCTAAAAGAGCAATACACTCTATTGCGGTTACATCACAAAGTGACTGAGGCGCTCTGGCGGGCAGGCTCGAAAAGTGAACTGGATGTTTTGCAAACCCGGGCCGAGATCTTGAAAATTCGGGAAAAAATGCAAAAAACGCTGGAGTCCGAAAAGGCACTAAGCCGTGAGCTCTCCATTTTCCTTGGGCTCTCCCCGACGGACAGCTTGCAGCTTGTGTATTTGAATACTCAGGCCATTTGTACTCAGCCCTTCCCTCCGGGGGATGATTCGCTTGCCCGGGCGAACCCCATGTTGCGTTCGTTGCAATGGGAAATTAATGCACAAAAATGGAAAACACGTCAGGCGCAGGCCCGGCGCCTTCCCCGGGTGTTTGCCAGCGGGGGATATTTTGTCGATCATGATCCTACGGGAGACGGGAATTATTGGCTGACGCGCGTAGGCGTGCAAATTCCGCTTTTCCTTTGGAATGAAACACGCTTTCAGGAGCAGGCCGCCCGGGTAACGGAACAGTCTTTAACACAAAAAATGCACGAAAGCCAAAGAACGCTGCACATGCGGTTGGTGCAAACGTTAACCCGGCTGAAACAGCTGAAACAAAGTTTAAAAATCCAGGCCCGGCGGTTAAACACGCTGCAAAAAATGCTCGATTTGGCGCGATCGAACTATCAGGCCGGATTAACAACCAATCTGGAATTTTTGAACATGCAACAGCAATGGACAGAGGCAAAAATTGTTTACCAAACCACCGAGCTGGATTTTGTGCTGGCGCTGGTAGAATTTTACACGCTTACCAATCAACCCGAGAAAATTTTAACGCTGGCGCATTAGGGCACGCGTACCATTAATGAGACGAAAGGACGACCATGAGACGTGGTGTGCTGAATAGTTTGATTTTAGTATTCCTGTTTTTTTACTCTTGCGGACAAAAATCTCCCGAAGCACAAAACAGGCCGAATCCTAAAGTACGGGTCAAAACGGCTCTTGTCCAGCGCATGGACATGGTTGATACCGTGCGTTTTTTCGGACAAACGGCACTCCGGAACGAAATCTTTTTGGCCTCGCAATTTGACGGGCGCCTTTCCGATTTTCATCTTTTTCTGGGAGATGCGGTGCACAAAGATCAAACCATCGGGCAAATTATTCCTGCGAAGCGGGAAGCGTTACTCCGCATTTTGCCCCGTGTGGATGCTAAAATGCGCACGATGCTGGAAGATCAAATGCGTGCCATTCCGCTTAGCAGCCCGCTTACCGGAACGGTTTTGAAGGTGTTTTTACACAATGGAGATGTGGTGCAACGAGGGCAGCCCATCGTACACATTGGCAATCTCGATATCTTGGATGTGTTGGGCGATTTGCCCGTGGCTGCATTGCCTCAAGCCCAGAAGCAATCTACCGTTGCCGTGCGCTTTGTTGAACTTCCACGGCGGCAAATCCATTTGCCTGTTGCAGCCATTGGCGGGCAGGTCGATCGCGCAACCCAAACGGTACCTTTGCGCCTTACGTTAAAAAATCCCAATCACCTTTTTCGTCCCGGGATGCAGGTCGTGCTTTCTTTTCCGGGAACTATTCACAAAAACGCATTGACCATCCCGCGTTCGGCCCTTTTGGAAGAAGAGGGTATTTACAGTGCTTTTACCATTAAAAACGGGCGGGCATCCAAGCACATTTTGAAAATCGGCATTAAACAATCACATTATGTCGAAGTCCTGTCCGGATTGAAAGAAGGGGATCAGGTCGTTACCCGCAAGGCCTATTCGCTGGTGGATGGCATGGAGGTAATTGCGGAATGAAAGGGCTCTCGCGATTCACGATTGAGAATAAAAACGCGCTCGTTTTTACGGCTCTTTTCCTTTCGATCATCGGATTTTATTTGATTTACCAGATTCCCGAAGGCGTTTTTCCCGATGCCGAATTTCCACGCATTGCGGTCATGGTCGATTACGGGCTGGCTCCGCTGAAAGAGATGGAGATGGAGATTGCCAAACCCATCGAAGAAGCCATGATGATGGTAGAAGGCGTGCGCACGGTACGCACATCCATTAGTCGCGGTTCTGCGGAGATTAATATCGATTTTCAATGGAATCAGGACATGTTTCGGGCCTACCAATTGGTGCAGGCCGCGGTTAGCGGCATTCAGCACCAGTTGCCCGATGGGGTACAAATTGAGGTGCGGCGCTTTACAACCAGCACCTATCCGGTAGCCGGTTACAGCCTTACCTCCGACAGCCTGAGCCTTTTGCAATTGCGCGATTTGGCGGTGTACGTCATTCGTCCCCAGTTGGCTGCCATTCCCGGCATTTACAACATCGAAGTGATGGGAGGGCATCAGCGCGAATATTGGGTGAATATCGATCCCCAGAAGCTGGCGGCATTTCGTCTGGACTATCGGCAAATTGAACAGGCCCTGAGCAAGGCTAATCGCCTGAGCTTTGTGGGACGACTCAACGAGGCACACAAGCTGTATTTGAACATTGCCGACAACCGTTTCCAGAGCATAGACGATATTAAAAATACGATTGTTGCTTACCGCAATAATACGCCGGTGCTTCTTCGGCAAATCGCCACGGTGCAGCCGGCATTAAAAGAAACGTTTATTGCCTGCGAAAGCGATTTGAAACCGGCCGTTTTGGTTACCATCATCAAACAGCCCAAAACCAATGCCGTGCGCATTATGCACGCAGTGCAGCAAAAATGGCAAGAGCTGGAAACGGTATTACCCTCCGGCGTGAGGGTGCGTAAATGGTACGACATGAGCGATTTTATTCAGCGTTCCATTCAAAGCGTGCGCGATGCCATGCTTATTGGTGCGTTGTTAACCATGCTCATTTTGTTTCTGTTTTTGCGCCGGGTGCGGATTACCCTGGTAGCGGTCATAATCATTCCGGTTGCCCTGCTTATCAGCTTTATTTTTATCAAATTGTTGGGTATGAATTTAAACTTAATGAGTTTGGGAGGCCTGGCAGCGGCCATTGGCATTTTGGTGGATAACGCCGTGGTGGTCGTCGAAAATATCGAGCGCTATCTGGAAGAAGGCCATCCCCGCACGCAGGCCGTCCGTAATGCCACGGCAGAAATTATTCCGCCGTTGTTAGGGGCCACGCTTACTACGCTGGTGGTGTTTGTGCCTCTGGTTTTTTTGACCGGCGTGCCCGGTATTTTCTTCCGCGCTCTGGCCTCGACCCTGGCCATTGCCGTCTTTGTCTCCATGCTTCTGGCGGTCTTTTTGACGCCCGCTTTGGCCGTAGTCTTCATTTCCACCAAAAAGAAACAACCCGGCCGTTTTATTCCTCACGTTGTACGTTGGCAACAGAAAGGATTGAATTTTTTAATGCGTCGTCCTCTCTGGACGGCGCTCATGGTCGTTTTTTTGAGTGTGGTTGCGGTTCTGTTTTACCTGCGCATTCCCTCGGGATTTTTGCCGGAGTGGGACGAAGGAACCATTGTGCATGATTACCTGGCCCCTCCGGGAAGTTCCATTGAAGGTACCAAAAGCATGCTGAAAGATATCGCCCGGTTCATTATGAGCATTCCGGATGTGGAGACGTATTCATTGCGTACGGGAAGAAGTCTGGCGCATCCGCGTACTCATGCCAATGACGGCGATTTCGTGATTAATCTTAAAAAGGGGCACAAACATTCTTCTTTTGAAATCATGGACATGATTCGTGCTTTCGATGCCGCTCATGAACCCCGCCTGGAACCGGAGCTCTTTCAGGTTCTGCCCGATCGTCTGAACGATTTGTCCGGGGAAATTGCTCCGATTGTCATTAAAGTTTTCGGGAAGAATTTACACGTGTTACACGAAGTAGCCGCGCTTGTGGCCGACTCTTTGAAAAAAATTCCGGGTGCCGTGGACGTGTACAAAGGCTTTGCACCAAGCGAACCGGAGTTGACCATTCGCGTAAAACCCCGGGCGGCACAGCGCTACGGATTAACCGTGGGTGAAGTGCAAAAGGCTGTGCATTTTGCCTTGTGGGGCGATGTGGCCACGCGGATGATGCAAGGGCTTAAAATGATTCCCGTGCGGGTACGCTATCCGAAGCAAGATTTTAATCATCTGGAAAAAATCCGCAAACTACCGCTTTATTTGCCTGCGATCGATCGGGTGCTTTCTTTGGAAGAAGTGGCCAGTGTGAGCAAAGTACCGGGCAAGACAGATATTGATCACGAAAATCTTGTGCAGGTGGTAAATGTAAAAGCCCATATTTCGGGCCGGGACTTAGGCGGAGTAATCGGCGATGTTAAAACGATGTTGGCACACATTCCTTTGCCTCCCGGAGTAACGGTAGAAATAGGCGGACAATACCAGAGCCAGCAGCGTGCCTTTCGTGAGCTTTTGCTTATTTTGCTGTTTGGCGCTTTGCTCGTCTATTCGATTTTACTGTTTGAATTCAAATCATTCAGAACCTCGGGGGTAATTCTTTTGGGGACACTGCTTTCGGTAAGCGGGGTTTTCCTGTTTCTCTGGATCACCGGCATTCCGCTGGATATTTCTGCTTTCATGGGGATGATCATGATTCTTGGAGTTGTGGTAAATAACGGGATTTTATTTATCGATTATGCGGAGAAATACATGGAAAAATCATCGGATCTAAAAACCGCCCTGTTAAAAGCCGGACAGGTACGCCTGCGTCCCATCATGATGACCACGCTTTCTACCATCTTTGGTTTTTTACCTTTGGCACTGGCCCTTGGCGAAGGATCGGAAATGCTGCAACCTTTGGCCGTTTCCATGATTGGAGGAATGAGCCTTAGTATGGTGCTCTCGTTATTGCTCATTCCGGCTTTGTATTGGCTGGTCTGGAAAAGGCACTTTAGTCGTTCACACGCCTGAAAACGTATTATCGGAATAAAGCGGCCATTCGGTAAAAAAGATGGCCGCTTTTCTTTTTGACACTTTTTGCGTTCTAAAAACATCCAATGAGAAAGTTTTCTTTTGGGAAAAACAGAGGGCAGGGTTTAATGGGTTCAAGTGCGATTTCCGTTTTGCAGAAATACTATTCCGGATTTTTGATCACCCACCCGGTAGGCAATAATGCGTTTTCTTTTGCCAAAAGAGTCAACAAATCCATTTACGTTCCGCCAATTTGTTCGGGGACACTTTCTCAGTTGGAAGTAGGCCATCATTACGCCTTTTCCGAAATAGACGAAGGCGTGGAATTTAACGGCCTGGGGCTGCGTTGTTTTTTGTTTTTTAAGTGGAAAAACATTCCTGTTTTTATTTTCGATAACCACAACCATGCTTTCTTTTTCTGGACATTTGCGCTTCGGCAGAAATTTTTTCGGCCGGGATTGATTTTAGTTCACGTGGATCAACACAGCGATATGTGGAAACCGCAGCGTTTTCCTACCTTCGAATTAAACGATCCGCGTCTTTTGGACAAGGCGTTTGATTACACAAATTTTGTCTTGAATGTGGGCAATTTTATTAAACCGGCTTTACATTTAAAATATTTTTCGGATGTTTCAATCATTACCGGAAGCATCGATTTCGAACTTAAGTTTGAAACGCCAATTGTTTTTGATTTGGACATGGATGTGTTTGCCCCGGAAATGGATTACATTGGCAATCCGTACAAAATCAAAAATATTCGGGAATGGATGCTTCAGGCGCGGGTAATTACCATAGCAACCAGTCCCTTTTTTATGGATCAGGGTAAAGCGATTAAAATTATTCGGCAAATTTTTGAAGAGGAGTGATGTTAGAAATTTAAGGCATCTCTTTTTGTTTTTTAGACAAAAATGGCTAAATTTTCGGAGATTGAAAATTTGGTGAGAAAGCCGGGCAACAACTCAGAAAGAAACGCAAGGGGGAAAGCATCGTGCAAAAAAGAACCATACCTTGGCTGTTTGAATCCAGCGTTAACAAGTTTAGCCAGAATCCGCTGATCTGGGAGAAGAAGGGTGACACATACCGCCATTTGACCTACCAGCAAATGCGTGATTTGGTGCATCAGTTTGCTGCGGGACTGGTGAAACTGGGCCTGAGAAAAGGCGACCGGGTAGCACTTATTTCCGAAGGGCGTAATTACTGGCTGATGAGCGAATTGGGGGTGTTGTACACCGGAGCGATTAGTGTGCCCATTTCCGTCAAAATTAACGAGCTTTCGGATTTAAAATTTCGTTTGGCTCATTCCGGTTGTCGCATGGTTATTGTCTCGGGCAATCAGGCCGGGAAAATAGCCAAAGTAAAACGCGACTTGCCCGATCTGGAAAAAGTAATTCTTTTGGACACTCAGGAGAATTACGAAGAAGATGAAATTTTGGTCGATGAAATTTTGAACCTGGGCAGTGAGTTTTTACGTGATCCGCAAAATCGTGCGCATTTAGACACTCTCTGGCAAGCTGTGGAAGAAGACGACTACGCCACATTAATGTACAGTTCGGGCACTACTGCCGACCCCAAAGGGGTAATTCTTTCCCACAAAAATTACATTGTGAATGCGCAACAATCTTTGCAGTCGGTTCTGGACATTCCCCCGTACTATGTAACGCTACTCATTTTACCCTGGGATCACGCTTTTGCCCACACCGTAGGTTTGTACACTCTTATTCACAACGGAGCGAGTATGGCGGCGGTACAAAGCGGCCGCACACAGCTGGAAACTCTGAAAAACATTCCTCTCAACATTAAAGAGGTACGCCCTCATTTTCTGTTGAGTGTACCGGCCTTAGCAAAAAATTTCCGCAAGAATATCGAAAAAGCGATTCGGGACAAAGGGGCCAAGGTAGAAAAGTTATTTTACCAGGCCCTGAAAGTGGCCTATGCGTACAATGGGGAAGGCTGGAATCGCGGCAAAGGCTTCCGCAAAATGTACAAGCCGTTGTATGCCCTTTACGACAAAATAATCTTTAGTAAAATTCGCGAGAATTTTGGCGGAAGATTGCAATTTTTTATCGGTGGCGGCGCTTATCTGGATATTGAGATGCAGCGGTTTTTTTATGCCATCGGGATACCCATGTTTCAGGGTTACGGTTTAACCGAGGCGGCTCCGGTTATTTCTTCTAATTCTCCGACGGCACACAAGTTGGGGAGTTCGGGAAAGGTACTTAAAGGTATCGAAATCAAAATTTGCGATGACGAGGGTAATGAACTACCCGTCGGCGAAAAAGGTGAAATTGTCATTCGCGGTGAAAATGTGATGGTAGGCTATTGGAAAAACAAAGAAGCCACCGAGCAGGCGCTGCGCAATGGCTGGCTGCACACCGGGGATTTAGGCTATCTGGACGAAGAAGGGTACCTGTACGTATTAGGACGTAAAAAAAGCCTGCTCATCGGTAACGATGGCGAGAAATATTCTCCGGAAGGCATTGAAGAGGCCATCATCGATCATTCTCCGTACATTGACCAGATTATGCTTTACAACAATCAGTCGCCTTATACGGTAGCTTTATTGGTTCCCAACAAAGCAGCCTTGCTCAATTGGATGCGCAAGAACGGCTATACCTGCCAGACCGATGAAGGACAGTGTGCCGCTCTGAAATTGCTGGAGAGCGAGGTAAACAAATTCAAACCCGGTGGCAAATTCGAAGGCATGTTTCCATCGCGCTGGCTGCCAGCGGCCATTGCCGTTTTGGGCGAAGGATTTACGGAGCAAAACCGTTTGCTGAATTCTACGCTAAAAATGGTGCGCACACGCATTGTGGATTATTACAAAAATCGCATTGATTATCTCTTTACACCGGAGGCGAAAGACATTTGCAACCCGCAGAACAAACGCATCATTCAACGCATGTATCTTTCCCCGGAAGAAGGTCATGATGAAGACGCGCCGCAAACTTTTCAGAAATAGAAATATTTTGTTCTGAGAACTAAGCCGGAATGTTGCGTGTTTCTCATTCCGGCTTTTTCGTAAAATTTTGATACGGGCAAAACGTGTGTTTTATGTCTATCTTTGCTAAATTAGAAAAAGATCGGAGAGAAGGAATACCATGAAACGGTTGATTTTATTCACACTTGTTTTTGCCCTGTTTTTTTCGTTGGCCGGGGCACAAAATTTTGTCCCGCAGCCTTTTCTGAAGGGCCAGCTTCATTTACGCACAGGTGTGCGCAAAGCAGTAGGTGCGTTTCAGCGTCGCCAGCATTTTGATGCACAGTACTACCGGCTATTTTTTAAGATTGATCTTGACCATCGATATATTCAGGCCCACATGCACGGTCGTTTTCAAAATTTACAAGATACGTTAAGCCTTATCACATTAGACTTTACGTCTCAATTAAAAATCGACTCGGTCAGCGGTGCGGTTGCCTCATACGTGCAGGACGGAAGCTTTTTAGACCTGAAGTTAAAACATACTTACCAAAAAGGCGACACATTTAGTGTGGATGTTTACTATTCCGGGAATCCTGAAGTCGTGGGATCGCCTTCGTTTGTGTTTGACTACCTTCCTAATGAAGATCTGTACGTGTGGACATTGAGCGAACCATACGGTGCCCGGGATTGGTGGCCCTGCAAAGACACGCCGGCCGATAAGGCAGATTCTGTTGATGTTGTTGTAACGGTTCCCGAAAATTGTCTGGTCGCTTCTAATGGAATATTAATCAATACCGCAGAAGGCCCGGAACCGGGATTAAAAACATTTTATTGGCATGAGGGGTACCCTATTGCCACCTACCTGGTTTCTCTGGTGGCGGGCCCTTTGTGGCACTTTCAGGATTACTATCATTACTCCCTGTCCGATTCCATGTTGCTGGACTATTACGTCTTTCCCGAAGCTTATGCCGCAGCTCAGGTTGTGTTTAAAGAAGTGCCGGATTATCTGGACGCATTAAGCTATTTTTATGGCCCGTATCCTTTCCTCAAAGAGAAATACGGAATGGCCCAGTTTGGTTGGGGAGGCGGGATGGAACATCAAACCATTACTTCCGTAGGGGGCGTTTACCCCACATGGCGTTTCCTTTATGTGCATGAGCTGGGCCATCAATGGTTTGGGGATAAGGTTACCTGTGCCTCGTGGAAAGACATCTGGTTGAATGAAGGATTTGCCACCTATTCCGAAGCATTGTACGCCCAGTGGGCCGGTTTTTTTGATCTACCCCCTGGCATGAAGGCCTATCACGCCTACATGGACGAATTGGTTTACACCGATGACGGGACGATCATTATTCCTGATACCAGTGATTTCAGTAAGATCTTTAGTGGGATTGTTTATCACAAAGGAGCATGGGTTTTGCACATGCTGCGGCATGTCATCGGGGACAGCGCTTTTTTTGCTTCATTAAGAGCGTATTTGGATGACAGTCGTTGGACGTATGGTTCGGTAACCACGCAAGATTTCATCCAGACCTGTGAAAGAATTTCCGGTAAAAACTTACAAACATTTTTTGATCAATGGCTTAACTATCCGTTTTATCCCAAATACGAATACAAATGGAAAGTTTTTGAGAGTCGGAAAGGCAATGTTCAAATTGGAGTTACTATCCGTCAAACTCAAAAACAAACCTTGTATGTAATGCCATTAGACATTCGGTTTGTATTTGCCGATTCGTCGGATACGACTATCAGTGTGGAGAATAATCAGTTTACACAGGATTACACCTTTGTTTTAAAGGAAGAGCCCGTCCAGATATTGCTTGATCCGGATCATTGGGTTTTGAGTGAAAATAGGGAAGAAACTCCCGCGACCTACACACAAGTCCCTGAAATTTATCGCATCTATCCCAATCCATCGCACGAGGGCGTGTGGATCGAATTGCGTCATCTTTTGCCCGTAAAGGTTACGTTAAATATTTATTCGGTTCTTGGACAGAAGGTTCGTACCTTAAATCAGCAGCAGAACCAGTTTTATTTGCACACATATTACTGGGATGGCAAAAACGATCGGGGAGAACCGGTAGCCAGTGGTGTATATTTTGTTCGAACAGCCGCAGAGATGTATCCGCCACAGCAGAAAAAGATAGTAATTCTTCGGTAGAGGTGAAGTGGCGATCCTTAGCGTTGAAAAGAGTCCGAATGGGGTGGCTTCTCCTCAGGGGGATCCCTCCGGGACGAGGCCGCGCCGTTTTAGATGATGCGGTGTTTTTTAAGCCAAATGTAACCATCAAGACTTTTGAAGAATTGTTCTCGTTGGAAAGCGGCACTTCGTGAGGTAAATTGTTCGAAATAGATCAGTTTCAGCGGACGGCGTCCTTTGGTGGAACGCACTTTTCCGGCGTTGTGAGCAGCCAGTCGGCGTTCTAAATTACTCGTACTACCGTAATAATATCGTCCGTCTTTTTCGCTTTTTAGTATGTAGGCAAAATACATTTGGCGGAGAGGGTGGGATTCTCCCGTCAGGGACGGCATTCGCCGGAACCCACGGTACCCGAATGGGTACAACGGTTTTTCCCAAAGGGATCCCTCCGGGACGAGGCCGCGCCGTTTTAGATGATGCGGTGTTTTTTAAGCCAAATGTAACCATCAAGACTTTTGAAGAATTGTTCTCGTTGGAAAGCGGCACTTCGTGAGGTAAATTGTTCG
>Ga0256914_1001629_pt1 | contig 19847 bp, 16 predicted proteins | sample HulkmetaG_FD_191571 | JGI IMG/M metagenome (GOLD analysis project Ga0256914, IMG submission 191571) | Hydrothermal chimney microbial communities from Main Endeavour vent field at the Juan de Fuca Ridge, Pacific Ocean - Hulk | ecosystem: Environmental > Aquatic > Marine > Hydrothermal vents ... | reverse complement strand
TCTTTTTCTTTAAGTCCGTAGGCCAGGGCGCCGGGATCGCGGCCTCCATGTCCAGGATCGATGACAATGCGCCTGACCCCGAGACCGAGTTGCTGGGCAAGGGACAGGTTGTCTTCCTTGTTGTCAGCCGCAGGACCGGCCGCCTCCACCACTCTGACCTTCTTGTTGTCCTCCAAAACGACAAAAGGCTGCGGCCCGGTCGGCCTTGTCTGCTGGTCAACCTTTTTCTCGCCGCTACCTGCGGTCAGCAGCTTCCGCCCGGCCTTACCGCCCTTTTTCTTCTTGCCGTGTACATCCACCACCACCCGAAACGGATCGTTGAGACTGAAAATCTTGTAACTGGAGATCGACTCGATATCCAGGACCACCCGGACCGTGGTGGCATTGAACTGGCCCGTGCGAACCTGCTTCAGAAGGCCGTCCTGTATTGGTATGGGCGAGCGGTATCTGGACGGGATGTAGCTCTGCGCAAAATCGATATAGAGACGCCGTGGCTGGTTGTTGTTCTTCTCCAAAAGGCAGGCCGTGTACTTCACCGGTGATGAGGCGCGGATCACGATTCGGGTATAGTCATCCGATGACCAGTAACGTACCGGCAGCACCGTGACCAGGTGCTGCAGGCTGTTTGGCTGCTGGGAGACTCCGGTCTTTGCCGAACCATTACGGGACAGTTCGTTCAGGCGTAACCTGGCTGTCTCCTTCTTGTCACCTCCCGGATACTGTTTCAGGATGCTGGAATAGACTTCGGCTGCCCGCTCGGGATTGTTTTTTTCGGTATTCCAGATCTCGGCCACGGCCAGCAGAGCATCATCAGCCAGGCTGTTTTCCGGAAAGAGCGAGGCGACATCATTGAAATAGCTTATGGCTTCGTCCAGGTCCAGGGGCTGCCTGAAGAGCTGATACATTCGGTGATACATGCGGCCCATCATGAACAGGCAGGACGGGGCCAGGGCTGCCTTGGTGTCGGCCAGGTAGATCTTACGGAAATTCCGAATGCCGTTCAGCCAGTTCTGCCGGTCCTGGGCTAGGGCCTGGTCTTCCTCCAGGCGGGAAAAAAAATTTTTCGCTTCCTTGTACTGGAGCACAGACCCCTGGTCCGCAACACGGGACAGCTGTGCTCCCTCATCTTTAGCGGCAGCAGCCTGCCCGCCAGAGATCGCAGCAAGGGCCAGGAGCAAAAAAAACACCATTGCCTGCCGCATAAATCGATACAGTATTGTTCTGTTCACGGCTATCAACGCAAAATCAGGCCCTGTTTCCTGTCGGGCCGGTAAGTGAAGTTGGAAAACTATACCGTATTCCCGGTAGTTCGTAAAATAATTTGTCTGCAAACAGACACTGCTCAATGTGTCTCATCGAGCAGTTCCTTTGCCTGATACAGCAGTTCCAGAGCCTGTCTTGGCGAAAGTTCATCGGGTTCAATCTGTTTCAGAAATCTCCTCACCCGATCGTCCCGGCCATGGAACAGACTGAGCTGGCAGGGTTGACGAACATTTTTCGTCCTCTGGCGAGTCGGCTTTCCGGCCCGCTGTCCGACAGCGAGGAATTCACCCTGCTCGATGCCCCGCAGGATCTCATGAGCGCGACGCACGACATGTCCAGGCACTCCGGCCAGGCCGGCGACCTGAATGCCGTAACTCCTGTTGGTCGCGCCCCGGACCAGTTTGTGAAGAAAAATGATCGACTCGTTCCATTCCCGAACCGCTATGGAATAATTCTGGATGCGAGGATGGGTTGCTGCCAGTTCGGTCAGCTCGTGATAATGGGTGGCAAAGAGGGTCTTCACTCCCCTGCCGTTTTTGTCGGCCAGCTCTTCGGCCACTGCCCAGGCTATGGCCAGGCCGTCATAGGTGGATGTGCCCCGGCCGATCTCGTCCAGGATGACAAGGCTCTTTTCTGTGGCATTGTTGAGGATATTGGCGGTTTCATTCATCTCGACCATGAAGGTGGATTGTCCTCTGCGGAGGTCGTCCATGGCCCCTACCCTGGTGAAGATTCGGTCCACAAGACAGATACTGGCTGATTCGGCAGGAACGAAACTGCCGAGTTGGGCCATGAGAACGATCAGGGCGGTCTGCCTGAGCACTGTCGATTTTCCTGCCATGTTCGGCCCGGTGATAATGAGAAGCTCGTTCTTTTCCTGGTCCAGATGGATGTCATTGGGCACGAAACGCCCGCTCTCGAGAGAACGCTCAATGACCGGATGCCGTCCCTCCCGGATTCGGATTTCATCATCTTCGTTGATCTGGGGCCGAATGTAGTGGTAACGGGCAGCAGCCTCGGCCAGGCTGCAAAAAAAGTCGATCCTGGCTATGGCCTTTGCCGTGGCAAGGAGGCGGTCACTCTGTTCTGCCAGATGGCGACGGATCTCCAGGAAGAGGCTGTATTCCAGGTCGAGCCGCTTTTCCTGGGCCGTCGAAATTTTGTTCTCCAGCTCTTTCAGTTCCGGCGTGATATAGCGTTCCGCATTGGCCAGGGTCTGCTTGCGGATGAAGTAGTCTGGGACCTGGGCAGCCAAGGTGCGGCTGACTTCGAAATAGTAGCCAAATACCTTGTTGTAGCCTACCTTCAGCTTGCCTATCCCGCTCTTGTCCCGTTCCCTGGCCTCCAGTTCCACGATCATCTGCCTGCCGTTGCGAAGCAGCAGCAACAGCTCGTCCAGTTCGGCATGGAACCCCTCCCTGATCAGGTTGCCTTCCCGGAGGGTGACCGGAGCGTCATCCCGGATGGCCTTTTCGATCAGGTCATGAAGATCCTGGAGCGGATCGAGCTCCTGGCCGATGGTGGTCAGCAGGCCAGGAGGAAAACCGGCCAACAGGTCCTTCAGCCCAGGCAGTGTTGCCAGGGATACCCGGACCGCAGTCATGTCCCGTGCATTGCCATGTCCCAGGACCAGCCTGCTACAGAGCCGTTCGAGATCGTATACTGAATGCAGGAGTTCACGGATCTCCCGTCGTCTTGGCGCATCGGCAAGAAGGGCCTCGATGGAGGCCAGCCGCGCCTGGATATGCCCGGCATCCTGGAGCGGGAAGAGGAGCCGCTGGCGCAGGAGACGGGCGCCCATGGGCGTACAGGTGAGGTCGAGAACCGACAGCAGAGATCCCTGCCGCTTGCCACCGACAATGGTTTCGGTAAGCTCGAGATTGCGGCGGGAAGACTCGTCAATAATCAGATAACCGCTGCGATGCACGGGCTTGAGCTTCCTGATATGGCCCAGATCGGTCTTCTGGGTCTCCCGGATATATCCCAGCAGAGCCCCGGCGGCCTGGATCCCCTCGCGCATGGATCCGCAACCAAAACCAGCCAGGGAGGCAGTCTGAAAATGCTCGATAAGCACTTCCTGTGCACTGTCGAAATCAAAGATCGCACCGCCTCTTGCAGTGATACAGAGACCGTGAAGGATCGTGGTGAGGGTGGCCAGGAGTTCTCCGGCATCTGCCTGCACAGCCTCGGGAACGAGGAGTTCTGCCGGCTGCATGCGGCCCATTTCATCCAGGAGAAGATCCTGCGAATCCGGCGACCAGGATAGTTCGGTCACCAGGAATTCTCCTGTGGAGATATCGAGGAAGCTCAATCCCGCCATGCCGTTTCCCCGTTTTTTCAGTGGCAGGAACAGGGCGCATATATAGCGGTTGCTCTTTTCGTCCAGGATCTGCTCATCGGTTGTCACACCCGGAGTGACAACCCGCACCACTTCCCGCCTGACGATGCCTTTTGCCTGTCTGGGGTCCTCTGTCTGCTCGCAGATTGCCACCCGGAAACCGGCCTGCACCAGCTTGCCCAGGTACGAAGACACTGCATGGTAAGGCACGCCGCACATGGGCACCTTGTTGACCTCGTCCTTGTGACTGCGGCTGGTGAGGGTGATACCGAGGATACGCGACGCCGTGACCGCGTCATCGAAAAACATCTCGTAGAAATCACCCATCCGGTAGAAGAGAATGGCATCCTGGTGCTGCTCCTTGATCTCCAGGTACTGCCGGAGCATGGGAGTCAGTCTGGGGCCTTTGGTTTGCTGGCTCATCTCTGCTCTGTTCCGGCAAGCAGCTCCTGGAAATCGGGGAGGAGCTGATCGTAGGTATGCCTGATATGCTGGGGTATGGTGCGGATGTCCGCGATCACAGTCATGAAGTTATGATCTCCGTGCCAGCGCGGTACGATGTGCATGTGGAGATGGTCGCTGATTCCCGCTCCGGCGACTTCACCAAGATTCAGGCCGATGTTGAAACCGTCCGGCCGCAAATGGCGGCGAATGATCGCACATCCTTGTTGCACCATGGCCATAAGGGCATTGTTTTCTTCCGGGGTCATGTCGGTGATATCGGCCAGGTGACGGACCGGTGCAACCAGGAGATGACCGTTTGCATAAGGAAAACGATTAAGAAGCACGACCACCAGCATGTCCCGGTACAGCAGGAGATGCTCCCGGGATGAGGATGCGTTTCCCGGAGGTTCGAAAAGACACCCATCCACCGTACCTGCCGTACCGAGGACATGCTCCATCCGCCAGGGAGTCCACAGGTTGTTCTGTTTCATTACCTCTCCACCCCCTCCAGGGGTACCTCACGGATCGAACCCTTCAGTGTCTCTCCCAGTTGGAGCACCGCATAGGTCCCCTGAGCACCATACGGACCAGTGGAGAAAAAACTGCCCGGGTTGACGAACAGTGTACGACCGTACCAATGCCAGAACGGTTCATGGGTATGGCCGGATATGATACAGTCGGCATCCGGAAACAGGCCGATCATCGTTCCTACCCGGTCGGGCCCGAGTCCGGCGCCGTGGATCAGACCGAAACCATATCCCCTGATCCGGAAGCTGCGCATGTCGGGAAGGACCTGCCTGGTTCTGTCCGTGCACATATTGCCGTGGACAGCGTAGACCTCTTTATCCCGGAATACCTCCAGGATGGCGACATCCGTGAGATCCCCGGCATGAATGATGACCGGGCAGTCTGCAAAGCAGCGCTGACACGACCGCCTGAACCGGTCATCCGGCCGGATGCGATGTGTATCGGAGAGAATACCAACCAGCATGTCCACCTCTGGTCTGAGGAAAATAATGATTACAGGATCTCCGTTATTCATTATGGAAAGACACTAATCTAAATAAGATCCGCAGTGATGACAAGAAAAGATGCGAGGAAGCTATTGCAAAAAAAAACACCATCCCGTACTATGTGTTTTTTCATGCTAACCGGTTCGTGGTTCAGGATGGAGGGAAGTTTCTCTTTCCCCCCTGGACGATACCCCAATGCAAGTCAGTTCAACATTCAGGACAGCAATCCTATGTACAACGCATCTGATCTCCGCAAGGGCTTGAAGATTCAGATCGATGGCGAGCCCTACATCATCACGGAATTCGAATTTTCCAAACCTGGAAAGGGGCAGGCCCTGTATCGGACCAAACTGCGAAACATGATCACTGGCAACCAGTTCAGCCAGACCTTCCGCTCCAATGACAAATTTGAAAAACCAGACCTGGAAGAGCGGACCATGCAGTTTCTCTATGCCCAAGGTGGAGAGTACCACTTCATGGACACATCGACCTATGAACAGATCTTTCTGACCCGCGATCAGCTCGGCGAGAATATCAACTTTCTGACAGACAACATGACGGTGCAGGTCCTGTTTTTCGGTGACAAGCCCATCGATATCAGCCTGCCGATCTTCGTCAACCTGACGGTGACCAAGGCTGACCCCTGGGTCAAGGGTGACACCTCGGGTACAGACTCGAAACCGGTGACGGTCGAGACTGGCTACAAACTGCAGGTGCCACCATTCATCAACGAGGGAGACAAAATCCAGATCGATACCCGATCCGGAGAATACATGACCAGGGTCAAGGAGTGATCCCGTACCGCCCGGTCAATCACCTCTATCGGCAGGAGTAGGGGAAGCCTCGGGACGGCCAGGTCATGATAGCTCCAACGGTCCTCGAGCAGCGCTCCCGCCTGCTGCAGGCGATTCGCTCGTTTTTTCTTTCCCGGCAGTACATCGAGGTCGACACCCCGATCCGACAGCCCATTCTGATCCCCGAGGCCCATATCCGTCCTTTTTCCTCCGATGGCTGGTTTCTGCAGACCTCGCCCGAGCTGTGCATGAAACGGTTGCTGGCCAGTGGCTGCTCCAGAATCTTTCAAATCTGCCACTGTTTCCGACGCGGAGAACAGGGCCGTCTTCATCAGCCGGAATTCACCATGCTGGAATGGTACCGAACCGGCTGGACCTATATGGAACTGATGGAGGAATGCGAGGCCCTGGTTCGCTGGGTTTTGTCCCGGGCCGACCTGCACCCTCCTGCTCGGGGCGCACATGGGCAGAGCCGGTGTGATATACATGGCCCTTGGATCAGGATGCGGGTGGCGGAAGCCTTTGACCGGTATGCTCATATCTCGGTTGGTGAAGCAGTGGCAGGGAATCAGTTCGAGGAAATCCTTGTGACCCGAATCGAACCGCACCTCGGCCGACATGCACCGGTCTTTCTTTACGATTACCCGGTGGAGCATGGTTCCCTGGCACGCCGGAAGGTAGACAATCCAGCAATTGCAGAGCGATTCGAACTGTACATCCAGGGAATCGAGCTGGCCAACGGGTTCTCCGAACTCGTGGATCCGGTGGAGCAGGAACAGCGTTTTATCGAAGAAGCTGCCCTGGTAGACTGTGATGACAGCCAGATCCCGTTCAAGCTGCTCGATGCCCTCCACGAACTCGACAGTGCTGCCGGAATCGCCCTGGGCATAGACCGCATGTTGATGATTCTGCTTGGGGCAGACAGTATCCAGGAGGTGGTTCCTTTTTCTCCAGAGGATTTGTAATTCGTTAATTGTTTTTTAATTACAGATGTTATATCATGATACAGAATCGCAGAAAAAAAGTCTTTTTCTCCGTAAAAACAATATGTCATCGGTCTGTCGGTAAAAACTCGACTTTGGGGGCAGAAGCTGTAGTCAGCAGGACTGGGACGATACAGGAGTTGAGCACTATGCGATCATGCAGGCTCCTGGGGGTACCACCTGTCCGCTGTTTCACTGGAACAACCGCAACCTGATCCGGCAGCAAGAGAATACGACCGATTCGGCAGCCAGCCTGCAGACAACACTGAAAACCAGGAACAGCCCGGAAGACCGACCAGCAGTCCCCGGTCGAGAACCGGTCTGTCGCATAGGAAATCAAGCAGAGAGTACCCGGGATCATTGATACGCAGAAACATGGAACGGCCTGTCCCCTAGTCCGATATCCAACAGGTCGATCTCAAAAATGATCCGGACAGCTTTTTGGGGAACTTATTGACACATCATGGAAAATCAGCAACGTCAACAGATTAAGAAATATCTTGATCTGCTTGTTTACCGCTGGAAATGGCTCGTAATCTGTCTCCTGGTGGCCTTGACCACAGGCCTGGTGTTCTATCTTCGTCAACCCCAGATCTACCGGAGTACGGCACTGCTCAGTTATGAGCAGCAACAGATAAATCCAACACTCATGTCCCCGGAACAGGGGAAAAAACGCCTTCGGGACACGGTCAGCACCCTCAGCCAGATCGTCATCAGCCGTAACAACCTCGAAAGTATCATCCGGCAATTCAACCTCTATGAAGAGGCCAGAAAAACCCTGCCAATCGAAGATGTTATTGACATGATGAGGAAAAATATCACCATTGATTTCGGCTCCGGTGGTGATACCTTCACAGTTTCCTTTGACGGTACCAACCAGGGCAAGGTCCAGAAAGTAACCAATGCCTTGGCGGCCAAGTTCATCGAGGAAAACCTCAAGTACCGAGAGGCCAGGGCTGTGGAAACTTCACGGTACACCGAGGATGAGCTGGCCATGGCCAAACGGGTGCTGGATCAGAAAGAAGCGGCCATGCGGGATTACAAGCTTAAATATTACAACGAGCTGCCAGACCAGAGGGAAGCAAACATGACCCGGCTGAGCGCCCTGTATGAGCAGTATCAGCAGATTCAAGATTCACTCCAGAACCTGGAGCACACAAAAATCCAGGTTCTGGAACAGATTTCCCTGCGCAAAAGACTGCAGAAGCAGGCGGCCAGCATTGAGCGGGAACGCAGTGAAGCGTCTGATTCGGCAGGCTCGCCTACCTTGCCGGTGGACCGGTACGAACGACTGGAAAAACTGCGTGATTATCTTGCGATGCTGCAGGACAAGTATACAGACAAACACCCTGAGGTGAAACGAACCAAAAAAATGATTGCCCGTCTGGAGGCAGAACTGGAGGAGGAACCGGTCACTCAGAAAGGAGATAAACCCAAGAAAAAGAAAAAACGGGTCCGAATCAACCCCGAAATTCAGCAACTGGAAATGCAGCTGGCAGACATCGATTTCAACCTGAAGAACCTTCGCGAGGACAAAAAGACCATCAAGGCTGAAATCGAAAAGTACAATAAATGGATAGCCATGACTCCGATCAGAGAAGCGGAGTGGTCCGAACTGACGCGGGATTATGACCAGCTGCGCAGACACTATGACTACCTGGTCTCAAAGAATCTGCAGGCCGAATCGGCAGAACACCTGGAAAAGAAGCAGAAAGGATCAAAATTCAAGATCGTAGATTCGGCAAGGTTTCCGGAAAAACCATATCGACCGGACTTTCTCCGCATTCTTCTCGTTTCTGCCGGTATCGGTCTCCTGACAGGTGCAGCCCTGATCTTTGGTCTGGATTTTGTTGATACCTCCTTCAAAGATGTTTACGATATCGAGGCGTTTCTCGAAGTTCCAGTGGTTTGCTCGGTGCCGTATATCGAAAATACCGGTGAACGGCAAAAAAACCGCCTGATGTTTTTTCTCTGGTGTTTCATATTTTTTCTGTATACGGCCATTCTGGTGGCTGCCTTTGCCTATTACTGGAAACAAGGGCGAATCATCCTATGAAGTTGACAGCGTCCGGCTTGACCGATCAGTCCACTGACACGAGAACAGAGTGTTCCCTTTTTGTCCAACCGGCCCGGGTAGAGTATGTATAAAAAGCACTTCGGCTTTACCAGCAAACCGTTCAATCTGACGCCCGATCCTGATACCATCTTCATGAGTGAAACCCATCAGGAGGGGTTGGCGATACTGACATATGGTGTCAAGAGTAACAAAGGGTTCCTTGTCCTGACAGGAGATGTGGGAACAGGAAAGACTACCCTGCTCCAAAAACTGGTCACAACCCTGGACGGCCATGTTCACTACTGCTTGCTCAATAACCCCACCCTGACCAGGGATGAATTCTTTACCTATCTAGCCAGTCAGTACGGCCTGCTGTGGACAGGTAACAAAGCAGAATTTCTTGATACCTTTGACGAATTCCTGAAAACCTGCTTTGCAAACAACGAACGGGTTCTCCTGATCATCGATGAGGCCCATGTCCTGCCGGTGAACCTGCTGGAGGAGATTCGGTTGCTCTCTAATCTCGATGTTGCTGGCCAGAACATCTTTTCTATATTTCTCGTGGGACAGCCCGAACTCAACAGCCGTATGAGTGATGACAGCCTTCTGCCACTCAGACAGCGGATCGGCATACGTTTCCACCTGGAACGGTTCACGGCCGAAGAAACTCTTCAGTATATCCTCTTCCGGCTGCGACATGCCGGAGCAAGGCATTTTCATATCTTCAGTGACGAGGCGGTTGCCAAGATATTCATGGTGAGCAAAGGGACCCCCCGCCTTATCAATATCGTCTGTGACCATGCACTGCTGACTGCCTTTGCCCAGGGAGTCACCATGATCGATGCTGAAATCATCGATGAGTGTATAGAAGAGCTGCACTTTCCGGGTGAAGAAAACCCCCTGCCGGTCATGGTCGAGGAAGAGCCTTCCGGTCTTCTCCGGTTCTTCCAGACCTACAAGCAGCCCATGCTTCTGGCCCTGCTCATCGTACTCTTGCTGCTTGCCCTGATTGTGCCGCTGGGGAAAAATTCACCGCTGGGATATTTCTTTCCGGAAACATGGATAACGAATATTCAGCGACTGTTCGGTTCGTTGGGAGGATAACGTGGGTAAGGTTTTCAAGGCCTTGAACAAGGCAGAGGCCGACAGTGACTTTCTGAACGAAACCTCGGTGTCTGAGGAAGAAATTCCAGGTCCGCCGGCCTCGGAGCCGTCGCCTTCTTCTCCGGTGACAGTACAACCGGCTTCTCCAAAGAAGGCGGAAACATTCCGGAAAAAGGTAACAAAAAAAACCGTAACGTCACCACGGGCAAAAGCTCCTAGCCCCTCTGCCCCTACCAAACCCAAGAAGCCGGCATCGGTTCAGGCGCGGGAAACAATTAAACCAGATATCCAGGAAAGTGGGCACTGGGACGAACGGCTTGTCAAGGCGACCAAAATCAGTGGGGCGGTGGCGGAAAGCATCCGGACTCTTCGAACCCGTCTGTTACATCCGTTCCGGGGCGATATACCGCGTAAGGTATTGGTTACCAGCGCTACCCCCGGCGAGGGCAAGAGTTTCATCTGTGCAAATCTCGGAATCAGTCTAGCTCAGGGAGTGGACCATTACAGCCTGATCGTTGACTGTGACCTGAGGAAACCGGCCCAGCATCGTCTCTTTGGCCTCAGCAATGAACGCGGTCTGGTGGATTATCTCAGAGAAGGCACTGACCTAAGTGATCTGATCATCAGATCCGGGGTCAACAAGCTGTCCATCATCCCGGCCGGCCCTCCCCCTGTCAACCCTGCCGAGCTGCTCAGTTCAGGGGCCATGATCACCCTGGTCGACGAACTGGTGCATCGTTACGATGACCGGATCATACTCCTGGACAGTCCACCGTTGCAGGCGGCATCGGAAACAGCCGTACTCGCACAGAATGTAGACGGGGTCATCCTGGTCGTCCGCTGGAACGCCAGCCGGAGAGAACATGTCAAGGCACTTGTCGACCTGATCGGCAGGGAACGAATCATCGGGGTCGTCTTCAATGCCTATAAGGCCACTGTTCTGGATTCCAAGGTCTTCGGCTATTACGAATACCAGCAGAACTACTATTATGGTGAAAAATAACTCTGTCGTCTTGTCGGATGTCCCGGTCAGCAGCGGGCTCACCGCACTTGGCATCGAACCGGACGGCAAGCCAGGAACCTGCCTATTCCGCCTTGATGGCATGACGTTCTGAACCTGTTTCGGCCAATCCTTTGACAGATCGCTGTTGACTCCGCTGGGCTTTCAATTTTTCAGCCAGAATCCGTTCGTACTCGTTTTTGAGTCGATACTTTTCAATCTCATGTTTCTGTCGTTTCTGTTCCGCCTCCAGCTCGAGACGTCGGGCCTCCAGTCCACTTTCGTACTCGTTTATTTTCCTGGTAAGCCCCAGGACCTTGTTCTCGAGTAACTCCTTTTCCTTGCTGACCTTCTTGAGCTGTTCCCGCAGCATCTCGATACGGCTGTTGGCCACACCCAGTTCTACACTCATATCACTGCCGGAAGAGAACACCCCCTTAGTGTACAGAAACCATACGCCTCCCCCGAGAATGGCCACGTTCGCCAAAATAGTCACAACAGCCAGTAACCAGACAGTTAGCGGGCTGATACTCCTGTTGCTTCCATCCATACTTCTTCCTCCCTCTTGCTCAACGATAGAAACCAGCCTGAGGTATCCGGGAATATCGCTGCTATATCAGGTAGTCTGGGGAAAAGTGATATATTTTCTATAACAAGTCATACGGACATTGTAAACAATCCATATCCGCATTAACCGAGGAAAAAGGGAAGGAACAGAGGGAAGGCAGAAAAAATGCTATGTATTTCAAACAGTAACCGCTAAAAGCTGTTTATTCATTTCTGGCACGAAACTTGATTTTATTTTACATGAACTCCGGAGCGACAACAAAAATCATGGAAAAGCAAATAGATATCCGGTCGCGGATAGTGACCGGATTCGAAAAGTCAGATGCTTATTTCCTTCTGATTTTCTTTTTGATCCAGACAATGAATTCATCTGGCGTCAGGGGCCGGCTGACAATGTATCCCTGAACCACGTCACATTGCATCTCGCGCAACTTTTCAAAGGTTTTGCGGTCCTCGACCCCTTCGGCCACCACCTTGAGGCCCAGATTGTGACCAAGAGCAATGGTGGCGTTCACAATCGTCAGATCACTGTCGTTGTGCAGCATGTCAGTCACGAAAGACTTGTCGATCTTCAACTCACTGACAGGCAACTGTTTCAGGTAGGACAATGAGGAATAGCCGGTGCCAAAATCATCTATGGAAAATCCTACCCCGGTTTCATGGATACGCCTGAGTATTTCAAGAGAACGCTCAGGATCCACCATGAACGAGGTTTCTGTTATTTCCAGGGTCAGTGCCTGGGGGGGAAACTCGTAGGAAGCCAAGAGCCCCGTAAGTACTTCGGGAAACTCCGGATCCAACAGACACTGGGACGACATGTTGACAGCCACCCCGATCTTCAGGGCCGCGCGGTGCCAGCGAGCACACTGTTGCAGGGCCTGTTTCAGCACCCAGAAGGTAAGATCCTGGATCAAACCTGTCCGTTCGGCCAAAGGAATAAACTCATCCGGTCCCAGCATACCGTGGGTGTCGTGTTGCCAGCGAACGAGCGCCTCAACCGCGGCCAATTGATTGGTCGCAGTCAGAATCTTGGGCTGATAATGCACCACAAGCTTGTCCTGCTTGAGGGCCTCCCGTAACTCTCCCATGAGGGTAAGACGGTGGGGACTATGGCCGTCCAGTTTTTTCGAATAGACAACAAACCCTGATTTTTCATGTTTCGCCACATACATGGCAACGTCTGCCCGCTGGATGAGCGTATCGACGTCTTTACCGTGCTCAGGAAAGAGGACTGCACCGATACTGGCCTGGATATCCAGGGTGATGTTTTCCAAGACAAAGGACTGAGCCAGAGATTTGCGGATCTTTTTGGCAACCTGTTTCATGTCTGCAACCGAAGCGACCATGGGCAGGAGAAAAGCAAACTCATCACCGCCGATGCGGGCCAGGGTATCGGCGCCCCGGATCACGTTGCTGAGCCGTAGGGCGATCTGCTTGATCAGCCGGTCACCATTGTAATGGCCGAGGGTATCGTTGACATCTTTGAAATTATCGATATCCAGGATCAACACCGCGAAACTCAGCCCCTCCCGCACTGCAGAATTGGTTGCCTGTTGCAGTCTGTCGATGAACAGGGAACGATTGGGAAGATTGGTCAAAGAATCGTGCGTAGCCTCATAGACGGCCTTTTGTTCGAGAAGGGCCGTGTGGGAACGGAGTTCATTGGTCTGATCCAGAACCATGGCGCTGGCCTCATACGAGAGCACCGAATTGACATACTGTCCCCAGAAGGCGAATATGAACGGCATCATGTCCAGAATCCAGAGGACCTTGTTGCTCTGCTGGGCCTGAAGAAAGGCCTCCAGGCTGAATTCACCGCTAGTGCTATATCCCGAAAGGATGGTGGCCAAAATGACGGCGACAATGGCAATCAGAGTACCAATGACCGCATGCCTCGAGGCACGTGCTCTGAGAAGAGAGGCATTGTGTTTCAGAGACTGGACCGAAAAGGCAAGGACACTTTCAGACGAGGATGCATGCATAGTCGCTAACTAACCTTGATAACACAAAACCTTATCCCGGATCCAGTCCGACACCGAAGTGTTCTGACGAATACCGTCCCGGATAACAGAACCTTTTCTCAGATATGCAAATTTCCTGCCTGCCAAAACGACAACTTTTCAGCTGCACCGGATCACCTGCCTCTCCAGCCACCATCGGGCATACCGCAAGCTCCCTTGTTCCTCACCTATCCTCAGACCGGCTTCCTGAGAATGCAACATTGTCATCCAAATTTCCATTCCGTATTTCATGCGGGCAGTTGTCTGGTAACTGCCTGATGTAGATATCCTGCTTGCTGTAAGGAATCTCAATGGCCGCCTTCTGAAATGCCTTGTAGATTGCATCGTTGAGGCGGTCGGTTGTCCGGCCTTTCAGGGCTGGATTATGAGTCCAGCAGAGCAACTCGAAATCCAGGCTGGATGGGCCGAAAAGGCGAAACCGCACCCTGGGAGCCGGATAGGTGCAGACCAGAGATTCACTTCTGGCAATATCGAGAAGAATGGTCCTGACCTGGTCGATATCCGATCCGTAAGCCACTCCCACCTTGATCCGAAGCCGAAATTTTTCACTCGGCCCTCCAGACTGGTTGATAATCTTACTGTTCCCCATGATGGAATTGGGGATTGTGATTTCAACATCATCCCGGGTGAGAAGACGGGTGCTGCGCAAACCGATTTGAATGACCTTACCCCGCTCACCGCTCTCCAGGACCACATAGTCTCCCAGCTTATAAGGTGCATCGGCCACGATGAAGACACCGGAGAAAAGATTCGCCAGGGTATCCTTGGCCGCAAACCCGACAGCAATACCGATGATACCGGCAGAGGCCAGCCAGGCAGTCATGTCGATGTTCCAAATAACAAAGATCAGATAGGCACCAATGGCAAAGATGATGATCTTGGCGCCGTTGTCAAAGAGGGTGAGGGTTCGGCGCTGGATGAGCGAAAACCTGTCCGACAGGGCGGCAATCCGGTCGAGAAGCAGCAGGGCGAGACGGATACAGAAAACCGTCCAAAGGACAACCCCGGCTGTTTTGAAACTTTTGGTCAGGATATCGAACAGCCGAGCCGATATCGGCATGATTGCCAGGCCGGCCGAAACACCGGTCGCGAGGAGCGTATAATATACTGGCGGCCGAAGAATGGCCACCACCTGATTATCGAACTCGATGGGAGTTTTCCTGGTGATCTTGTCGACAATGAAAAAAATCACCCAGGTGAAGAGAGAAGCGGCAACAAAGGTGAGCAGGATGACCGTGCTTCCCTGCAGCCATGGGTTGCCGGAAAATAAATCAAGTATCGGCTGCAGCGGTGCAGCAACTGATGGATTCATACTGGTTCCTTGGTATATTGCAAAATCCAGGGGAGAAAAGCCGGACAAAGGCTGCAAACTATCTCAATATCCGGCTGTCCGGTACAGTTGTTCAAGGGAAAATTCTTGCAACTTCCATGAAAGTGAAAACCGGACCGGATCTGTTCCTTTATGCACAGTCACGACAAACAACTATGCCCGGAATATCCAAAAAAACGAAAAAAGGCCAGAAACACGCATCCATATTTTCGACACCTGGAAAAACTCTTCGTTCCAGCGGACATATTTTCCGGAAAAACAAACTCCTATCCGGCCAAAGCAGACAGGTCCTGTTTACCAGTTTTCATTTCCGGAACAGCCAGAAAAGAAATGTCAGCAGTAGGCTGAGGACGATGGAGGTCGTCAGAGGGAAATACATGCGGAAATTCTTCCGGACAATGACGATGTCTCCCGGTAGGGAACCGAGAGGAATGTTCTTCAGCCACGGCCAAAGAAGCCCGGCAAACACCAGGACGAGGCCGACGATGATCAAATATCTCTGCACCACTTTCTTTTGTTTTTCAGTCTTCTCCTGTATCATATAGCGATGCGTAGTTTACCAAGATTATCACTGACTGTCATCCTCTCTGTTTGCAGCCTGATCGCCTGTTTGCTTCCGCCTACTGCCTGGGCAAAACTGCGTATCCGGGACGCCAGCCTGCTGCGGAGCCTGGAACTGTATGAACAGGTTCCCTGCCTGACCGAGGAAGAGCTCGATTTCGGCCGCGAGGTGCTCAAAGGGCTGGATTATATCAGCCAGCGGGCCTTCCGGCAGATGTGCATGCTGCCGGACATCGATTTTTCCTCCTCCCGCCTGGCATGGAGCGAATTGCTCCGCCTGCGGCTCAGCTACGAGCAGCTTCTCTGTTTTGAGAAATGGTGCCGACTTCCAGGCGTCACCATGCAGGCAGCCCTGGAAGCTCTGCCGGAAATCAAGAAACTGGGCTACGAGGCCGGCCGATCCTTCCAGGCCTTTCTTGGGCTGCAGGGCACCACGCCTCTTTTCGCTATCAAGACTATCCGGCTACTTACCGGCCTAAAAGATGCCAACAACAGGGCCCTGCAGGGAATGCTTGCCATTACAGGCATGGATGCAAGCCAAGCCATGGACGGCCTGGTCATCCTTGCCCGGCTCAGACCTCATCAGGCCAGGGCGGCCGAGGCCTTTGCTCGACTGGCGGATATGGACACCACCACCCTGCTCGACGGTCTGGCTCTGATCCGGCAGCTTCGTGAAGATGATGCCTGGAATGCCCACACCCTGTTCAGGCAGAAGGTCCAGGATAGGGCAACCGGATGGGCATGGTTGGTACGGTACTTTGCCACTCCTCCACCGGTCCAGGAGGCCCAGTTCTACCGCCAAGAGAAGGCGGCCAAAAAGCAGCTGCTGCAGGCCTTTTACGATGGCGGCGAAGAACTGATATGGAAAATCAACAACCTGCATGCGATCACCGACCGGTTTGGTTTTGAAATATCCATCTCCCGCCTCAAACGGTTCTCGCTGAAAGAGCTGCAGGGCCGTTTCGAGCAATTTTCTCCCCAGGTACGCTTCCGGTTCGGTAACCGGTTCTACGGAGCCCTAACGGCCGGGAACAGAAAACAACTCATCTCCATTCTGCGGCAGGCGACTGCGGCGGAACGGGTCCAGACCGCCAAGGACCTCACCTCGGCCAATATCTATGCTCTCCTGGCCCAGGGAAGCGAACTGTATGATTCGTCGTTCCGCGATATCCTGGTACCAGTCCTGAAAGATCGCATCATGGACACCCATCAGGGAAATCTCCTGGAATTTCTCCAGGCCATTGATCCGGACAACATGCTGGTGGCCAGCTTCATTGTCAGCCTGGCTCAGAAAGGAAAACTGACGACTTTTTTCCCGGCAGACAGCCAGGAGCAAGAGTCCATCCTGGACTTAGTGGCAGCATCTGCCTTTAAAAATGAAGATGCCATTCTCCTCTTCTCGGCCACCTTCATGCGTTTGCTGGAGGTTCTGGAACCGGGTGCCAGAACCTTTCTCATTCGCAGGATGGCGGATGAGGCGGATGGCGGCACGGCTGCCTTTTCCCGGCTGATCAGCGTCATCATGCAGTATTACCTGGAGGAATATCCGGAACTTCTCGGTCAGGAAGACAAAGGTATCATCACCAGGCTCATTGTCCGCCACGGCGCTGTGAATCTGAACCGCTACCTGCAGACCCCTTTTGCCCAGTGGAAGGCAGACGGTCGCCTGGCCTCGGTTTCCGTCTTTCACCCGGATGATGACGGTCGGGACTCCTTTCTTTCCAATGCCCGTGCCCTGCAAAAAAACAGATACCGTCTAGCCCTTTCTCCCGGTTACACATTCCATTCGCTATCCGATGCCCAAACTTCACGGATTCGGGACCTGATACGGCTTGCCACCAGAAAGCCCGGCAAAGGGCTCCCAGCCCTGTTCCATGCCATGCAGCGGGACCAGGTTGCCGTTGCCTTCGTCAAAAGCTTCCATGGCCTGGAAATCAGCCATACAAGCTACATATACGCCAACGAGGCCGCCCAGGAACGAATGATGAAGCAGTTCCTTCTCAGCGGAGACGAGATGTTCGCCCAACGGGGACACAGTTACTGGCGCTCCGAACAGATCACCGATCCCCTGCTCAGCCTGTTGAAAAAGGGCGAGATAACAAGCAGGGACCTGCGGGCAAGGCAACGGTTTCTCAGCCTCGGTTCCTGCGGCGGTGTCAAGGCGTACACCAAGCTCACTCGCCTGTTCTGCGGCAAGGTAGATATCCTGGCTACCATTGGTACCGGCCTGGCCATGATAAATAATCCCTACAACCGCAACTTTTTCGAAATTGTGGCCGCGAGTCCTGCAACTATTTCCTGGAAAGACGTGGCCCGGCAATCGCGATTCATCTTTGCCGGCGGCCGAGGCCGCGATTATCTCCAACCTGGATCACTGACTGCAATCCTCCACAAAATTCTCGATGAGGAGCAGCACAAGGAAGGGCCCCCTGCCAAATGGAGGAGGAACTCCTGTGTCGACAGGGAGGAAGAATGACGCTGTACAGAAGAAATGAACTGACGAAGCTGCTGAAAAGAATCCGAGATGGCGAACGTCCGTCTGCCCTGCTGCTCTTTGGCGACCGGTATCTCTGTCGGCAGGCAGCCGATCAGATTTGCGAGGCCCTGTTCACTACCGGATCCGGCACGGTGACGACCATAGATGGTGAACAGGAAGACATTGGCCAGACCATCAGCAGGTTACGTAGCTTCAGCCTGCTGCCTGGCATGCAGATATACCGCGTCACAGACACCAGGATCTTTCACTCCAGGTCCATTGCCGACCGACTCTGGAAGCGTGCCGTATCGGCACAGGAAAAAAACAATTCCAGCCTGGCAGCCAAACACCTGCGGGCAATGTTGGCCACAGCCGAACTCGGCGACGAGAATCTGGCAGAGCTTTCCCCTGAGCAATGGAAGGACCTGTTTTCATTTGCCCGTCCAACCGGCGATCTGGGATGGACGACCAAGGTTCTGCAGAAGGAGAGCAGGTCCCAGGAAAAGGACCGCTCCGGGCAAAGTGCCGACAGTGCCGACCAACTGCTCGGCACACTGAAGGCAGGTATTCCGGCCACCAATGTCCTCCTCCTGCTCAGCGAAGTGGTGGACAGACGAAAAAAGATATTCAAATGGCTACAAAAACACGGTGTTGTCATCGACCTGAGTGTCGAGAAGGGCAGCAGCTCGCGGGCTCAGAAGGCCCAGAAAGCCGTACTGGCCGATCTGGTCCGCCAGACCCTCGCCCGGCTAGACAAAACCATGGCTTCGGGGGTGGCAGACATTCTTTTTGAACGGGTTGGCTTTTTTCCGGTGGCAGTGGTTATGGAAACCGAGAAACTTGCCTGCTACGTGGGCGACAGAACGGAGATCCGCAGGGAAGACCTGGATGCCGTGGTGGGCAGAAGCAGACAAGAGGCCCTCTTCGAGTTGACCGGAGCCATCGGAAGGAAGGATACAGAAGAGGCCCTTCGCCTTGTCGGCAGATTGCTGGACCATGGAATACATCCGCTGGCCATTATTGCAACGTTACGAAATTTTGTCCGTTCCCTGCTGCTCTTCAGGGCTCTCCAGGAGCAGCCTTCCTATCAGTATCGGCCAGGCATGACGGCCCATACGTTTCAGCAGACCTGTCTGCCACGGCTGAAAAAAAACATTCTGTGGCAGGCTGAACTATCAGGTCACCCCTATGCATTATACATGCAGTTCAAATCAGCCTCGAGCTTTTCCCTGCACCAGCTCTCCGCCTGGCTCGGCCTGATCCTGAAAACCGAGAGACGGCTAAAAGGCTCTATTATCTCCCCAAAGGCACTGCTTCAGGAACTGGTCATCTCCATGCTCCTGTATCGGCCGGGGAATGGGACCTTGAAAAAATGTGACAGAGCATTACATTAACTGATGACAGTATCCGTGGCAGGAGAGGAAACGGCCCAACCTGGGCCACAAACCGGGCCACCTAACCACGGACAAGTTTACCTTTGAACTACAGCAGCCAATTTTTGTATCATTATGGGAAAGGAAAAATTTTCCATACAAGATGAAATACTGACCCGCAAAAAAGAGGAGCTGCAAGAACCACCTCTTTACAAGGTGATATTGCACAACGACGACTATACTACCATGGACTTTGTGGTCATGATCCTGGAAACGGTCTTTGGCAAGGACAGTGCAGAAGCGACCAGAATCATGCTCAATGTCCATCACCAGGGACAGGGCATAGCCGGTATTTACACCCGGGAGATCGGGGAGACCAAGATCGCCGTCGTCCACAGGATGGCGCGCAAGAATCAGTACCCGCTCAAATGTTCCCTGGAAAAAGTCGACTGACAGGTATCTTGCGAATAACGAAGTAACGTTCGAAATCAAGCCGTACAACCCATTGTCAACGACTCGTGACA
>Ga0256914_1001628_pt1 | contig 19848 bp, 16 predicted proteins | sample HulkmetaG_FD_191571 | JGI IMG/M metagenome (GOLD analysis project Ga0256914, IMG submission 191571) | Hydrothermal chimney microbial communities from Main Endeavour vent field at the Juan de Fuca Ridge, Pacific Ocean - Hulk | ecosystem: Environmental > Aquatic > Marine > Hydrothermal vents ... | reverse complement strand
CCCCTTCTCTGAGGCAAAGAGAGTCCCTGTAGGAGGGGAGGGTGTTCACCTCAAAGAGTATCCCCTGGACCTCCACCCCTATCCTCAGGTGGAATCCATTAGGGGAGATATACCTTATATGCCCGCGCAATATATTTTCCATCCCCAGATGAAGGGGGGGATTGAGTATTATCTCCTCTCCCCTGATGGTAAGGTGGTTGTGCTGGGCACAGTGGTGGTTGTTGCCTAAGGTCAGAGTGAGACCAGATCCAAGGATGGCCTGGTCCCCTTCTATCCTGGCTGGATAGATGTTCTTTATCCCTACAAATTTCGCCACCCCAGGAGAGGAAGGACGGGTAAATATCTCTTCAATCTTTCCCTGTTGGACTATCTTTCCCCCAAAGATAACTGCGCCTCTCTGGGCAAGATGCATTACATCGGAGAAATTGTGAGAGACCATCAAAAAGGTCACCTTAAAAGTGCGATGGAGCCTTCTTAATATGGCCCTTATCTCTTCCTGAAATGCAGGATCTATGGCAGATAGGGGCTCATCTAGCAGTATTATCTCTGGATTTAAGATAAGGACCCTGGCTAGTGCCACCCTCTGCTTTTCTCCGCCACTCAGGGTGGAAGGTTCTCGCCTCAGCAGATGAGATATACCAAGGGCCTCAACCAGGGTCCCCAGCCTTTTTTCTTTTTCTCTATCATCCAGGGGGTGATATCGCAGACCAAAGGTTATATTTTCAAGCACTGAGAGATGGGGGAATAGGGCAAAGTCTTGATATACAATCCCTATTCCCCTCCTCTCAGGGGGCAAAGAGGTTATCTCCCTATCCCTTAAGAATATCCTCCCGCTTATCTCCTTACATCCCTGGGGGATAATCCCCATAATCACCTCCAGGAGCAGGGATTTTCCTGAACCTGTGGGACCTATCAGGGCAAAGAATTCCCCTTCCCCGATCTCAAGGTCTATCCCTTTTAGAGAAAAGTTGGACAGACGCAGACATAGGTTCTGGACCTTAAGCATCCATCTCCCCCTCTTGTCTTATTTTTCCCCTTGCCACCATCCTCAACAGGACAAAAAGGATAAGGGATAGGATGATGAGCCACACTGCAACTGGCTGGGAATATTTTAGTCCATAAGCGGTAAATCTCTCATATATGAGGACAGGTGCAGTCATTGGGTGGTAGGCCACTATAACCACTGCACCAAATTCACTGATTGCCCTTGCCATGCACATAATGGTTCCCAGTACCATATTTCTCCAGGCAAGAGGAAGGGTTATTCTGAAAAAGCTATGCCAGGGGCCTGCCCCAAGGGATCGAGCCACATGTTCCAGCCGGGGAGAGACCCCTTCAAAGCCCGCCTTTGCTGTATTTATGTAAAAGGGCATGCCCACAAAGGTGAGGACAGTAATAATGCCTGTTAGGGTTCCCATTATATGGAGGCTCAGCCTCTGGAGTATTTCCCCAAATAAAGTGTCCCGTGCCGCAAGGCTGAGGATAGCGATACCTATTACAGGATGAGGTATCATAATAGGCAGGTCTATTATCCCCTCCATGAGTCTCTTGCCTGGGAATTCTTTTCTGGCAAGTAAGTAAGCAAGGGGGGTTCCAAAGACAAAGGAGATGGCAGAGGCAGTAAAGGATGTATATATACTTCTAAGGAGGGCATTTCTTACCTCTGCCTCTCCTATGCAGTGCAATAGCTCATCCACTCCCGTGCCTGTGAGCATCTTTCCCAGAGGGAGGAGGATGAGCACTATAAGGGGCAGGGAAAAGAAAAAGAGGGTGAGGAAAAAATTATCTCTTTTTCCTTGGGATAGCTTCATTTTTTCCTAAACAGGCCTTTTTCTCCCCTAGTTCTTTATTTCTACCAAGGGCTTTAGTTGTCTTGGGAGTCTCTCCCACATCTTTTTGGTGGGGACGCGCGCAGGGATAAAAGGTGGCTGTCCCATTTCCTTTAATATCTTAAGCCCACCCGCAGGACTCAATAGATAGGCCACAAATGCTATAGCCGCCTCTGGATTATGGGCGTTTTTGAGGATGGTTATTCCATAAGTGCAGGACTTGCCCCGTTTGATTATCCACTTCCCTGGCCTTTTGCCCACCACCTTTACCTTTGCCTGCCGATAGTAAGGATCGTATTTGTAGTTGCCTAAATTTATGTGGTCGTCTAGTTTCACATATCTCAGGTGGTGTTGAACCGCAACAGAGAGATACTCCCAGGCGTAATCCATGTTTCCTGTCTGTAATAGGGAGATGAGTTCCACTGATTTTGGTCTTATGTTTTTAATGGGTCTGTTGGCCAGAAGCCTTTTGTATAGACCTGGTTTTTTATAAAATTTCTCTGCCAGCTGCATTACCATGAGACTCCTGTATCCACAGGGGTCCAGATTTGGGTCAGAATGACCCCACACCACCCCTTTTCTACACAGGATTTTATACCAATTGTCCTTTGTTATCTCGTCTGCATATCTGCTTCTGGGGGTATAACACAATACAAGCTGATTGGAGGCAAAGCGGATGTTGTAGTTGGCAAATTTAGGCCTCAATATATTGTCTATCACCTGATAGTCAGCCGCGGCCATTACATCTGCAGGCTTTCCCACATCCGCAATTAACCGCGCCATCCTAGTGCTTCCACCACTTTCTTGAAGTACCTCTACCTGGGGATATAGCCTTTCAAATTGCCTTGCTATCCTTTTAAAGGGAATGGTCAGACTGCCTGCATGAAATACGATAAGTTTCCCATGAGGCTCTGCTAATAAATTTAACGGACTTAAAATTACCAAAAATAACCCAACTAATATTAGCCCTATCTTTGACCTAAACATGACACACTCCTTCCTTTTTGGGTGATTGTATCCCCCATCCTCTCCTTATATTTGAGGTCATAAGGCAATATGTTGGGTCATGTCAAGTAATTTATGGTAATTATATTCTTGGCTGTATCGTTTTGGTGTTCAAATTTCTATAAACTTCTCAAAAATGGGTTTTAAGGTTCCCTGCCGTGGTCTCAGGATATCTTTTCACGGCAGGGAAGGGTCTTTTTTTATTCCTCTTTCTTTTGACCTTGAGGGGAAGGTTCTTGTGGAGTGGGGATGAGGTTTTTAAACAGGTCCAGGGGTACAGGGATAATGGTGCTGGCCTTGCTTTCGTAGGACATTTCTTTCATGGTCTGTAGGTATCTCAGCTGCAGGGCCACAGGGTATTTGGTGATTATCTCCGCGGCCTCTGCCAGTTTTGTTGCGGCCTGGAATTCTCCCTGGGCACTTATCACCTTATATCTCCTTTCCCTTTCTGCCTCTGCCTGTTTTGCCATTGCCCGTTGCATCTCCTGGGGTAGGTCAATATATTTTAGCTCCACATTGGTCACCTTGATCCCCCAGGGATCTGTGTGTTCATCCAATATGGCCTGGATCTGGGTGTTTATTTTATCGCGGTGGGTGAGGATCTCGTCCAGTTCCACAGAACCACAGATAGAGCGCAGGGTGGTCTGGGCAAGCTGGGTGGTGGCAAACATATAGTCTTCTACCTCTAGGATGGCCTTTACCGGCTCCACCACCCTGAAATAGACCACAGCATTTATCTTCACGCTAACATTGTCCCGTGTGATTACATCCTGGGAGGGCACATCCAGGGTCACTATTCGCAGGGAGACCTTTACCATCTTGTCAATAAAGGGGATGAGGATGATGAGTCCTGGCCCCTTTGCCCGAAGGATCCTTCCCAGCCTGAATACCACGGCCCTTTCGTACTCATTTAACACCTTTACTGAGGTAATCAGGAAAAATATTCCAATAATTACCAGTGGTAAAATGGTAAACATACGCTACTCCTTAAGATTTTTAGATATTGGTTTAACAATGAGGGTAAGTCCCTCTATATCAACCACCTCCACCTTTTCTCCTGGAGAGATTCTTGCCCCCTCTTCCCTGGAGATGGCCTTCCATATCTCTCCCCTCACCCTTATTCTACCCCTCTCTCCTCTCCAATCCAGGACCTTTCCCCTCAGCCCTATCATGGCACTTTTGCCCGTGGTCTCTGGTTTTAGCTGGACCCTGGTTACCAGATACAGGATAAGGGCCACAAAGACCCCCACCCCCATTACTGTGGGTACAATGGTGCCAAGGGGTAGAGATGAGAGTCCATATTCAAACCTGAAGAGGATGGTGGAGCCCAGAAACAGACACACCAGTCCCCCAATGGTAAGCAGACCATAACTTACCACCTTTGCCTCCAGTACAAAGAGGAGCAGGGCCATGAGGATGAGGAGCAGTCCTGTGACATTGGTGGGGAGTATGGAGAGGGCGTATAGGGCCAGTAATAGACATATCCCCCCAAATGTCCCTGGAAATATTACTCCTGGATGGGCCAGTTCAAAAAATAGTCCTGCTATTCCCCCCAGTAAGAGAAGATAGGCTATCTGTGGATCCAGGAGCCAGGAAAGGAATCTATACCTGAAGGGGGGAGAGTATGTGTGTATGGAGAAGTCCTTTGCCTGGAATCTTAAAATACTGTTTCCCATCTCCACGCCCCTCTTTCCCCACTGGACCATAAGGTCCCTGGGGGAGATGGCAATGGAGTCCACTACCCTATCTATTACTGCCTCCTGGGCTGTTAGGGAGGATGCATCTTCTATGGCACTTTCATACCAGTGTATGTTCCTACCTCTCCTTCTGGCCATGGCCCTTATAAGGCTTAAGAAATCGTTTTTTATCTTTTTTTCCAGGGTAGTGGGGATGTTCTTTCCACCCATGCCCACAGGAGAGGCCGCCCCAATACTGGTCTGGGGCGCCATGGTGGCAAAGGAGCATGCCGCCACAATAAACACCCCCGCAGATGCCGCCCTTGCCCCCCTTGGGCCCACCCATACCGCCAGGGGAAGAGGGGAATTGAGGATGAGCTTTACTATCTTTCTCATGGACTCCCCCAGGCCCCCTGGGGTGTCCAACCCCATGATTATCACGTCAAATCCATTGTCTCTGGCGTATGAAATTGCACCCTCCACCAGGTCCACCTGGGCGGGATTTATTGAGCCGTGCAGTTCAAAGTAAAGGGCCCTTACATTTCTCGCAAAGGATGGGGTTACAAAGGGGGAGAGAGAGGTAAAGACGTAGAACACCAATGATAAGGAGAGGATAAAAAGGAATGAGCACCTTGTCATATTATCCCCCTTTGTTAAGTTTTTCCCCTTTTTATCTTTTAAGGACATACTGGGACGAGATAGGCACTATATCCACTTATATTCAACAAGGCAACCACATAGCGAAGGTTTCCTCCAACAAGATAGATCTCTCTCCCTTTTCCCCTGCGGAGTTTCCATACGGAAAAGCTCACACAGAGGCGAACAAAAGGACGGTAATGGATGCTGCATTCTTCTAGCTTCAGATGGGGGGCCAGGGATCTTACGCATTGCTCAGGGCCATGCTTTGTGGGGAGGGAGGAGAATATGTGGGAGAGGGGAGAGTCGTATATTGTTGGGATGTAGAGATTGGTAAGCCCATTTTTTATGGTCGCCATCTCCACTGGGATGCCTTCCTTTAGATGGAATAAATGGATCCCTCCTTTCTCTAGAATGGTTAGGAGCAGAGAATTTTTATAATTATTTTTGAGGGGGGATGAAAAAAAGAGGTAATAGTGGGCAGATCTCTTATTTTTGTTTTTAAATATCACCACCTGGAGCCTTGCCCTGCTCTCTACCACAAACCCCCTGCAGGGGATTATGAGATTTCTTCCTTTTGTCCACACCACCATCATCCTGGGAAAGATATGGGCAATGGCCTTTAATACCCTGTAGGGTTCCCATGAGTCTATCCTTACTTCCCTTGCTAACCCCCTGATGGAGGGTGCGGAGGTCCCCCGCGGGAGGAGGATGATCTTTTTCCCCCAGGGAGCGATCAAGAGGGGGGTCCTCTTTGTATCCAGGGTGAGCCATCCCCCTTCCTTTAGAGGGTAGAGTATATCTTCTCCCTGGAGAATGGAAAATCCAAGGGCCTTTAAGATGGACAGAGATTGGGGCATTGGGGAGCTTTTTCTGGTGGAAGGTAGAGGGGGCGAGTATATGGGATGTCCTGTTGAGGGACTCCCCTGGCTCCTCCCAGGGCCTGAAGGGGATATCCTTACGGGAAGGAGGATCTTTTCCCCCACCCTGAGAGAGTTTATGTCCTTTATTGAGGGATTGAGGCTTTTGAATATATCAAGGTATTCATTAAAGATAAGAGAGGTGGGGATGTGGCCCTTTTTTTTGAGTAGCTTCACCAGATTATCTCCCCTTTTCACCTTATAGGGGAATGTTACATAGGGATAAGATGGATGCGAGCGGGGGGCAGGGCCTTTCTTTTTAATGGGGAGGGGAAGATATATTATCTGTCCCGGGAATAGGCGATTTATATCCTTAACTCCGGGATTTAATCTCTTTATGGCAGGGAAGAGGCGGGGGATCTCCCCCTCCTTTATACCCATGTGTTTTAGGATGAGATAGATACAATCTCCTTCTTTTACGCGATAGGGGATTATCCTGGAGTTGTCCGGGCTGTGCTGGGAAGGAATGGTCTTTTTAAAAAAAAGGACATATTCTCTGCCAGATACTGGCACAGGAGCAAGGAGAAGAAAGAGGACACTAATTTTTAAGAGTATCTTCATCCCATTTATTTAGTTTTGAATCCTCAAATTGCATCTTGTAGAGTCTTTGATAAAGGGCGCATCTTTTTATGATCTCCTCATGGGGACCAATGTCAACTATCCTCCCTCTGTCCATCACCACTATCCTGTCTGCACTGAGGATGGTGGAAAGCCTGTGAGCGATTATTATGCTTGTTCGGTCCTTCATGAGGTTATCCAGGGCCCTCTGCACGATCCTCTCAGACTCAGTGTCCAGGGAACTGGTGGCCTCGTCCAGGATAAGGAGGGGAGGGTCTTTTAGAAGGGCCCTGGCGATGGTGATGCGCTGTTTTTCCCCCCCAGATAGTTTTACCCCCTTTTCCCCTACCACCGTGTCATATCCCTGGGGAAGTTTGCTTATAAAATCATGGGCATAGGCTATCTTTGCCACCTCAATCACCTTTTCTTCCGGGATATTGAAGAGACCATATGTGATGTTGTCCCGGATGGAGGCATTGAACAGGATGGTCTCCTGTGAGACCATCCCAATAAACCTCCTGAGGCTATCCAGACGATATTGCTCAAGGGGAACTCCATTGAGGTATATCACCCCTTCCAGGGGTTCGTAAAACCTGGGGATGAGGTTTATCAAGGTGGTCTTGCCTGCCCCACTTGGCCCCACAATGGCGAGTTTTTCTCCAGGGGAGATGGTGAGGTTTATGTCCTCAAGGGCCATTTCCTCAGGGGTAGAGTGATACTTGAAGGATACATTTTTAAACTCAAGGCCCTTAAAGGGAGGAGACACCTCCTTTTCTCCCTGGGATTCCACCTTTATTTCCTCTGAATCCAGCACCTCAAAGACCCTTTCTGCACCAGCAATGGCCCTTTGAAGTACCATGTTTGATTTATTGAGTCTCTTGATGGGCTCGTATAACATCATCACAGCAGTGAGAAATGAGAAAAAGGTACCAGGAGTAGAATGTCCTGCAATTACCTGGGTACCTCCATACCAGATCACCAGTCCAATCCCCAGAGAGCCAATAAATTCCATTACTGGAGAGGAGAGGGAATTATAGAAGATGCTCTTTAAGGCGATACCAATTAGTTTTGCATTCTGGACCTTGAATATCCTGCTCTCTTCCTCTTCCATGGCAAAGGCCTTTACCACCTTTATTCCACTGAATATCTCCTGGAGGATGTTTGAAATATCCGCTATCTTTTGTTGATTCTTCCTTCCTAGTTTTCTCAGCTTCCTCCCAAAATATATCACTGGATATACTGCAATGGGAAGCACCACCAGGGCCCACGTGGCGAGATAGGCGTCCCTGTAGAAGGCCACAAAGGTGAGACCCACAATGGTAAACATTTCTTTTACCAGGCTCACTATCTCTGGAATGCTACTCCTTATCAGGTCCACGTCACTTATTATACGGGACATGAGCATGCCCACCCTGTTCTCCTCAAAAAAGGTAATGGGCAGACATAGCATCTTGGAGCAGAGCTCATTTCTCAGGGTCTCTAATACCTTCATGGCACAGTATTCCATCTCATAGGTCTGGATTACCCTGAATATCCCCTTTACCGCAAAGACCCCAATCACCAGTAGGGGGATAGTCTTCAAGGCCTCCTGATTCTTCTCTATAAATATCTTGTCCAGGGCAGGTTGTACGAGATAGGCCGCAAAGGCCGTACATGCAGCCACTATTCCCATTGCAATGATGGAGATTATCATTCTGAAGAGATAGGGTCTAAAATAGACAAAACTCCTTTTCAGATAATATATGCTGGATTTATATTCCCCTTCCTTTATTTTCATATAGGCATTCCTTTCCACCTGGTCCTAAAAGACCTTCTTTTTTGTGAGTATCTGGAAGAGATGGTAGAGGTCATGGGCAATAATATCCGCCTCTGTATTTTCCACATATTCTTTACCGTATCCTGTTAACACCAAACATGTAAGGGCCAGGGAGGCATTTTTCCCGAAGGTGATGTCTGATTCCTTGTCTCCAACCATTATGCTCTCCTCAGGCCTTAACCCATAGAGCTGGACCAGCCTCCTCCACATCCCTGTAGAGGGTTTTCTACACTCACATCCCTGGGATGGGGTATGAGGACAATATAGCATATCCCTTAGGCTTACCCCAAAATGGGCAAGCTCCTCTTCCACCTGCCTGTTTACCCTCCCGAGGTCTTTTTCAGTAAAATATCCCCTCCCTATACCAGATTGATTGCTAACCACATAGATTTTTATCCCTTTTCTCTGGAATAGGGCCAGGGCCTCTCCTGTGCGGGGAAGAAGCTCCACCTCCTGGGGATGGGAAAGGTAGTGTTTGTCATATATAATGGTCCCATCCCTGTCCAAGATCAGGTTTTTAAATGGGCCCATATCCTTATTTTGCCTCTATTACCTCTATTCCATCCATATAGGGCCTCAGGGCCTCTGGTATTACAACAGAGCCGTCTTTTTGTTGATAATTCTCCAGGATGGCCACCACACACCTGCCCACTGCCAGCCCAGAACCATTCAGGGTATGCACAAATGCCTTTTTCCTGGAATTCTTAAGCTGGAACCTGATGTTTGCCCTTCGCGCCTGAAAGTCCTCAAAATTGGAGCAGGAAGAGATCTCCCTGTAGGTGTTTTGCCCTGGTAGCCATACCTCTATATCATAGGTCTTTGAGGCGGAAAAACCCAGGTCCCCTGTACATAATATCACTACCCTGTAGTGAAGATTCAACCTCTGAAGGATGGTTTCTGCATGGGATAGCAATATCTCAAGCTGGTTATAGGATTCTTCAGGATGGGAGAACCTCACCAGTTCCACCTTGTTGAACTGATGTTGTCTTATAAGACCCCTGGTATCCTTTCCATAGGAGCCCGCCTCTGACCTGAAACAGGGGGTATATGCAGTATAGGCAATTGGTAAGTCTTCCTCCCTGAGGACCTCATCCCGGTGTATGTTGGTTACAGGGACCTCTGCCGTGGGGATGAGATAATAGTCCCAGTCCTTTATCTTAAATAGGTCTTCTTCAAATTTGGGGAGCTGGCCTGTGCCAAACATGGTGTCGTAATTTACCATGAAGGGAGGAAGGACCTCCAGGTAGCCATGTTCCTTGGTGTGGATATCCAACATGAAATTGATAAGGGCCCTCTCAAGTCGGGCGGCCCATCCAAAATATAGGGTAAACCTGGACCCTGCTATCTTGGCGGCCCTCTCAAAATCCAGTCCCTTCAGGTTATTCCCTATATCCCAATGGGCCCTGGGCTCAAAGTCAAAGTGGGGCCTTTCCCCCCACTTCTTTATCTCTACGTTGTCTTCATCGCTATCCCCCTCAGGGACATCTTCTGCAGGGATGTTGGGTATGCGGGCCCTTATGTCAAAAAGTCTGGCCTCAATCTCCTTTTTCTTCTTTTCCAGTCCCTTTATCCTCTCTGAGAGCTCCCCTAACTCCCTCACCCTCTCAGTGACATCCTCGCCCTTTGCCTTTAATCTACCAACCTCCCGGGATTGGGTATTAAGCTGACTTCGCAGGGATTCCACCTCCTGGATAAGGGACTTCCTTTCTGAATCCAGCTTGAGAAAATCCTCAATGGAGAGGTCCATTCTCCTCTTTTTTATGGCCTCCTGCACCACCTCTGGATTTTTTTGAATAAATTTTAGATCTAACATGTGTTACACCCTCTCTTTTCACAAATTTTCCTGAAGGATGCTATTAAAGTTGAAGACAAAGCTCAAGGGAAAAAATAAGGGCGCAATGACCAGATGCCATTGCGCCCTTATTGAGGAACCAGGCACCCAGGACCAACTGCTACCGCTGCTCCCTTTCGGGCCTGACGGGGTTCACAGCGATCCTGCCGCCTGGCTCCTCAAAATAAAAAACGGAGAGGGAGGGATTCGAACCCTCGGTACCGGTATGTGCCGGTACACACGATTTCCAATCGTGCTCCTTCGGCCATCTCGGACACCTCTCCATAACTGCAGGCATCTTTGTTTAATAAAAAAAAAGATGGATGACAAGAAAAATTTCTATTTTTAGAACCAGAATATCACATCACTTACCCCTTCCTTTTGTTTTAAAAGGGATTCCAGGGCACCCCTGTGACGACTCTTTACTGCAATTATCTCAGAGATGCAGGCCCTCCCTGGTCCTATCTCCTTTTTCTTTTTGATAAATCCAATGACCAAACAATAGGAACACGCCCCTGTGCCACAACAGGAAGAATTTATATGACCATAACCTATGTAGTAGAGGAGGGGCCTTCCTCTATACTCTATCTCCCTCTCCTCAGTGAGTTCAAAATGCCCTGCAATAGTATGGGTGATAAAGGGCAGATTTTTATGGACAAATTCTTTTACCATCTATCCTTCATATCTCCCTATAATGGATATGGCGCATATATTCATAAAGGGAAAGCCCCCTAGATTGTGGGTGAGACCAAGTCTCACATCCTTCAGTTGTCTCTCTCCAGCCCTTCCCAGTAGTTGTAAGTATACCTCGTAAATCATCCTGAGTCCAGAGGCCCCTACAGGGTGTCCAAAACATTTAAGCCCACCATCTATCTGACATGGAATCTTTCCTTCCCTATCATAAAGTCCGTCCAGTACGTCAAAGATGGCCCTTCCCCTCTCTGAGATGTGCAGGTCTTCATAGGTCACAAGTTCAGTTATGGAGAAACAATCATGGAGCTCTAACAGGGATATCTCCTCCCTGGGATCTGTAATCCCTGCCTCCTTATACGCCCTGGTGGAACATTTAGTTGTGGTCATAAAATAGGAACCATCCCAGGTGGTATATGAGAGCTCCTCTCCACTGGAGACCGCCACCTGAAGGGCCTTTACTGTAATTATCTCCCCCCTTCCCAGCTCCTTTGCCTTTTCCACAGTGGTGACTATGGCGGCGGCTGCCCCATCTGATACCCCACAACAGTCAAATAGTCCCAGGGGATAGGCTATAATAGGGGCAGATAAGACCTGCTCCTCTGTAATCCTTCTCCTAAGATGGGCCTTGGGATTGAAGGTTCCATTTAGATGGCTCTTCACAGAGATGTGGGCCATTGCCCTCTTTAGCTCCTCCATGGGGATATTGTATTTGGCACTGTAGGCCGATGCCAACTGGGCAAAGGCGCCGGGAGCTGTGAGATTGGGCCACCACTGGGCGTTTAAGGTTCCAGGGTAGAGCTGTGGGAGTCCCCCATATCCAGTATCTTTTAGTTTTTCTACACCCAGGGCAAGACATATATCATAGGCCCCTGAGGCAACTGCATAACAGGCACCCCGAAAGGCCTCTGTCCCTGTGGCACAATAATTCTCTGTCCTTGTAACAGGGATATTGGGAAGGCGAAGGGTGGTGGCCAGTGGCATTGCCGTCTTGCCCACATTTACTTCATCTATACAGGTCCCAAGCCATGCGGCCTCTATGTGGTCCCTGTCTATACCTGCATCTGTAAGACACTCTTCAAAGGCCTCCACCATGAGTTCTTCTGCCCCCACCTCCCACCTTTCTCCAAATCTGGTGCAACCCATGCCGATTATGGCCACTCTATCTCTTATTCCCTTTGCCATGTTTTTCCTCCTCCTTAACTATCTTCTTAAGGTCCCAGGCAGATATCTTCTAGCATCCTGGTGGCACTTGGATAGGTCCTGTTTTCTCCTTCCTTCTTCCCTTTCCCAACCATATACTCTGCCCTGCTAAAGTGTCCCAGGGCACAGTTAAAGATCTCTCCAGAGACTTCACACCCCTCGCTGGATAGATAGAGCACCAGGGGGGCAATATACTCTGGCTTCATCCTCTCATAGAGCTCAGGGGGCAATATCCCCTTTGTCAAACGGGAGGCCGCAATAGGGGCGATGGCATTTACCTTGATGTTGTAAGGTTCACCCTCTAGTGCCAGGGTCTTCATTAGTCCAATTAGGCCCAGTTTGGCACAACTATAGTTGCTCTGTCCAAAGTTGCCATAGAGACCTGCGCCCGAGGAGGTGAAGATTATCCTTCCATATCCTTTTTTCTTCATCTGGGCAAAGGCCAGGCGGGTTATGTAGAATCCTCCATGGAGGTGGACATCTATTACCTTTTCCCAGGACCCTGGATCCATCTTGGCAAGGCTCCTGTCTCTTATTATCCCAGCATTGTTTATGAGGATATCCACCCCTCCAAATCTATTGAGGGCGGCATTAATAATCCCCTCTCCCCCTTCTGGAGTGGATACGTCTTCAAAACTTGCAATTGCCACTCCCCCCATCCCTTTTATCTCCTCCACCACCCTTTTGGCAGGAGACTCAGAGGTCCCTTCTCCAGATATATCTCCTCCCAGGTCATTTACCACCACATATGCCCCTCTCTTTGCCAGTTCAAGGGCATATCTCCTGCCCAGTCCTCCTCCTGCGCCAGTTATTATTGCCACCTTTCCCTTAAATTTCATCCTTTCCTCCTTTTTTCTGGGGAAAAATAGGGCGGGCCTTCCAGAAATACTGTCTAAATCCAGTGTCTTTCTCTGTAGTACGCAAACGAAAGACCATTTCCATTGGAAGCCCAACCTCAAGCTCCTCCATCTCGCAATCTGTAAAGTCCATGAGTATGCGTCCTCCTCCCTCAAACTCAATGATTCCATATTGATGGGGGGGATCAATACATGGGGCAAGCATATCCCCTGTGTAGGTGATTATCCTTCCCTGCCGGTGGGAAAACTCATACTCCTGCTGGGAATCCACTGCCCCGCAATGGGGATTTACACAAACCCTTGTCCGGGGAAACTGGACTGTCCCACACTCCATGCACCTACCTCCCACCAGTGCCAGAAGCATCTTTTTATTTCTCCACAACACACTTAAGGGAGAATTTTTTTCTCCCTGACTCCTAAGCCCCATCTCAACTGATATTTCTCCCCTAAAAGCCAGAAATTTTAGATAATTATCTATGACTTTTTTGTCTTTTAACTGCATAGAAAAGTCCTGTTTCCTCTTTTGCTGAAACCCTTCTATCTCTGGTGTCACCTCAAAACAAAGGGCATTTGCCCCATGACCAAATCCTGCTATTACCAGTTTCTCCCCTGGTAAACATCCTTCCAGGGCATGGACCAGCATCAAGAGGGGATGCGCACATCCTGTATCTCCCACCATGTGGTGGAGGTTGTCCTGTATCTGCTCCTCTTTTGCATTAATCAGCCCTGCTATCTTTTTGTGTTCCCTGGGATAGGGGGAGGGATATATAAAGCGAGAGATATCTTGTGGTGTAAGATCCAACAGGGACAGCAATTCATTAATGGCCCGGGGCAGTATCTTGATATAACCCTCGTCCCTTGCCCACCTATCTTCCCAGAGGTAATCGTATCGGTGGAATCTGGCCCTTATCTGATGATTAAAATCTGTAGAGATGGAGTGGGAGCCAAGGAATTTGGCAATTACCCCCTTTCCTGAGCCCACAATAAGGGATGCGGCCCCATCCCCAAAGTACATCTGTTGGATAGATCCAGGCCTTGCTTCTCTCATGTCAGATGCCACGATAAGACAGTCTCCCTTGCGGGATGCACTCATCTCCAGGGCGGTTATAAGGGCATTGGTCCCTGCCCTCTGGGAACCAGAGAGGTCCTGGGTGTGTAAGGTGGAATGGAGATTCAGGGCCTCACATACTATCTGGGAGTTCTGTCTTTCTTCAAAGGGAAAGGTGGTAGAGGCCATGATGCAGGAGTCAATATCCTGTTTACTACTGTTTTTTATGGCCTCTCGTGCCGCGGCCACAGCCATGGTAAGGGTATCTTCATCCCAGTTGCCCATGGTCCTTTCCCCCCTGGCCCCCATTATTAGCAGGGGCGAGAACCATCCCATTGCCCTGTATATTGCCTCCCTTTTCAGACGCAATCTCGGAATATACGCCCCATAAGATTTTATACCTATCATTTCACCTCCCTTGAATGTTTTCTGTAATCTCCAGTAGAGATATAAGTTGATGCCCCAGATTCTTATATGTCCTGGTGTGTTTGAGAGAGCATATCTCCCTTATGTGGTCCCTTATCTCCTCCACTTCAGGGACCTGTTCCCCCCTGGAGAGGACTACTCCCTCTCCTGTCCTGAGAGAGATGTGATGAACATTTTCCCCACAGACAAGGTATATCCTTCCAGTTGAAGCATCTTTTGAAAGTAGATGGAGCAATAGGTTTCCCATAATCTTCCTGGATACTCCTTCATGGTGGCTTACAGGGAGATAAGGGCCTATTGCAGGGGCGAGCACATTTACCCCTATGTTATATTTTTCTCCCTCCTCCTTTAAGGTGTTAGCAAACCCCAGCACTGCCATGGATTCAGTACACACAAGGGAGTATCCCTGCTCCCCATAAAATCCCAGGGGGGATATTATAAATATTATCCTGCCCTTTCCTCTGGATTTCATCCTGGAAAATACATCCTTGCTCAGGGTGAAGAGGCTCCCAAGGGTAGAGGTTAACCTCTCTCTCCATTGGACCACAGAGATATTTTCAAAGGGGCATGGGGGAGGAGAGGGGGGAAGGGCAAAAATGAGACCCTCTATGGGACCTTTTACCACCTCCCCATCTTCGGCATCCCCCTCATTTATTTCAAGGGATTTCTCTTCTATCTCCTCCACAGCCCCTTTTATAAAAGAGAGGACTTCCTTGTCCCCTCTAAGTAGGAGCAGGCCATTTTTATGTTTTTTTTTATGATGCCCCTGCTCCTCCTTCCATTGAAACTGGCCCTTATCTAGCACTATCTCTCCTGTGTGGGCATTTATCACCCTGTAGAGGGCACTTCCAGGACCTGTTTTCCAGATAAGGGTCTTTATGGGAGTGCCAGGATACAGGGGCCTTGAAAACCTGCAGGAGATCTTTTTTACCCTCTCTGGAGCCCCTGGGACAATGGCCTTTATGCATGCCCTGCATGCAAACCCCAGGGTGCAGAGCCCGTGCATTATGGGCCCTTTGAATCCCGCACTCCTGGCAAAATCTGGATCCACGTGCAGGGGAAAGAAGTCCCCTGAAAGTCGGTAGATAAGCGGTTGATTGGGAGAGGGAGAGTCTTCTATTATATAATCAGGCTCCTTTTCTGGATACTTAATATTGCCTTTGGGAGGGGCCTCTCCCCCAAAGTTTCCATCTAATCGTGCCACAAGGGTGGTGGTGCCAGTAAAGAGCATCTTTCCCTCCCCATCTGTGGTCTCTGACCTGCCAACCACCAGGGCCCCCCTGTCCCCCATATCATAGAAATGGATTATCCTTCCTCTGGTTATAAGTCTTCCTTGAGAAGGGAGGGGAGAGTGAAACTCTATCTCCTGTTCCCCATGAAGCAGACCTGCGAGGTTTATCCCTGATTTTTCCCATAGATGGATGAGGAAATCAAATACCGCGGCTATGGAAAAGGTGGGTATGACCTTTAGCCCTTTTTCATATACATATTCTAATTCATCAAAACCTGCTCCCACTCCAAGGGCATACAATATCACATCCCTCCATGAATATTCCTTCTCCAGGGGGCCAATCTCCTCTCCCAGTGCCTCTAATCTCAGTGCCATGTCCTCCTCCTTCGCTTAAAAGGTAATATCCCCTGACCATAAGGTCATCCTATTTGACTGAGCGCTCATTTAATAAAACATTCAAGGAATAATTTCCAGTATTTTTTAGGAAAAAGATTAGACCCTCTGGAGTATTACCACGCTATTGTTCACAGGGGGGGTGGGGTGGATGCGTTTTAACTCCCTTAATTGGGGAGGGAGGGGGATGTGAAAGTCGCAGAATAGGCGTCTGAGTCCCTTTTCATAGGTGCGGTAAGATATCTTTGCACCAGGGGGGAGGTATCTTCCAAGTACAGAGAATATCTCCCCCTTAGGATAGGCGGCTGAGGCCACCATATAGAGGGAGAAAGTCTTTTTTAAGGCAGGAACCAGGGTATGGTCTCCTGTTATAATGCGGATGTATTTTCCCAGGGAGAGGTGATTTATGAGACGGGTGGACAATATGGCGTATTCCTTTTCTCTTTCTATGCCAATACCGTGGATGTGAAAGAGCTTAGAGAGCATGATAAGGCTCATGGGGAGGGGGCCACTACCCACAAATACCACCTTGTCTCCCTTTTTCAGTCCAGAGCCATAAAATTCCATCTGGGCCAGTTTTTCATAATTGGGATAGAATAAAAAGTTACGGATTTCTTTCCAAGGATGAGTGCTTTTAAGGAGGATATGCACCTGTTGAAGCTCCAGCTTTAGGCCAAATGCCCTTCTAAATGATGCAATATCAGGTATTGCCCTCTTGATCTCTGGGTCCTTCTCCAGTCCTGTTAGAACCTCCTCTTGCACCTCTGTGGCCGCTATTTCATCCAGCCTGCTAAAGGCAGAAGAGATCTCCTTATCCTCTACATGTAATATTTGGTGGGGCCTTAGGGACCTTATCTGTTCCCTTATCCTGAGTATTTCCCTTTTTATTTCATGCATTATCACATCTCTCCAGAAAGACCACAGTATTATTTGCCCTCCCCAGGGGACGTATTTCTCTCTTTATTACAAATCCTTCAATGTCTTGTTTTTGTAGGGGATAATACAAGAGGGCCTTTAGACCTGAATATGTACGACAACATACCACGCACCTTCTTCTTGTGAGGAGGTTATAGATGTTTTTAAAGATCCTTTTTTTGGGTTGGGCAAGAGCGGCTATGGAGATGATATCCGGATCCAATGAAGAAATCACCCTCTCATCCCCTTCTATGATCTCAATATCTTTAAGTCCAAGTGCCTCTATACACCTTCTGGCCAACTCTACTTTCTGGGGATTCTTATCTATCCCAATTACCCTTGTATTATAAAGGGATGCCACCAGGATAGGGGAGATGGGAAATGCTCCACATCCCAGAAAAACCATGGTCTGCCCCTGTGAAGGAGAGAGTTCTTTCATCTGGTTTCTTATGAGTTCACGGTACTTATCCAGGAGGGGAAAGGTATTAATAAATTCCTTGGGGGCAGGAGAGGATATAAGCTCCCTTACAAAGGACTCCTCATGCACGTCAAAGAAGATGGCATAATAATATCTGATGGTGGGAAGCACCCCCTCTATATCCTTGTCTGCCAGGACCAGACTTGCCAATCTGTCCCCTGCTTTCAGGTTGGCTATGTCGTCTAGCACCTGATATAGATTATAGAGCCTCTGCACTGGTAATTCCCTCAACTTATGGGGAGTAAAATGGCGTATCTTTTCGTAGAAGCCCAGGATATGCTCTTTTATTATCTCTTCACTGTGTTCACAATTCTTACAACATCCTTCAAACTCCCTGTCAGTCAACTGATGGGCATGCTCAAAAGGTAAGTCGTGCATTTTTTGTTATCCTTTTTTGATGGTGACTTTATGAGACAATAGAGGAGAGTGCAGAAAGGCTTTCCTCTAATGTACATCTTTCTTCCACATCCTGGCGTAGATAGGAATTTATGGCGTCTATCTTTTCTATGGCCCTATCTATTTCAGGGTTGGAACCCCTGGAATATGCACCTATATTTATCATATCCTCCACCCGCTTATAGGTGGCCAGGAGGGAAAGTAAGGTGTTTCCCGCCCTCAGGACCTCTTTGTCCACAATGGCAGAACGGAGCCTGCTTATACTCTTTAATACATCTATGGCGGGATAGTGTCCCAGGTCCGCCAGTTCCCTGGTGAGTACAATATGGCCATCCAGGATGGAGCGCACAGCATCAGCAATAGGTTCAGTAAAGTCATCCCCTTCCACCAGGACTGTATATATCCCAGTAATACTACCCTTATGGCTGGTTCCAGCCCTCTCCAATAGCTTTGGTAGCTGGGAGAATACTGAGGGGGTATATCCTCTACTGGTTGGGGGTTCACCAATGGCCAGACCTATCTCCCTGGAGGCCATGGCAAATCTGGTTACAGAATCCATCATAAGTAATACATCCATTCCCTGGTCCCTGAAGAATTCTGCTATGGTGGTGGCCGCATATGCGGCTCTCATCCGAAGAAGTGGACTCATATCTGAGGTGGCCACCACCACCACCGACCTTTTTATTCCTTCTTCCCCCAGAGAGTCCTCAATAAATTCCCTTACTTCTCTTCCCCTTTCACCCACCAGGCATATTACGTTTATGTCTGCGCTGGTATATCTGGCAATCATCCCCAGGAGTGTGGACTTGCCAACCCCTGAACCCGCCATTATCCCCACCCTCTGTCCCTTTCCCAGGGTCAAGAGACCATTTATGGCCCTCACACCCACATCCAGAGGCTCAGAGATCTTTCTTCGGGTAAGGGGGTTTAGGGGCTCTGCATAAAGGGGATAAAATGTCTCTGGCCTGATGGGTCCGTGGTTATCTAAGGGGTTGCCAAAACAGTCCACCACCCGTCCAAGTAGTGCCGGGCCCACAGGATAGTTGGGGGGGATGGAGGAGTTCTTGATAAGGGCACCAGGACCAATACCCCTTACCTCTCCATAGGGCATTAAAAGCACTGTGGAATTTCTGAAGCCCACCACCTCTGCGGGAAATGTATTCTCCTTGTCCAGGACTATCTCACACACTGACCCAATAGATGTCTTCAGACCGCGACCCTCTACCACCAGGCCAATGACCTTGTTTACCTTTCCATAGGTCCTGGTAAATTCCAGCTTCTCTATGGCCTCTGTTGCCTCTTTTATGTCCATGCCCTGGTCCCCATCTGACGCACCTTAGGGGGAAGATATCTCATCCAGCAGGGTTAGTACCTGTTCCATCCTATCTTTAAAGGAATCCTCTATCCTGCTATCTCTGGTCTCTATAATAACAGAGCCTGAGGGTATGTCTGTCCTCCACTCTATATTCCACTTCTGGATATGTGGATAATTTTTTCTCACCTCTTTCAGTATCTCTTCCAGGAGGCCCCTGTCCTCTTCACTCAGGGCCAGCACTATCTCCCTCTTTTCTTCAACTAGATCCAGGGACCTGGAGAGCAGGGATTCAAGGACCTTTTTTTTGTGCTCCTCAAAGGATACAGTTAGGACCTTTTTTACACACGTGTCAATAAGTATAAGGAGATCCTCGCTGAACTGCTCCCATATCTTTGCCTTTTGAGATTCAATATCCTTTAAGATAGATATGAGCCGCTGGGAGGTCTCTGTCTTTAGAGATTCTATTTCCTTCTGGGCATCTTCTTTTCCTTGCTTATACCCCTCCTCATAGGCCCTCCTTTTTATCTCAAGCGCCTCTGTCTTTGCCTCTTCCACAATGGCCTTTGCCTGTTGGGTGGCCTTTTGTTTTATCTTTTCTATAAACCTCTTTTCAGTCTCCTCATCC
>Ga0256914_1001627_pt1 | contig 19851 bp, 22 predicted proteins | sample HulkmetaG_FD_191571 | JGI IMG/M metagenome (GOLD analysis project Ga0256914, IMG submission 191571) | Hydrothermal chimney microbial communities from Main Endeavour vent field at the Juan de Fuca Ridge, Pacific Ocean - Hulk | ecosystem: Environmental > Aquatic > Marine > Hydrothermal vents ... | reverse complement strand
TCCACCATGTACGAGGCCACGGTGAAGGGGCCACCGGCAAAGCCAATCAGGGGCACGTCGCGGCCTTCCAGCGCCTGCCGTGTCAGGCGCACGGCCTCCAACACATGGCCGAGGTCGCTCTCGGGGTCGGGCACCCGCAGGCGAGCGATATCCTCGGCGGTGCGCACCGGGTTGTGGAACACAGGCCCCTTGCCCGGCACGAATTCCAAACGCAGGCCCATGGCCTCAGCCGGAAGCAGGATGTCGGCGAAGAGGATGGCCGCGTCCACGCCCAAGGCGTCCACCGGCTGCAAGGTAACCTCGGCGGCCACTTCGGGGCGGCGGGTGATTTCCAGCAGGCTATATTGGGCCCGCACTGCGCGATATTCGGGCATGTAGCGCCCGGCCTGGCGCATGAACCACACCGGCGTGGCATCCACCGGCAGGCCCCAGCAGGCGCGGAGAAAACGAGAAGTGGGCGTTGCGGAAAAACGACGTGACATTGTATAATATCCTTAGAGGCAAAATAGCGCGGCTCTTTTTGTTTTCGTAAAGGAGGCCAGAATGGCGAAACGAAAGCAATTCACCGCTGTGTTCGAGCAAGTGAACGAGTGGTGGATCGGTTATGTCGAGGAGTTGCCCGGCGCCAACACCCAAGGAAGAACTTTGGAAGAAGCCCGCGACAACCTCAAAGAAGCGATTCGCTTGATCCTCGAAGCCCAAAGCGTCCTTTCTTCGTCGTCTGCCCAAGGGGAAAAACGCCGCATCATTCGCGAAACCATCACGGTGTAGCGCCTATTCAGCGGGGGGAGCATATGAAACGCCACACATTGCTCAAGCATTTGCGCCGCCACGGATGTAAACTCCTGCGTGAAGGGCGGCGCCATTCTATTTATTGGAACCCCAACAACGGGCGCATCTCCACCGTCCCTCGGCACACCGAAATCGTCGACGTCTTGGCGCGCAAGATATGCCGAGATTTAGGGATCCCTGAAGTTTCCCAAAAGCGCTGACCTACACAGCCTCACGCCTTCCGCTCCGCGCGGGGCTGATATTCGCCGCGGCGGATGGCCTCATCCACCAAGATGCAAGCCGGGTCAGAGGCCAGATAATCGCCAAACACGCCATAGGCCCGGCCTCGCTGCCCGCCGCAGACGTCGCGGTAAGGGCATGTGCGGCAGGGGCCTTTGAGTTTGTCGGGATCCCGCAGGTCACGGAACAAGGGGGCGTTGCGGTACACATCCACGACGTGATGGGTGCGGACATTGCCCGCGGAAATGGGCAAGAACCCGGAAGGCATGATCTCGCCCAGGTGGGAAATGAACAGGAAGCCGTTGCCGTCGTTCACGCCTTTGGTGGGGCGATTGAGACCGTCGGCATACTGAAACCCAGCGCCTTGGAAAGTGATGGAGGCGTCGTCGCCCAACTCGGCCCGCCGCCGCTCGATGCTCACCCGGCGATACATGGGCGCGGCTGTGCCTTTGATGTCGAAGGGGGCCTCTTTGGAAAGGTCATACAGCCAGTGGAACACCCGTTCGTGTTCCTGCGCTGAAATCATCCACTGGGCTTGAGCGCGGCCGGTCGGCACCAGGAAAAACACCGACCACTGCACCGCGCCCACCTCCTCAATGAAGGGCACCATCTTCGGCAGCAAATCCACGTTGAATTTGGTCACCGTGGTATTGACCTGCACACTCAACCCCACTTCGTGGGCGTTGTGCAGGATGTTCATGGTGCGCTGCCAGGAACCCGACACCCCGCGGAAATCATCGTGCACTTCAGGAGTGGGCGCGTCGAGGCTGAGCGCGATGCGACGAATGCCCGCTTCTTTGGCCTTCTGCAGGCGCGCCACCGTGGGCAACGCCGTCGCGGTCGGGGTCAAAGAGCAACGCAGCCCCTTTTCCGTGGCGTAGGCGATTAAATCGAACAAATCGCGACGCATCATCGGGTCGCCACCGGTAAAAATCAAGATGGGACTTCCAAACTCGGTCAACTGGTCAATCAAACGGAAGCCCTCTTCGGTGGTCAACTCGTCGGGGTGGCGTTGGGGCTGGGCATTGGCCCGACAATGCTTGCAGGCGTAGGCGCAGGCGTGGGTGATTTCCCAAGCGATGGTGAAAGGGGCCAAATTGAAATCCACCTCGCCATAGCGGCGGTCGTGGGCGCGGCGCTCACGCGCGGCTTCTGGGGAAAGATGAGCATAAGGGTCCTGCTGCTGGGGTTGAGGCATTGCTCCTCCGTGGCAAATAGTTGATTTCGCCTTTCCCGTCCTTACCAATCAGGCAAGGGAAAGTTGTTCACGATCAGCCAACCTCACGCGACCTCAGCCAACCACCGGGCCGCGTCTTTGGCGTGGTAGGTCAAGATTAAATCCGCGCCCGCGCGCTTGATGCCCGTGAGGGCTTCCAAGACCGTGCTGCGTTCATCCAGCCAGCCGTTGGCTGCCGCGGCCTTGAGCATGCTATACTCGCCGCTGACGTTGTAGGCGGCCAACGGCACCTCAGGGAAGGCTTCCTTCACCCGCCGAATCACATCCAAGTAAGGCAACGCAGGCTTGACCATGAGCATATCCGCGCCTTCGGCAATGTCAATCGCGGCCTCTTTGAGCGCCTCGGCGGCATTCGCGGGGTCCATCTGGTGCGAGCGGCGGTCGCCAAACTTGGGCGGCGACTCCGCGGCATCACGGAAGGGGCCGTAAAAGGCCGAGGCATACTTCACCGCATACGACAAAATCGGGATGTGCTCAAACTGCGCCTCGTCCAACGCGCGACGGATGGCCTGCACCATGCCGTCCATCATCCCGCTGGGCGCCACGATGTCCGCGCCGGCTTCCGCATGGGAAACCGCCACCTGGCCGAGGATGTCCAGCGTGGGGTCGTTGAGCACATAGCCTTCCGGCAAGTGGGGGTGCGGCAACGGCTTGCCCGTGTTGAGCAGGCCACAATGCCCGTGGTCGGTATATTCGCACAGGCAAACATCGGTCACCACCACCATCTCCGGCACTGCGTCTTTGATCGCCCGCACCGCCTGCTGTACGATGCCTTCCAACGCAAAATTTTCCAACCCCACGGGGTCTTTCGTTTCGGGAATGCCAAACAAAATCACCGCGGGAATGCCCAACCCCCACACTTCACGGACCTCTGCGGCCAACTGGTCCACCGAAAACTGGAACACGCCCGGCATGGAAGGCACTTCCCGCCGGATGCCGCGGCCGTGTCGCACGAACAAAGGGTAGATGAAATCGGCGGGGTTGAGTTCGGTTTCCCGCACCATACGCCGCAAGGCTGGCGTGTGCCGCAAGCGGCGAGGGCGGCTGATGGGGAATTGAGGGAATTTCGCCATTGAGAGCCTCCAGAGAGGATGCAAGATGCAGTGGTGCTATGGCACCGAGGAACGCCGCTGCAAGCGGACGATGGCCTCGACCAGGCCTTCGATGGTGTAGGGGTTGGCCACCCCGTCCACCCGGAAGCCGGCCTCACGCGCGGCTTGGGCGGTGATTGGCCCAATGCACACCACCCGCGGGTCGCGGGGCAAGGCCAACGGGTTCAAACCTGCCTGCTGGGTCAGAGCCACGAAATTATGCACAGTCGAAGGGCTGGTAAACGTAAGGTAATGCACCCCACGGCGCAGGGCTTCCAACCCTTCGGCAGCCGGCGTTTCGGGCAAAGTGTCATACACAGGCACCTCTTGGGCCTCGCCGCCGGCCTCGGCAATCAACTTAGCCAGAGCAGGGCGGGCTTGGCGAGCCCGCAAGAGCAAAATGCGCCGCCCCTGCACCTCACCCAGCCCGGGCACAATGGCCTCGGCCACATACTCAGCAGGCACAAAAGCGGGGGAAACGCCCACCGCCTCCAGCGCGGCCGCGGTTTTTGGGCCAATCGCAGCCACGCGGGCGCGCTGCAATGCCTCGGTCGCACCCAACGCCCGGGCCCGTTCCCATACCACGCGCACGCCGTTGACGCTGGTGAGCACCACCCACGCGAACTGCGCCAAGTGCCGTAAGGCGTGGTCCAACGCGGGGTTCGGCTCAATGGGGTGAATGGCAATGGTGGGGAAGGGCACCGGCCGAAAACCGCGGGCTTTTAGCAACGCGACCAACGCCTCGGCCTGATGGCTGGGGCGGGTGACGAGCACGGTGGGGGAGAAATGGCGTATAATAAACACGATGAAAATGCCTTTCGCGGAACGGGCTATCGTATCACCTAACAAACTCAAAAACTACCTTCTCTCTCCAACACACATGCTGGGGAGATACAAGGCCCGTTTCTTCTTCAAATTGGGTTATTCACTATCCAACGCTCAACGCCTGAGCGAGGATTTAATCCGCATTGCACAAACTTACCCTGTCGTCTCACAAACGACTACGCCTTTTGGAACAAAATTCGTCATCGATGGCAAACTTCTTACGCCTATTGGCATTTCCGTAAAGATACGTACCGTATGGTTCATCAACGCAGACGAGAAAACTCCTCGGCTGGTCACGGCCTACCCGTTGAAATGAGGCAGACGATGCACAAATTTCAAGAGCTGGATATTGTCGTTTTGCAAAAAGATCTGCCAGCGCACCATCTGCGAGCGGGTGATTTAGGCACTATCGTGCAAGTCCATCCACAAGGTCTCCTGTACGAAGTAGAATTTCTGCGAAGCGATGGGCGCACAATTGCCGTACTCACACTGCCTGCAGAGAGTTTGAGCCTTCCAGGGGGCGCAGAGGTGCTGCACGCCCGGCCGTTGTTTACCACGTCATAGCCACTGCCGTGCGCCTTCGGCGAGGGCTTTCGCGGCCAGGGCTTGCCCCAACGCGCGGGGCGTTTCACCCATCAGGGTGCCGCGCCAATGGCCGCGGCCATCGGCCGCGCCCACAAAGCCCGCCAGCCACAAGCCGCCTTCTGGCAGGGCTTCGGCATAAGCCGCCACCGGCACCGCGCACCCTCCGCCCAAGGCTTCCAAAAACGCCCGCTCGGCCTCGACGGCCGCGCGGGTAGGCGCGTGTTCGATCGCACGCAGCAGGTCCAGGGTCTCGCGGTCGGCCGCGCGACATTGCACGGCCAACGCGCCCTGCCCCGGCGCGGGCAGCATCACATCCAACGGAAGCCACTGACTGACGTGCTCGGCCAACCCCAAACGCACCAACCCCGCGCCGGCCAGCACAATGGCATCGTATTGGCCTTCCAAAGCCTTGCGCACGCGGGTATCCACGTTGCCGCGCAACGGCCGAATGCGCAAATCGGGGCGCACGGCCAACAGCTGCGCGGCCCGCCGCAGGCTGGAAGTCCCCACCACCGCGTGCTGCGGCAGGGTTTCCAGCGTGTAGCCCAAGGCAGACACCAAGGCGTCGCGCACGTCGGCGCGCTGGGGGATGGCGCCCACGGTCAAGCCCGCGGGCATTTCGGTGGGCAAGTCTTTGAGGGAATGCACTGCCGCGTCCACCCGCTGGCTGAGCAGGGCGGCTTCCAGTTCCTGGGTGAAGAGCCCTTTGCCGCCGATTTCCGGCAAAGGCTTGTCGAGCACGCGGTCGCCGTGGGTGACGATGACCTCTTCCCGACATGCCAGGCCAGGGTGCGCGGCTTGCAAAGCCCGAATGACCCACTGGGTTTGCCAGCGGGCTAAAGCAGAAGGGCGGGTCGCAAAGGTGAGGGGCATGGTCAGAAAGCAGAGGTTTGAGCGAAAAAGGGGTCAGCGCCGAGCAATGCCAAACAGACGACGGGCAACCGCCGCGGTTTCCGCAGCCCGGGGGCCTTGGGCGGCTTCTTTGAGCTCCACTGTGGGGGCGTGGAGCAGTTTGTTGACGATGGCACGGGTCAGGGCGTCCAGGCGGGCGTGGTCTTCTGCGGAGAGGTGGGGCATTTTGCGCAAGGTCTTTTCCAACTCGGCCTGGCGGATGGCTTCGGCTTGGGCGCGCAGTTCACGGATGAGGGGGGCCACTTCCAAAGTGCGCAGATAGGCCATGAAAGCTTCCACCTCTTCCGCGATGATGGCTTCCACTTGGGGCACGGCCGCCCGTCGGGAAGCCAGGGCGTCGTGCAGGTGGTGCTCTAAGGCGTCCAAATCGTAGCGCTGGACGTGGGGGATGGCGTCCACGTCTGCGTCCACGTCGCGGGGCAAGGCGATGTCGAAGAAAATCAGCGGCCGCTCAGGGCGGGTTTGCATGGCTTCTTGGACATGCCGCCGATGCACCAGGGTATGCGGCGCGCCGGTGGAAGCGATGACGATGTCGGCCCACGCCAAGGATGGCACCAAATGCTCGAATGTGGTGGCTTCGCCGTGCCAGCGGGAAGCCAGCGCCTCGGCTTTGCTCAAGGTGCGGTTCATCACCCGAATGGCTTGGACGCCCCGCACGCGCAGGGCTTCTACGGCTTGTTCGGCCATTTCGCCCGCGCCGAGCACCAAAACCCGCGTGGCCGCCAAATCGCGCACGGTTTGGGCGGCCAAATGCACGGCCATCGAGGCCACCGAGGCCGGGTTGTGGCTGATGGCTGTTTCCGTGCGCGCCCGTTTGCCTGTGTGTACCGCGGCTTGGAACAAACGCCCCAAAACCGCGCGCACCGTGCCCTGCCCGCGGGCGAGTTCCCACGCGCGGGTGACCTGGCCTAAAATTTGCGGTTCGCCCAGCACCAATGAATCCAGCCCGCTGGCCACACGAAAGAGATGCCTCACCGCTTCTTGATCGCGGTAACGATACAGGGCCGAGGCAAAGGCGTCGTAAGGCACGCCTTTGACGTCTGCAAGAAAGCCTTCCAACGCTGGGAAGGCTTCGTAAGGTGCTACAGCATAAATTTCCGTGCGGTTGCAAGTCGAAAGGATGACCATCTCCGCGATGTCGGTCGGACGGCTGCCGTTGGTGCCACACCCCAAGCGAGCCAGAGCCGCGCGGACATCTTCCTCAGAAAAGGCCAAACGTTCCCGCAGCGCGACATCCGCGGTGCGATGGTTGAGACCAATACAGTGAATCACGGGCACCGATGAACCTCTCTCAACGGGAGTGAGTGCAACGCTTTGGTTACTATACCCCCCTCTTGGGCTTCAGGCCACACAACTACACTCAACCTTAGATAAAGGCTCGATTAAAAAAGGCGAGCCTGTGCGCGGCTCGCCTTTTTAAGACAAAAGTTGTCAGGATTTAAGGATGGGCAAAGTCTGCGGTGAAGTAGCCTCCGTAGGGGCTTCCAGGGACGTAGACGTAGCCGATGCCCACGTCTACGTAGGCCGGGTTCAACATGTTTTCGCGATGGGCATCACTGGCCATCCAGGCGTTGAAAGCCGCGGTGGGGGAGTTGTAAGTGCCACTTCCGGCGTAGATGTTTTCCGCGGCGGCGGAGAAGGTGTAGCCAAAGGCCAAGATGCGGTCGAAGGGGCTGGAGCCATCGGAGCCGGTGTGGGAGAAAAAGCCGTTGCAGCCCATATCTTGGCTATGGGCGCGCGCCGCGGCCAGGAGGCGCGAATCCATGCTCAAGGGGGCGATGCCGTTGCTTTGGCGCTCTTGGTTGATGAGGTCCAGAAGCTGGGTTTCAAAAGACGCGTTGAGGCTGTAATCACACGCGGCCGAAGTTGGGGTGGGCGGCACCGGGGTCCAGGTTGGGGTAGGAGGCACGGGGGTGGCGGTAGGCGGGGTGGTGGGGGGAGCCGCCGTGGCCGTGGGTGGTAAGGTAGCGGTAGGGCGCACGGGGGTGGCGGTGGGCGCGGGGGGCGAGGTTGGGGAAGGCCGCCACACCACGGTTGGGGTGGGTGGCCGCGGCGTCCATGTCGGGGAAGACGGGCGCGGCGAGGCCGTGGCCGAGGGCGAGGCCATGACCAGCGGGGTTGCAGTGAAGGGCGCGGCCAGGGTGACGGTCGGAGGCATGGTGGGCGCGCCCAGGGTCGCCGTGCCAGGCGCCAAGGGCGTCCACGTGGGCGTGTTCATCCCTGCCTGGGTTGGCACGGCTGGGGTAAGCGGCAAGGGGGTCACCGGCATGGTGCAGGCAGCCAGCACCATGGCCGCCAGCACGGCCACAAAGATCCAACGTTTGGTCAGCATGGTTCCCTCCCAAAGGGGCTTAGGGGTTATCGGCGAACGGAACAATGCGGCCCTGTTCCAGATGCCAAACCGTGCTCTGGCGGACAAAATCCGAAGCAAACAGCGACAAGTCGGTCGTGGTCAGCAAAACCTGTTCGCTTTGGACCAGGTGACGCTGTAAATCGTCGCGGCGCTCGGCGTCTAACTCGGCCAAAATTTCGTCCAAAAGCAGCACAGGCCGACGGCCAGTACGCTTTTGCAGCCATTGGGCTTCGGCCAGCTTCAGCGAAAGCATCACGGTTCGCACTTGGCCGCGAGAGCCATACATGCCCAGATCCAGTTTGCCATCCAGGAAACGGAAATCGTCCCGATGAGGGCCAAGGGTGGTCACCCCACGGGCTATTGCTTCTCCCCGCTGGCGCAGAAGCGCCTCCCGCAAGCCTGTTTGCAATGTTGCTTCAGGCAGCCGAGCCAAGGTTGCGTTGTCGGGCTGCAGCAGTTGTCCTTCCAGAGGGTTGTAGGATGGGAGGTAATGCAAACGAAGGTTTTCTTGCTTGCGGGTCAATTCCCAGTGTACCACACGCGCGAGGCGTTCCCACTCATAGAGCGCTTTGGCACGATGGGAAATCAGTACTGCCCCCAGCTGGGCTAATTGCTCATCCCAAAAATCCAATTGGGCCGGGTCTCCCCCCTGCTCGGCCAACATTTTGAGCAAGGCGTTGCGCCGGGTCAAGGTTTGGTTATAGGCGGCCAAGGAGCGAGCATAGGCCGGTTCCACCTGCGAGAGGGCCTGGTTGAGATAGCGCCGCCGCAATTCGGGCGCGCCAGTGACGATTTGGGTCATCTGCGGCAGGAACAACACCGCATTAAACACCCCCAAAGCGTCGGTCAATTTTTTCTTGACGCCATCCACCACGACTTCGCGCCGCAAACGCACGCTTCCGTTGCCGTTGGGTTCCAAGATGAGGCGCACTTCCATGGTGCGGGTGCGGGTTTCGCCTTCGCGCTGGAACTCGGCCACAATCCGCCCTACCGCGGGGTAGCCCCACTGTTGTGCGTCAAAATTGACCAGTTCCCGATCGTGGCGAGCATGAAAGGAAGCAAAGGTCGCGAGGTAATACACCGCTTCTAAGAGGTTGGTTTTCCCCTGGGCGTTGGCCCCCACCAGCAGCAGCACTCCTGAAGGGAGGTCCTCATCCAAGCGAATGTAGTTTCGGAAGTTTTGCAGCGCGAGTCGTCGTAAGTGCATGGTCGTTTAAGCAAATGCTGCCACGGGAGCCCCATGGCAGCGTCGGCGTTTTGGGGGAAGCGTCGTAGGTCAGACGCGGTCCATCTCTGCGGCCAATTCGGGCGACACCCGTTCGACCCGCAGCGCGCGATCCGTAAACAGCACACCGTTGAGGTGGTCAATTTCATGCTGGAAGATGCGCGCCAACCAGCCGTAAGGGCGCAGGCGGAAAGGCTTGCCGTGACGGTCATAGCCGCGCACTTCAATGGCGTAGGCCCGTTCCACATCGCCAATGATGCCCGGAATCGAAAGGCAGCCTTCGGTGCCGATTTCCGTTTCTTTGGAAACCGCGACGATCTCCGGGTTCACCACGGCATACAAACGATGCGGGATGCCCTCTTCTTCATCGCCGTATTCCACCACAATCACCCGCTGCGAAACATTCACCTGTGGCGCAGCCAAGCCCACGCCAGGTGCATCGCGCATGGTGTCAATCATGTCGTCAATGAGTTTTTGCAATGCTGGGCCAAAATCTCGCACTTTGGTCGCCCGACGCCGTAGCACGGGATGTGGCACAGTGACAATTTCCCGAACGGCCATTGGGAAACCTCCTCTGTTACGATGCCAATATTATACCTCATTTCGGTAGGGCGGGCTGTTTTCGCCTGAGCCTTCTTGGGTAATCCGATGATAGACTTCCAACCATTCCAAAAGCCGTTCTTTTTCCTGCTGTTCTTCGGCTGCGCGGCGTTGACGACGGCGGTTTTCAATGTAGCGGAAGATGTCTTGCTGCACTCGGTCGGGCTGACTCACCCCTTCAAACACCATGGTGGTCGTGCCCACGCGAATGTGGACATTGCCAAAGTTCAACAACCACCCCCAGATGCCTACGCGCTCATAGGTCATGTTTTCGATGCTTTCCAGGGGCGCGGCTTGTTTGTCTTCGGTGCCCAATGGCTTGCGGTACACGTCTACGATGTGTTCTGGGGTGAGCTGATAGACGTCGTTTCGCCAATCCCAAATGCGATACAGGCTCATTCCGATCAAAACCAGCATGCCCAAGACCAAAACCGCGACCCAGATGCGCTGTTCCTTAGCCCACCACGCGCCCAACAGCCGCTGCCCCCAATCGTCTCCGCCCCAGGCCAACAGCACCCACAGGAGCAACCCCACCCAAATGTACCAGCTCCGCCGCACCAAGAGGAACCAGTGTTTCCGATAGGTGATGATGCCGTTTTCCTCGATGCGTTGGCGCAAAAGGGAATGCAAGCCCGCCATGAAGCGAGGGGGACGCGAGGTTTTGCTTTGTTGCGACCCGCTCACGTCAGAGGTTTGCTCGCCCGCGGTCAGACCCAGGCGCGAGCGAATGGCCTGGGCGATGGCTTCCCGTTCCTGGCGCTGCGAACGGCTGCGCGTGCGCTGCCAATATTCTTCAATCAGAGCGGCAACCATTTCAACATATGGCACCGCTTCGATGACGATTTTGCCTCCGTAAGTGCGCACTTCCACGTCGCCGTATCCTACCATGCGGCCGGTCAAATCCGTGCGCACGTTGATGGCCATGATGGCGTGCAAGGGGGCCTCGTTGCGGCTTTCGTACAAAAACAGCACTTGGTTTACCCACACGATGCGATTTTGGGTCACCAAGCAATAATCATTGCTCCAATCAATGTAGAGCCACAAGGCTGCGAGGGCTACAATTCCCAACCCAATCGCGCCCAAGACGCCCAGGATTTTCACATCCATGATGGCAGCCCCCAAAAACAAGAAGGCCACGACGGTCAAGGGCAGCGCGAGCACGACCATCTGCAACCACAAAGTCATGGGATGGCGCTTGAGGAAGAGGTACACCACTTCATCGGCCGGCAACCACTTTGGGCGGCGGCGACGAGCACGATGGCGGCTGTCGCGCACCAAACGCAATGCCTGGCCCATCTGGGGGTAAACCTCAATGGCTTGGACAACAGCCTCGGTTGGCCAGCAATAAGCCACGCCATCGCTAAGCGCACGGATGGTGTAAAGGCAGCGGGGGTATGGCTCTTCGGAGAGCACAACGTCTTCCCCAAAATAATCTCGGCTCTCCAAACGCCCCACGAGGGTTTCTTCCCCCTCTTCGGGGCCAGGCTGATAGAGGGCCACCCATCCCTTCCGGATGAAACACAGCCCTTGCCCCGGCCCGCCAGCCTGCACGAGCAAATCGTCTCGGTGGAATTCGCGCGCTTCCATCTGCGCCAAAAATTCAGCCAGCACGTCATCTGACAGGTCGCGGAACAGATGAATGTGCCGAATCCACTCTAAATTTTCAGGCCGGGGGGCAACCATCATTCAAAACCTTTGGCGACATCGGATGTTAGAAGAATTTTAGCACGAATTCAGGGTGCAAGGGCTATGCCACGCGAGGGATTTTGCCCAAGGGCAAAAGCAAAAAGCCACCGTTTTCACGGTGGCTTGGGTTTGCCGAGGGCAACCGCCCAGGTTTAGGCGGTGGGCTCTTCGGGCAATGTGTACCCTTCACGGCGGAGGGCCTTTTTCAGGTCAATGAGCGATTTGCTCCCAAAGCCGTCAATCTCCAACAAGGCCTGGGAACCTTCCGCGGCCAGCTTTTCCAACACCTGGCCTGCGGTGGTCAGGCCGGCTTTGGCCAAAGCGCTCACTGCGCGCTGGCTGAGGCCGAAATCGGAAAGGGGGCGCTCAGGCGAGGTGCGAGCCGCCTTTTTGGCCTCCATTTCCTTTTTATATTGCTCGTAGCGCTGAAGGCGTTTCTTGAAGCGTTCGACCTGGCCTTCAGTGTCCACAATGCGCTGCTCGCCAGTAAAGAAGGGATGGCACTTATAGCAGACGTCGGTATGCACCACCTTAACGGTCGCGCCCGTCGTCCAGGTATTGCCACAAGCGCAAATCACCTTGGCGTCGTAGTAATATTCGGGATGAATGCCCTTTTTCATCGCTGCTTCCTTTCCTCAACCGCAGACGGGCTGCGGGCTTAGTTTTCAGAAAACGGCACCACGCTGACGCGCTTCCGCCCGTCGCGGATGGTTTCGTATTTGACCACGCCGTCAATCAAGGCAAAGAGGGTGTAATCACCACCCACGCCGACGTTGCGGCCGGGCTTGATTTTGGTGCCGCGCTGGCGCACCAAGATGTTCCCCGCGCGCACCACTTCACCACCAAACTTTTTCACGCCCAGGCGCTTCGATTGGCTGTCGCGACCATTGCGGCTGGAGCCGCCACCTTTTTTGTGAGCCATAGTTCAACTCCTCTCCACTCAGGCTTCAATCGCGTCAATGCGCAAACGGGTATATTGCTGACGATGGCCGCGCTTTCGGCGATAGCGCTCGCGAGGAATGTATTTGAACACGATAATCTTGCGGCCTTTGAAGTGTTTCTCCACTGTGGCCTTCACTTTGGCGCCTTCCACCGTGGGGGTGCCCACCGTGATCTGATCGCCATCGGCCACCAACAGCACCTGATCTAATTCGATCTGCGTGCCTTCCGGGTGCGGCAAGCGGTCCACCTCAATGGTGGTGCCAGGCACGGCTTTGTATTGCTTGCCGCCGCTTTCAACGATGGCATACTGCATACGGACCTCCGACTTCACTTCACCGCCGACGCCGCCACCTCGCAGGCCGCACGGCGGGGAAGTTGGGGTGAGGCTGTCATCACAGCCTGTCAACGAACAACACAAAATTTCGCCCCCGCGCGGTGCGCTGGGGCTCGGCAATTATACTGAACAAAGGAAAACATGTCAACGAAAATGCACAAAACCCAACCCACCCCCCGCGCCTCTTCCGCGGGGAACGCCGCCCCACTGCCTCGCCAGGCCCCACGATGCCACCGCACGCCCGTGCCCCCTCCCCCACAAAACCACCGCCCCGCCCTCTTGACGAGAAGCGCACTTTCGAGTACCCTTAATTTGCAAGCAGATTCGGTCGTCTCACGGAGGACTTCTCCCGAGGGTAAATTCATGACCGGCCAACGTGATGCAATCCTCCTCTATCATTGTGGTTCAAGCGGGCACTCCCCGATGGGTGCCCGTTTATCTTTTGCATAACGGAGAGACATCGGTATGAGCAAACCCGTAAATGCTTTCCAAATGGCCCAAGAGCAATTCGACCATGTTGCCGATTTGCTGGGCCTCAACGAAGATGTGGCCCAGATGTTGCGCTGGCCCATGCGAGAATTTCGCTTCCAAATTCCGGTCCGCCTCGACAACGGTCACATTCGCACCTTCTTCGGCTACCGAGTGCAACACAACGACGCCCGCGGGCCGGCCAAAGGGGGCATCCGCTTCCACCCTTCCGAAACCATTGACACCATCCGCGCCCTCTCGATGTGGATGACATGGAAAACCGCCGTGGCCGACATCCCCCTGGGCGGCGCCAAAGGCGGTGTGGCTGTGGACCCCGCGACCCTCTCCCGAGGCGAGCTGGAACGCCTCTGCCGCGGCTGGGTGGACCAAATCTGGCGCAACATCGGCCCCCGCATCGACGTCCCCGCGCCCGACGTCGGCACTACCCCCCAAATGATGGGCTGGATGATGGACGAATATTCCAAACTCGTCGGCGAATATACGCCCGGCGTCATCACCGGCAAGCCCGTCGGCGGGGGCGGCTCTTTGGGGCGCGCCGAAGCCACCGGCTTCGGGGTGGTGTATAACATCCGCGAAGCCATGAAACACTTGGGGCTCGATCCCACCCAAACCGTGGCAGCCATCCAGGGCTTTGGCAACGTCGCCCAAAATGCGGCCATCGGGTTCATCGAAATCTTGGGCGGCAAAGTGGCTTGCGTCTCCTATTGGGACCGGGACGACAAACGCGCCTACACCGTCAGCCACCCCGAAGGCATTGACCCCCACTTCCTCAAAAGCATTACCGACCAATATGGCACCATCAACAAAGCCAAAGCCCAAGCCGCAGGTTACATCCTGGAAGATGCCAACGCCTGGATTGCCAAAGACGTGGACGTCCTCATCCCCGCCGCCCTGGAAGGCCAGATTACGGGCGAAACGGTGACCTTGATCAGCGATAAGGTCAAAATCTTGGCCGAAGGGGCCAACGGCCCCACCACACCTGAGGCCGACGCCGTGCTGCAGGAACGCGGCATCTTCGTCATCCCCGACTTCCTCTGCAACGCCGGCGGGGTCACCGTTTCGTACTTCGAAAGCGTGCAAAACGACATGAACTTTTATTGGACCCGAGAAGAAGTGCTCGAACGCCTTGACAAAAAGATGACCCAAGCCTTCCAGGCTGTGCTCCAAATGTCACTGGACGAAAAAGTGTACACCCGCGACGCGGCCTACATGGTGGCCATCGACCGGGTGGTCAAGGCCATGGAAATGCGGGGTTGGATTTAGGTCAAAACGCCGCTTGTGTTGACAAGCGGCGTTTTCCCTTCTTCCCGACCTTTGGTTCGCACACCCTTTCGGAAAGGAGGAACCTATGTCCAAACACAACCCCTTTGCCATCGCACAAGCCCAGTTAGACGAAGCCGCGGAAAAATTGGGGCTCGATGCAGCGACCCACGAAATGCTCCGCTGGCCCATGCGCGAAATCCACGTCACCTTCCCAGTCCGCATGGATGATGGCTCGGTGCAAATCTTCCACGGCTTCCGTGTCCAATACAACAACTCGCGAGGCCCGACGAAGGGCGGCATCCGCTTCCACCCCGAAGAAACCATTGACACCGTGCGGGCCTTGGCCGCCTGGATGACATGGAAAACCGCGGTGGTAGACATTCCTTTAGGCGGCGCGAAAGGCGGCGTGATTTGCGACCCCCGCAAACTCTCCAACGCCGAGCTGGAACGCCTCGCCCGGGCTTACATCCGCGCCATCGGCACCGCGCTGCTGGGGCTGGAAAAGGACGTCCCCGCGCCCGATGTATACACCAACCCCCAAATCATGGCCTGGATGATGGATGAGTTTTCCGTCATGCAGGGCTACAACGAATTTGGCATGATCACGGGCAAACCCATCCCCCTGGGGGGCTCTCAAGGCCGCGGTGACGCCACAGCCCGCGGCGGGATGTACACCCTGCGCGAGGCAGCCAAAGTGTTGGGGATGAACCTCGACGGCGCAGCCACCGCCATCCAGGGCTATGGCAACGCGGGGTCCTTTGCCCACCTGTTGGGTGAGCAAATGTTCAACCTCAAGGTCGTCGCGGTTTCCGACTCCAAAGGCGGCATCTACAACCCCAAAGGCCTGGATTACCAAGCCGTGATGGCCCACAAGAAGGAAACAGGCTCGGTCATCAACTTCCCCGGCGCAGACAACATCACCAACGAAGAGCTGCTGGAACTGGACGTGCCCGTGCTGGTGCCCGCCGCGCTGGAAGACCAAATCACCGAAGACAACGCCGACCGCATCAAAGCCAAAATCATCGTCGAATTGGCCAATGGCCCGACCACGCCCGAAGCCGACCGCATCTTGCACGAGAAGGGGGCTTATGTCATCCCCGATTTCTTGTGCAACGCCGGCGGGGTGACGGTTTCCTACTTCGAGATGGTGCAAAACGCATACGACTATTATTGGGACTTGGAAACCGTCCACGAGCGGCTGGACAAGAAGATGACCGCGGCCTTCCACGCCGTCCACGAAATGGCCCAAAAGGAAAAGGTCCACAATCGGCTGGCTGCCTACATGGTTGCCGTGGCTCGGGTGGCCGAAGCGATGAAACTGCGCGGCTGGGTCTAAAGGTTTCACAGGCAAACCAAGCGCAAAACGGCGGGCCAATGCCCGCCGTTTTGTTTTCCAGCGTTGTCTTGAGGCCGCCCTTGCCTGCGGCGCTTGGGTCAAACCTGCCGCAGCCGCTGCACAAACCGCGCCATGCGGTTGAGGGCCTCTTCGATTTTTTCCTCAGCCGTGGCATAAGAGCAGCGCACAAAGCCTGCCCCTGCTTCGCCAAACGCCGAGCCCGGCACCACGGCCACTTGCTCTTCTTCCAGCAGCCGCCACGCGAACGTGTCGTCGTCAATGCCGGTGCTGCGGATATCTGGGAAGGCATAAAAAGCACCCTGAGGCTCAACCGTGGGGAGGCCGATGTTGCGCAAGCCTTCCACAATCAAGCGCCGACGGCGGTCGTAGGCCTGCCGCATGGCTTCGACGGCCTCTTCGCCCTCTTTGAGCGCGGTGATCGCCGCCACCTGGGCGGGCGTTGGCGCGGTCATCACAGTGTATTGATGCACCCGCAACATAGCCTGAAGCAAGGGCGCGGGCGCCGCAGCATACCCCAAACGCCAGCCGGTCATGGCGTAATCTTTCGAAAAGCCCCCCAGCAAGATCGTCCGCTCCCACGCGCCTTCCAAAGCCGGGAAGCACACATGCTCCACCCCATACACCAGCCGGTCATAGATTTCGTCGGAAATCACAATCAAATCATGCTCAGCAGCAAAACGGGCCAGGGCCTGCATGGCCTCACGGTCGGCTGCCGCGCCCGTTGGGTTGTGAGGGTAGTTGATGAGAATAGCTTTGGTGCGCGGGCTGAGGTAGCGCGCCAAAATGTCAACGTTGGGCTGGAAATGGTCTTCCGCGCGCAACGGCACCTCAACGGCCACCCCGCCGGCCAACACGACCTCAGGCTGGTAGGAAACGAAACACGGCGTGGGCACCAACACTTCGTCTCCCGGGTCGAGCAGAGCTGTCATGGCCAAATATAGCGCTTCAGATACCCCCACGGTGAAGACAATCTCGCTTCCAGGGTCGTATCGGACGTGGTAACGCGCAGCCAGGTGCTCGGCCAACGCCTCTCGCAAAGCCGTAATGCCCGCGTTGCTGGTGTAGTGGGTGTACCCCTGCTCCAACGCCCGGATGCCAGCCGCTCGGATGACGTCAGGGGTATCGAAATCGGGCTCGCCAATACCCAAGGAAACCACCTCGGGCATCTCGGCAATGATGTCGAAAAACTTGCGGAGCCCCGAAGGCTTGAGGCCCGCGACCCGACGAGAGATTTTGGGCGAGAAATCGGGGTTGACGCTCATACGAGTAACTTCTCCAAGGGGGTATATTCAAGGCCAAACGCCTCGGCTACAGCCGGATAGGTAAGGTAACCGCGATAGGTATTCACACCGCGCGCCAGGGCTGCATTGCGGCGCACGGCTTCTTCAAAGCCCAAATTGGCCAACAAAGTGGCGTAAGGCAAGGTTGCGTTGGAAAGCGCATAGGTAGACGTGCGCGGCACCGCGCCGGGCATGTTGGTCACGCCATAGTGCACCACACCATCCACCAGATAGGTGGGGTTGCTGTGGGTGGTGGGGTGCGAGGTTTCCACACAACCGCCCTGATCAATAGCCACGTCAACGATCACGCTGCCGGGCTTCATGGTAGAAACCATCTCTCGGGTGACCAACCGCGGGGCGCGCGCGCCGTGGATCAACACCGCGCCCACCACCAAATCGGCCACCCGCACCGCATGGGCGATGTTGAGGGGGTTAGAGGCCAAAGTGGTGAGATTGCCGTGGAGGACGTCTTCCAAATAACGCAAGCGGTCAATGTTTTTCTCAATGATGGTGACGTGGGCGCCCAACCCCAACGCCATTTTGGCTGCGTTGGTGCCCACCGTACCGCCGCCAATGATGACCACATCGGCCGGGCGCACCCCAGGCACACCGCCCAGCAACTTGCCGCGGCCGCCGTGGGCTTTTTCCAGATAATGTGCGCCAACTTGCACCGCCATCCGCCCTGCTACTTCACTCATCGGCGTCAGCAGCGGCAGGCGGCCATCAGCGAGTTCCACCGTTTCATAGGCAATGGCGTTGACTTTGCGCTTGAGCAACTCGTGCGTCAGTTCCTCTTCGGCCGCTAAATGCAAATAGGTAAACAACAGCAACCCTTCGCGAAGGAATTCATATTCTTCCGGGCGGGGTTCCTTGACCTTGATGACCATTTCCGCCCCTTCCCACACCGCGGCCGCGGTGGGCAAAATTTCCGCGCCAGCCCGGGCGTATTCCTCATCGCTAAACCCGCTGCCCTCACCTGCGCCGGCCTGCACCAACACCCGATGCCCGGCCTCACGCAACATGTGAACACCGCCCGGAGTCATGGCGACCCGATATTCGTTATCTTTGATTTCTTTAGGGATGCCGACAATCATGGAAGGTCCTCCTTGAGGTGGGTGCGTGAAAATTACCTAAACTTTGCCTCAACTAACAACACATTTGTGGAAGGCGGCCGCGAAAGCCCCAACTGCATTCAGGGCTGCCCCGCGGAAGACACGGCCTCCACCGTCCAGGCTTCCAAACCCTGCTCATAGCGCAACACATAAACGCCCTGGTCAGCGCCTAAAACACGAAACCCCAGCCCAAGGGGGTCCCGCCATTGGGCCAAAACGCGCAACACGTCCACCCGCTGCCCTTCCCAAAGGAAAGCAGTCGGACGCTCAGCATAACGGCTCTCAGAGCGACACCACACTCGGGCTGGAGAGGGGGCGTTCATAAGGTAATTTGGGTATGGTCGCCTAAGTTGAGGTGGAAGGGGCGCCCGTGCACCTGCGCGTGGCGGCCGATGAGCGAAGCCTCCAAGGCAATGTGGGCTACCTGCGCGTCGTCGTCCAAAATCGTATCGCTCAAAACCGCGTGCGACACTTGGCACCCTTTGCCAATCGAAACATAGGGGCCAATCACCGAGGCTTCGATTTGAGCCTCAGGGTGAATATACACCGGCGGCACCAAAGTGATGCCTGGACGCAAGGCCTCTGCGGTGTTGTCGCGGCCCGATTCCAACAAATAGCGGTTGGTTGCCAACAACGCTTCGGGCGTGCCCGCATCCAACCAGGTTCCGACCTCTACGGTGCGCATACGCAGGCCGTTTTCCAGCATAATGTTGATGGCGTCGGCCAGGTAATATTCGCCTTTGGTCTGAATGTCGTTGGCGATTTGGGTTTCGACCGCCGCGGCCACATCACGGCCTTCGGGGAAGTAATAACACCCCACCACCGCGAGATTGTAGCGGTCGTCGTCGGGCTTTTCGATGATGCGTTGCACATAGCCGTTTTCATCGGGCACAACCACCCCAAACCGCCGCGGGTTATCTACCGGCTTGACCCAGGCAATGGCTTCTGCGGGCGGCTCCTGCAAGAAGCCGAAATCGGCTTCCATGATGGTATCCACAAAAATCATCAACATCGGCCCTTCGAGGTAATCGCGGGCCAAATAAAGCGCGTGCGATTGCCCTTTGCGTTCCTTTTGCTCCACAAAGTGGGCTTTGAGATGGGGATAATGCTCAGCGAGATAAGCCGTCACCTGTTCGCCCAAATAGCCGACGATAAATACCAATTCCAACTGCTCTGGCGGCAGCTCGGCAAACATATCCAAGACATGGCCGAGCACTGCCTTGCCCGCCACGCTGACCAAGGGCTTGGGCTTGCTCCAGGTGTGGGGGCGCAGGCGGGTGCCCAGCCCAGCCATTGGGATAACCACAGTCAATTTTTTGCTCATAGGGGGCTCCAAACGTGGAGAGTTGAGAAGCGTTAGTATTTTACCATCGGTTGACCTCAACGCCGACCCGCGCTTGCGCCTCCGGGGCTCTCCAAGGCGAGCTGCCGCGTGGGGAATTCTGTTGGCGTCAACTTTCCCACCAGCGGCCAGTTGAGGTTACAATAAGGTAGAAGGCAAACAACCCGAGGCCCGCACGCCAGCGCCAGGGTGTGGGGCGGCCTGCCA
>Ga0256914_1001626_pt1 | contig 19864 bp, 14 predicted proteins | sample HulkmetaG_FD_191571 | JGI IMG/M metagenome (GOLD analysis project Ga0256914, IMG submission 191571) | Hydrothermal chimney microbial communities from Main Endeavour vent field at the Juan de Fuca Ridge, Pacific Ocean - Hulk | ecosystem: Environmental > Aquatic > Marine > Hydrothermal vents ... | reverse complement strand
GGCTCAGGTGGCGGTCATCGGGATCATCATCTGGGTGTGGTATCGCGCGCTCCGGGGGCAGTGGACCCACCTGGTTGCGTACCCGTGGCGGGTGGCATGGGGATATTTGCTCATCTCACTGGTGGCCTTGCTCTCACAGATGGGAGTACTGGCCGTTGCCTGGGCCCGCATTCTGAACCACATGGGCGCCACCATCCCCCTCCACGCGGGCGCGGCCATGTGGCTACAAGCGCAAATCGCCCGCTATCTCCCGGGCAGTGTGTGGGACATTGTAGGCCGGGCCGCGCTGGGACGCCGACACGCCGTTCCCCTGCGCGCTGTGCCCACAGGAGCCATGTTGGAGGCCGCGCTCCAGGTCACATCCGCCGCGCTGGTGCTCTTGCTGACGCTGGTGATCTTCCCTTCTCCGACCACCCGTCCATATCTGGTATGGACGGCCCTGGGATTGGCCGGGGTAATGGTGCTCACACTCCCACCCATTTTCCAGCGATGGGTTCACGTCGGGCTTCGACTTTTCAAGCGAACACCTTTACCTATTCAATTGCACTGGCGGGATCTGGGCACGTTACTGGGGTTGTACATGCTCGCTCACGCGTTACAGGGCAGTGCTTTTGTGCTCTTCACGCGGGGGATCACTCACTTACCCTGGCAGGAGATGCCTCTCATCGCGGGAAGTTATATTGGGGCCTGGTTGATCGGCTACATCGCCCTCTTCGCGCCCACAGGTATCGGAATTCGCGAGGGAGCGTTTGTGATCCTGCTCGCGGATCGCATTTCCTTCCCCGCGGCCGCGGGGGCTGTGCTGGGCTTCCGGGTGTGGCTCACTTTGCGGGATCTGTTGGCCGCGCTCTTGGGGCTTCTCCTGGCCCACCTCTTCCCGCCCGCCCAAAGCGCACACTAGCCCCGTCCCCGATTCCCAATCCTTCGCGAGGGCTGGCCGGGCCCGCGATGAAACTAGAATGCCTCAGCGAGCCCCCTGGGATCCCCCGGAAGTCCACACAGGGGACTTTGCTTCCCGCGGGAAATCACCGGGGTGAACGAGAATCTGCAGGTCAAGTAAACGAGGCCCCGAAGGGTTGGATCCGCCGTGGATCCACAGGTCAAGGCGCCCACGGCCTTGACGCGAGGATGGATGTGGGTGAGAAGGGTGAACGTTTAGTTCGTTTCTTCGTCCGATGCCTCCATGCTCTGCAACAGGTCCCAATCAGGGGGGGCGTACCCTTCGTTCATGTACGCGGGCATGGTCTCCTCACGGTCATCGTACTGCCAGTGCCTTTCGGGATACTTCTCGGACATCACACACCTCCTCATCTATGTGTTCTGTGTGGGCTTGACGCTCCTGCGCCAGCCATCACGGTGAACCCAAAATAAAAACCCCCTTCCGCCGGGGAAGGGGGTCTTCGCCGAACCCTGGGTGAGATGCGCTCCGTTACGCCCTCACTCGCCTCCCCGCGCGGGCTTCCGCCGGGACCAATACGACGATCCCGCGCAATATGACGAGGCTAATGAGGACAACAACGAGCGCAACGTTCACCATGGTACGAATCCTGAACGACTCCTCACATCGTGTGATGTTCAAGGGCAATATACTCATCCCTTTGGTAGGTGTCAAATCCCACGAGGAAACGTTGTGGGATAAAAGAAATTCGTGTGTTCCGGGCAGGAGACATCCCCCGAAACACACGAATTCCCTTTCCGAGCGACGATCACGCCGCCCTATGACGACACGGTGTTCTACAATGCCTTAGTCTTCGACGACTTTGGCCAGCACGTCATCCGCGTTGAGGATGAGGTATTCTTCGTTGTCCACCCGTACCTCTGTGCCGCTGTACTTGGGGAAGATCACCACGTCGCCGACCTCAAGGGACAGTTCCTCTTCTGCCTCTTCCCCGATGGCGATCACGCGTGCCTGCTGCGGTTTCTCCTTGGCCGTCTCCGGCAGGTAAATACCTCCCTTGGTGCGCTCCTCTTGCTCCAAAATCTGTACCAGCACGCGGTTGCCCAGAGGTTCCAACTTGGCCATGACTATACCCTCCTTACTCTAAGTTTGTTGTGCTAATGGTTGACTAAAACGTTATTTACTCCCGTGCTCATTGCACAGTGCCCGGCGACGGTCGTTGACAAAGCCGCCGGGATGGACTTCCCAGCACTCAGAAGTGACATCAACGGTCCTCCATGAGAGGACGCCAACCGGTCACCTTACTTAAGTCCCAGCAACTTATCGATCTTGGGTTTGTCGAACCCGACGACAAACTTGCTGCCAATGCGAACAACCGGAACCCCCATTTGACCGGTCCACCGGACCAGGTCCTTAGCTGCTGCCGGGTCTCGTGAGACATCTACTTCCTTGAACCGAATGCCCCGCTCTCGCAGGTATTTCTTCGTGCGGCGACACCAGGGACAGTTTGGAGTCGTGAAAATCAGGACGCGCGGATGTCGGCGCTTTTCCTTGCTCTTCTTTTCCTTCTTCACCTTCACCTCTGTTTCCGCCATCGTACAAACTCCTCTACATCGTCAAGAATTTCGACTATGTTTCACGGCCAAGCCCCTCCCAAAGCCCGACCGTGCTTATCGCCCAGATAGGCAACACGCTACCCGTTGTTGGATGCACGTCGCGTTGGCGGGGTTACACCCCCTCTCTTCTATTATCCTACGGTCTTCAACGGTATGGGCGTAAATAGCAGTACGAAAATGATGAGCATAATCGCGGCCAGCACTTTGTCCGAGCCCGACGGTTCGGTGATCGCGTCCAGGGGCTCCACTTCGTAACGGGAGAACAGGAAAATGATTAACGCCCAAATCCCCCAGCCCGTCCACAGGGGGGTCATCGCCAACAGGGCCACGATAATCGCGTACGTCAACAGGCGGCCCCCACGGGCTCCCAACAGCGCCCTCGCCACGTGTCCGCCATCCAACTGGGCCGCGGGGATCAGGTTCAACGCGGTGACGAGCAATCCCGCCCAACCGGCCCAGGCCATCGGGTGCAAGAACACGTCCTCGCCCCCTGAAGGCAGCCACTTGTGGAAGATCAGGAATTTCATCCACGCGTAGAGGAGGGAATTCCCCTCCATAATGTACCCCCCGTGGGGAGGCAAGGGTTCCACGTGGGAAAGCAATAACCCCAGAAATGTCAACGGCAATGCGAACACGAGACCGGCCAGCGGTCCGGCCGCGGCAATGTGCAACCACTGGCGCCGATTTCGAGGCGGCGCGACCATGCGGATGAACGCGCCCATGGTGCCGAACAGGAAGAAGGGCATGGGAATAAAGTAAGGAAGGCTCATCTCCGTCTTGTAAAATCGCCCTACAATGTAATGCCCCATTTCGTGGGCAGCGAGAATGACGATAAGGGGCACCGCGAAGAAGAGCGCGTCCAGAATGGCCAGGGGCAACGGCTTGCCCAATGAAGGCCACAAGCCTGCCCAGAACACTGAGATACCGGTCAGGATGAAGAGGAGCAACGCCAAGCCCACACGCTGTTTGGCCCGTGGCAACTCGCCCACCACCACGTAGATAACGTGATCCTCACCTTCTTTGCGGAAGAGGGGCACAGCCGGGATGCTCCGTAATTGGCGGTAAAGGTAATCGTAGGCGTGTTCCGAATCCACCATCAGGCGTCCCCGGAACCGCAGACGGTCGTCACCGACCACAGTCACATCGTAAATGTTGAACACTTCCAGGATGAACGGTGTAATCCGTTCAAGCCACGATTGCGCTGTGTTGCCCTCTACCCCCCATTCAAAAACCATCTACCGAGTCCTCGCCCCTCGCGTGATATACACACAAAAGGGGCAGGCAGAATGCCGCGCCCCCTTTTCACTGCAATCATAGAAGACAATCGGCAACCCGTCAAGAGGGTGAAGGTTAGAAGGGTGTTAGAGGATCGGGGATGACGCGTCCAGGGCAGATAGGCGACGTCGCAGGTGGTCCATCAGGCCGGCTTGTACTGCCCGATACGCGTGTTCTATCCCCGCGGCCACAGCATCCCTCCGCGACCGTCCGTGGCCAATGAAGATCAAACCGTCCACCCCCAAGAGCGGAGCCGCGCCAATGCGCGCGTAACTGTTTTCCTCTTGCAACGCGCGGATGGCCTGGCGCACCGCGTCGGCAGCCGCGCCCGCGACACGACTAGCCCGTTCTGCCGCGCGTTCAAGCAACACGTCCACCAATCCTTCTGTCAACTTCAGCACAACGTTGCCCACGTATCCCCCGTGAACGACCACGTCCACCCGCCCGTGAGCCACATCCAGCCCTTCAATGCTCCCCACGAAGTTCAAGGGACTGGCTTCTAACAGGTCATACGCATCTTGAATGACCAGACTCCCCTTTCGGGGTTCTGTTCCCACGGTGAGCAAGCCCACCCGAGGGCGATCCACCCCGAAGACGGATTCAACGTAGGCAACGCCCATCCAGGCAAATTGCAGCAAGTGCTGCGGACGCACATCCGTGTTCGCGCCCACGTCAATGAGTACCATGTGCGGATGCAGGGCCAGGTAGGGCACAGGAACCGCGGGGCGTTCGATGTGGGGCAACATGCCAAAAGCAAAGCGAGCCGCGATAAACGCGGCTCCTGTGTGTCCCATGGTCACCACCACATCCGCGAGGCCATCCCGCACCAGGCCACACGCCACATTGATGGATGCGTCGCGCTTCGCCCGCACCGCGTGCACGGGCTTCTCGTCCATGCGGATCCACTCCGGCGTGTGGTGAATCCGCAGGTTGTCTGGCTGGTCCGTCACGTCCAGCATTTCCTCCGGACCGACCAGGATCAATGTCGCGTCCGGCAGGGCCTGAGCAGCCATCCGCGCGCCGCGCACAATCTCCTGGGGAGCGTAATCCCCACCCATGGCGTCTACCGCAATGCGGACGGTCATGGCTTACTCCCAATAAGCAGCAATACCCAGAAGACCAGGACCAAAGTGAACAGCCAGCGCGGGACCGAAGTCCACCACTGTGACCTCGCCGTCGTAGCCAAACGCGGCCTTCACATCCTGGGCAAATGACGCGGCCTTTTCCGGAATGTTGCCGTTCACCACGCCTAGCCCCTTAAGATGGCGGTCGCCCAGGGCTTCCTTGGCCATAGCAATGACTTTGGAAAGTGCAGCCTTCTGCGTGCGTTCTGTGGCTACGGCCTGCGGCACTCCGTCCTTGAGCATGACGATGGGCTTCACCTTTACCGCGGCCTGAGCCGCCTTGTCCGCGCCCACGGTCCGCCCGCTGTGCACCAGGTGCTCCACTTCGGTCACGGTGAAGATGAGGATGTTGTTCGCCTTGACTTGCTCAATGGCTGCCAGAGCATCCTCGACGCTGCCCCCCGATTCCAACACCTTGGCCGCTTCCACCAACATCCAGGACATGGGCAGCGATGTGGTGGCAGAATCCACCACGTGGACGGTAAGACCTTCGACCATTTCCGCGGCCATCTGCGCGGACTGGCATGTGCCGCTGGCTTTGGCCGTCACATACACGCCGATGACCGTGTCCGCGCCCTGAGCGCGCGCCTGACGGTACGCGTCGGCAAAGTCCGCGGGGGTGGGTTGTGAGGTTTTCGGCATTTCCTTAGCCTCGGCTAAGCGCCGGTAGAACTCCTCTGGGGGCATTTCCACATAATCCTTGTACGAACGGTCGCCGAACGTCACGTATACGGGGACAATCTGAATCCCATAACGTTCAACCCATTCCCGAGGCATGTTACTGGTTGTGTCCGTCATCAGAACAACGCGTCCCATCACACCAACCTCCTTACTGTAATTTGCTTTTCAACGCATCACCGCAAAAGGGCGATTGGGCACCGTGGCAGGGAACAACAAGGGCCCATGAGTTCCCACTCCCCCACAAACAGGTTCATGGGCGCTCCTGGCCGGGGAGTGACCCCATGCCTGCCGGGCGATCTTATGTGTCACTCCTGCGTGCTCGCGATTTCGCGGGGATGCTCTCGCCTATTCTAAACACCCAAAACGGGCAAAAGATACGTCCAAGTCCAACAATTTAACGAGCAAAGGCACAGAAGATCGAGCAGAAGCGCTATTTACGGGCGGGGTGACGATCTTTTGAGCCGAGCCAAACTTGGACATTCCCTCTTGTTAGGCATATAATCCCCCACTACATTCAAAAGGACAAATTTGACAGCCAGGGCCAGCAGAAGGGTCGGGGCGATTTGCAGGATCTTGCGAGCAGGATCCGCTCCTGTGGCCCTGTTTAGGATATACCAATGAACGCGGACGCGAGGAACACATCCGAGGATTGGTTTGTCTTCACAGTAGAAGCCCAGGACGGGCGTGCTCGCGTGGGGCGGTTGCGCACGCCCCACGGGGATATTCCCACCCCTGCCTTTGCTCCGGTAGGAACCCAGGCCACGGTTAAAACCATGACCCCACACGAATTAAAGGACCTGGGCACGCACATTATCCTCTCCAACACCTATCACCTGTACTTGCGTCCTGGCGCGGAACTCATCGCTGAACTGGGTGGACTCCACGCTTTCATGGCCTGGGACGGTCCCATTCTCACGGATTCGGGCGGGTTTCAGGTTTTCAGTTTGGCCCACATGCGCCAGGTAGACGAGGATGGCGTGACGTTCCGATCCCACATTGACGGGTCGCTGCACCGCTTCACCCCGGAGGTGGTCATCCACACACAAGAACTCCTGGGGTCGGATATCATTATGCCGCTGGACATTTGCCCCACGCCGGACAATCGTGCTGAGGTGGAAGAGGCTGTGCGCCTGACAAATCAGTGGGCCGTGCGGGCCAAATCCGCGCACACGCGACCGGATCAGGCGCTGTTCGGCATTGTCCAGGGGGGCATTTTCCCGGACCTGCGTCAGACCGCGGCCCAATTCCTGGTGGACCTGGATTTCCCCGGCTACGCGATCGGGGGATTGAGTGTGGGGGAAACAAAGGAGGAGATGTACACAACCCTGGACGAAACCGTTCCCGTGCTGCCGGAGGACCGCCCACGGTATTTGATGGGTGTGGGCACACCCGAGGACATTCTCGAAGCCGTAGAGCGAGGGGTTGACCTCTTCGACTGTGTGTTGCCCACCCGCGTGGCGCGCAACGGGGGACTTCTCACCCACGAGGGGCGATTGAACATTCGCAACGCGCGCTTTGCGCGCGATCCCAATCCCATTGAACCGGGATGCACGTGCTACACTTGCCAGCATTTCAGTCGGGCGTACCTCCGCCACCTTTTCAAGGCCGGGGAGATCCTGGGCTTGCGCCTGGCAACCATCCACAACCTTCACTTTATGTTACGCCTGATGGAACAAGTGCGGGAAGCCATTCGCGCAGGCCGATACCAGGAATTCAAGGCCCAGTTCCTGGCCCGCTACCGTATCAGTGATCAGCAGGCACGTCACAAAAACAAAGAAGCCTACCTGGCTCGACAACGGGGGGCGCGATGACACCGTTTCAAGCGCTGTTTTTAGGCATCCTGCAGGGACTGACCGAATTCCTGCCGGTGAGTAGCTCCGGGCACCTGGTCATTGTGCCCTGGCTCCTGGGCTGGGATCAGGCAAGCCTGACGTTTGATACCATGGTCCACTGGGGAACATTGCTGGCCGTGGTCATTTACTTCCGGCAGGATATCCTCCTGTACGTACGCTCCGCGTGGGAAAGCATACGCCGACGTTCTCTGGATGTTCCTCACGCGCGGGTGGCGTGGGCTATTGCTGTGGGCAGCATCCCCGCGGCTCTGGCTGGACTCCTCTTACAGGATACGTTTGAAAACCTGTTTCACGCGCCGCGAAAGGCCGCGGCCTTTCTCCTGGTGACAGCAGTACTCCTCATCGTCAGCGAACTCATTGGCCGACGCACGCGAGCGCTGGAAGAGGTCGGGCTGGTGGATGGATTTCTCATTGGCGTGGGGCAGGCGCTCGCCATCACTCCTGGCATCTCCCGTTCCGGAGCCACCATCGCCACAGGGCTCGCACGGGGGCTCGAACGGGACGCGGCCGCGCGGTTCTCCTTTTTGTTGGGGCTTCCCATCATCTTTGGCGCTGGACTGATGCAGTTGAAGGACATCGCGGTGGGAAGTGCCCCCGAATCCACCGGAATCCTTGCCATGGGTTTTCTGGCAGCGGCCATCAGCGGGTACCTGGCCATTCACTCCCTGTTGCGATTCGTACGAAATCACAGTTTGTACGTTTTCGCCCTTTACTGCGCGGCTCTCGGTGGATTGGTCCTCCTGTTCGCGTGAGGGCAGGGGAGGAGGGAAAAGTGACCTGGGCGCGGGCATTACGAAACGGGGGAATCCTGTTGATTTTGGTGCTCGCTGCGTGCACGATGACGCCGCGAATGACCGCGCCCTCCTTGCCGCCCACCATCCGCGTGGTCGGTTCCAGTGATATGGCACCTCTGCTCCCCGAGATCCAGGCGCGCGTTGCCGCCCACATTCCCCACGCGGACATCCGTTACGTGCCGACAAACTCCACCACGGGATTGCAGTTGCTCGCGGAGGGCGCAGCAGACATCGCGCTGGTCTCAGATCTCCCCCCAGATCTTTCTGAGGAATGGGTGATCATTCCCATGGGGGAAGATGACGTGGTGATTGTTGTGTATCCCGATGTGCACGTCGATTCCCTCAATCCGGATGATGTGCGGCGTATTTTTGAGGGGCGTTATCTCAACTGGCAGGAACTCGGGGGGAACGACTTCCCCATTCGACTGGTCAGTCGGGAAAAAGGTTCGGGTACACGGGCCCTGTTCGAACGGGTTATCATGGGGACAGATCCCGTAGCGCTCACCGCGGTGGTTATGCCCTCGGCCGAAGATGTGGTACACTACGTTCAACGCCACGAAGGCGCCATCGGCTACGTAGGCCACCTGGTCGTCAACGACCGCGTTCGGATCCTCGCTATCAACGACGAAGCGACAACGCAATCCCTGCATCGCACCTTGTACATTGTAACCTCTAGCCGATTTGCATTCCTGCAGGGATCCCCCTAACAGGGGACAGGCTCGCCCGTGAGGGCAGCCTCGGACACACGAGGTGTTCCACGCAGTCCGGATTATCCCGAACGCGATGCAGCGAAGAGAAGTCGCACCTTGGATAAACGCAGGTATTGCCTGGACACGGCCTATGCTTGCCGGGCGGTTCACCACTCTATCCTGAACCATCCCGATCTCACGAGGATACCGCGTTCCAGAGAGGTTTTCAGCAGGCGATTTGCCGTTTTCACGCAGTACGCATCATGCACTTTAAAGGAGGAGGCCCCCAATGGTCCAAGCCCCGTCCCTTACCCTCGCGGTGGAGGAAGAATACCAGTTCGTTCACCCGGAAACCCGCGCGTTGGAGCGAGTTCTCCTCCAGCGCATCGCGGCCGACGGCCTCTTCTGGCGGGAGATTACGCCCACCGGCCTGGGTGCACCCCGCCACGACAGGGATGTCCCCCGGGTCCGTCGCGTCGCGGATATTGAGAGTATTCTGAAAGAACAGCGCTCCCAAGTGTTCAAGATGGCCGAACGCGAAGGTTTGGAGGTGGCTGTCGCGGGCACCCATCCTTTTGCTTCCTGGCATGACCCAGACGAAGCCCTGGTGGCCAGATACAACCGTCAGGACCAGTTGATGGATATGATGATCGCCCGCTTGCTCTTCTTCAACATGAACGTTCAGGTCGGTGTAGAGGACCGCAATTTGGCCGTGGACATTATGGATGTGTCCCGTTACATGATGCCCCACATCCTGGCAATATCGGCCAGTTCGCCTTTCTGGCGCGGGGAGGACACGGGCTTGAAGTCGGTTCGATCTGTGCTCATGGAAAACGTCCCCCGATCGGGTATGCCCGACCGCTTCCGTTCCTGGAGTGCGTACCGCCGCTTTATCGACAGCATGTTGCGCACAGGGAGCATGACCGCGGAGACCCACGTGTGGTGGGATGTGCGAGTTCACCCAACATTGCCGGTTATTGAATTCCGCGTGTGCGACGCGAACCCCCGACTGTTGGATGTGATCGCGCTGATCGCGCTGTTCCAGGCGCTGGTGGCCTGGCTTTGGGACCTGCGCCGGAGGAATTTGACGTTTCGCCTGTACCACGGCGATCTCATTAAGGAAAACCGCTGGCGCGCGTCCCGCTACGCGCTGGACATGCCCCTTATTGATTTTGGAAAGCGCGAGGAACTCCCGGCCCGCTCCCTGGTTCGGGAACTCCTGCACCTGATCATGGATTACGCGGAGGATTTGGGCAGTCGGACGTATTTGGAGCGCATTTACACCATCCTGGAAACTGGCACCAGCGCGGACCGACAAAAGCGGGTGTATGAAAAACACCAGGATCTCCGAGAAGTTGTTCATCACTTGGTTCAGGAAACCCGGCAGGACGTGGTGTGAGACCACGGGGAAAGCCCCCAACCCAAGAGATGGACAACCATGCGTTCACAGTGTAACAAGATAATCGCCGAACTGAATCCCTGTGGGAGGCAACAATGAAGCGACCGTCCCTAACCCTGGGCATTGAAGAGGAATACCAAATCATCGACCCGGAAACGCGGGCCCTGAAGTCGTACATTACCCATTTCCTGGACATGGGGCGCCAGGTGATCCTCAGCCGGGAAATTAAACCGGAATTGCACCAATCCCAGGTAGAACTGGGCACGCATATCTGCCACAATGTGGCCGAAGCCTATGAGGAATTACGGGAGCAGCGCAAGTTTATCTGTGAACTGGCCCGCGATCAGGGGTTGGCCATTGTGGCAGCAGGCACCCATCCCTTCTCCTCCTGGGTGGAACAGCAGGTCACGCCCTTTGAGCGCTATTACAACATTCTGGAGGATATGCAGTGGTTGGCTCGACGCCTGCTTATCTTCGGTATGCACGTCCACATTGGCATTGAGGACCGCGAATTCCTCATCGACACGATGAATGTGCTCCGCTACTTCCTGCCTCACCTCCTGGCCCTGTCCACCAGTTCGCCCTTCTGGCAAGGACGGGCCACGGGCATGAAGTCCTACCGCAGTGTGCTCTTCCAGGATTTCCCACGCACGGGAATTCCCACCTACTTCTCCACATGGGACGACTTTGAGGACTTGGTGAACACGCTGGTGGAAACAAACTGCATTCCCGATGGATCCAAGATCTGGTGGGATGTGCGACCGCACTTCAAGTTCCCCACTCTGGAATTCCGCATTTTCGACATTGTCACCCGACTGGACGAGGCCATTGCCCTGGCCGGCCTGATCCAGGCACTGGTTGCCTGGCACTGGGATATGCGCCAGAAGAACATGACGTTCCGCACGTACCGTCGCGACCAGATTTGGGAGAATAAGATACGAGCCATGCGCGATGGTATTGAGGGCGAACTCATCGATTGGGGGAAAGAAGCAGAGGTGCCATTCCCCCACCTGGCCGAGGAGATCCTGGAAATCGTGGACCCCTACTTGGATGAGTTGGAAAGCCGGGAGTATGTGGAACCGGTCATCCGCCGCGTGCTCAAGGAGGGCACCAGCGCGGAACGCCAGTTACGGGTGTTCGAGGCCACGGGCGACCTGCGAGCCGTGGTCGATCACCTTATCGAGGAAACGTGTCGCGGTGTCATGGACGAACCTACGCAGCCCGGCTAACGGCTTGTTCCAACACGTTTACTAACTCATCCCGCGAAAAAGGCCAACGCAGCGTAATACACGAGGATGCACACACTTCCTCGACTTGGGTGACGCCCAGGTCCAGGTCCTCGGGCAGAATGCCGATGAGGGGAACATCCAGGCGCTGGACTACCTGCGGCGGCAGGCTGCGCTCGCGTGCCAGGGACCACTCGGCCAGCACCGCGACAATATCCTGCGCGTGTTCCCCAATGACGTGCACACATTCCTCGGGGGCAGAAACCCAGGTGATGTTGATGCCCAGGGAACGCAATTGCTCCCGCACGGTCTGGGCCAGCATGGCCGAACGGGCTACGACCACCACCCGTCGGTTGTGAAGCGCGTGCACGACGTGTCGCGCGGATGGTGTCTGTTCGGATGCGGGTTTCTGCTTTGTCTCGTGCAGGGGGAGGTAGATGATGAACGTGGTTCCCTTCCCCACTTCGCTCTGGACATCGATGTACCCGTTGTGCTGCTGCACAATGCCGTAGACCTGGGAAAGTCCCAACCCCACGCCCTTGTCCACATCCTTGGTGGTAAAGAAAGGCTCAAAGATGTGGGGGAGGATTTCCTTGGGAATGCCCTCGCCTGTATCAGAAATCCGCACGAACGCCCACGTGCCGGTGGGCATTCCCGCGACCGGCGCGGCCTGGGGGTCCGGGATGTGGGTGTACCCCACTTCAACCACAATGTCCCCGCCGTTGGGCATCGCGTCCCGCGCGTTGGCAATGAGGTTGGTCAGGCACTCGGCAATTTGGTCAGGATCCGCGTACACCATGACCGGGCGATCTGTGGCCGAGTACGACAACCGAATGTGTGCGGGCAGGATGCCGTGCATCCACTCCACCAAACTACCCACTGTCTCGCGCAGGTCCAGGGGCCGCGGGTAGGCCACAGTTCGCCGACTAAAGTCCATGATACGCCGCACCAACGTCGCCCCCCGCTGGCCTCCCTCCAGGATGAGGTTCAGGCGGCGTTTGACGTCCGGGGGAAGGTCATCGCGGTTCAGGAGCAGTTGGGAGAACCCAATGATGCCCTGAAGGATGTTGTTGAAGTCATGTGCTATGCCGGCTGCCATTTGACCTAGCGCGGCCAGCCGCTGGTGCTGCTGGATACGACGCTGGATCTCCCGCTCACGGGTCACATCACGGAGCACTAAAATCCACCCAATGGTCTGTTGGTTGCGTTCCACGGGCTGGACCAACACTTCGAAGAGGTGGTGTCCATCCAGGCCCGTGACTTCCTGGGCTAATCCATAGACTGCTGATTGCAGCAAATCCGCGAGAGGGGTATCCCCCAGGCGGGAAAGTCGCGCGTCCTCCTGGACAATGCCTAACACAGGGAAGTATGAGCGGGCCCGGGGGTTGCTCATTAAGATGTGATGTTCTGTGTCCAGGAGGATGACACCTTCGGGCAGGGTGTCGAGCAATTGCTGCAAGCGGCGGGCTTCGGCTTCAATGCGTTGCCACAGTTGCCACCGTTGCACGACGCCGACCAGTTGATGCGCGACGGCCTGAAGGAGTGCTACCTCTTCCTCATTCCACGTACGTGGGGCAGAGGAGGCAATGGTGATACACCCCACGTGTTCTTCATCCCCCAAAGGTACGGTGATGGAGGAGCGTATACGGTGGGCCAGCATCACGCGCGCGATGGGGGCCAGGGCGTCGGTTTCGGCCACCTCTTCCCAGTCGTTGACCACGGTGGGATTTTCCATGGTGGAGGCGTGGAGGTGCGATATCTCGCCCATGGCTTCTACAAATCCTTCGGGAATGGCGCGCATGGTTTCGTGAACGCGAGTGCGGAGGATGCCCATGTCCGCGTTCAGGGTTGTCATAAGGCGATCCAGGATTTCGTCCAACAGGGGCGCTATCTGGGTGGCGCGGGTGGCGTGGACAATGATGGAGTTCAAGGTTTCCAGGTACTCCGCCCGCCGCTGAATTTCTTCAAACATGCGCGCGTTGTGGACGGCAATGGCCGCCTGCTGGGCAAACGTCATCAGCAAGTCCAGGTGTTCCTGGGTGAAGTATCCCGGCTGGTCGTGCAGGACGTGGATGACGCCTAAAACTTCGTTGCCCCACTTCATAGGCGCGGAGATGACGGCCCGGAAGGGCTTTTCCTCCCGGTAGGGAGCAGCCTGGTTTGTCCACGTGCTGTAGTCGGGGACAATGAGGGGTTCACCGGTTTCCGCAACTAACCCCGCGGATCCTTCACCGTACTTCAGGATGACGCCGGTATAGTCCTTCTGAGTGTTGTAACTGACCACACAGCGAACTGTGCGGGTGGAGGGATCGGTGAGGTACATGCCTCCGCCGGTGCCACCAAGCAGGGAGGTGGCCCGTTCTACAATGCGCGGGAGGAGGACGTTCAGGTCGTGTTCTGATGTGATGTCGGCAATGGTGGTGTACATGGTGTGGAGTTGGAGGGAGCGCTCACGAATTTCCGCGTTCAACAATACCTGGGCAACCACGTCCGCGACTTCGGTGGCAAAGCGTACTTCTTCTGGCGTCCACGTGGCATCCTGAGGCAAACGCACAAACGCGACAATACCCCACGCGCGACCGTGGACCTGGACCGGAGCGACTAACAGGGAGGCCTGGTACATGGTCCCGTCCGCAGCCACGATCTCGCACTGGAATGTCTCTGTTTCGTGCATTTCCATCAAGGGCCGACACGATTTTTGGTGGGCCAGGTCATACACGGAGAGCAGTGGAGGGAGGTTGGAATGTTCGGGGTAGAAGGTTAACCTGTAAAGCCGTCGCCCTTCGTGGTCAATCCGCCAGATGCTTGCCCGTTCAACGCCCAGGGTTTCCGCGGCCACCCGAACGATGAAGGGGAAGGCGTCTTCGATGATGCCTTCAATAATTGCCGGGTGCGTGATGAAGTGACTCAGGGCTTCCTGCTGCCGTTGCATTCGTTGCAAGAACTGTTCTCGCTCCTCCCGAGCCCGAATTTGTTCTGTGACATCTTCGATATAGCCCACGTAAGCCACAACACGGCCGTTTACATCCCGAACCACCCGCCCGGTGTTGCGTACCCATATGATCTCCCCGTCAAAACGGCGCATCTGAACTTCAAAGTTGGTGTACGTATCATGCTGATCCAGGTAAGCCCGCCAGTGGGTCCGATCCTCAGGGTTGACGTAAAGGGAAATCGCAGGGGTGGAGAGTAAAGCCTCCAAACTCGGGGCACGCAAAATGTCCACCAACGCGGGATTGGCTTCCACAATGCGCCCTTCCGGTGTACTCCGATACAGCCCTATGGGCACACTTTCAAAGATCTCCCGCAATCGGGCTTCAGCCGCGTGGAGTTGATCGTACAGTCGGGCCCGCATCAGCGCGGTGCCTGTGATGCTGGCAAAGGGGAGCAGCCGTCGCGCGTCCTCTTCGGTGAAACCAAAGGGGCGGGAACTGTCCAATCGCACCACACCCAACACTCGGCCTTCGTACTCAATGGGAATAACCAGGTGAGAACGGATCCACGCGGTCTCCTCGTGAACGCGCCAATCGGGGTCCGCGTACGTGTCCTGGATGACCAGGGGAGCCTTTGTGCGAATCACTCGACGGGGAACGGGATATTGGTCCAACGGTTGGACGAGATGGGCTATGTAGGAATCGATGCCGAATTTTTCGTATCCCCGCCAGCGTACAACCCGCAAGGCATCCCCTTCCAGCAGGGCGATGTTGGCCGCGTCGTAGGGGATGAGGCGGGCCACTTGCTGGAGGATTTCGTCCATGACCGCGTCCGTGGTGCTGTGCGCGGACAGGGCCAGTGTGATTTCCCGCAGGGTTTCCGCGTACAGACGCTCCTCCCGTTCACGGCGCAAGGACTGGCGCAGGCGGGATTCCAATGCTTTGGTGCGGGTCACATCCTGCCAGATCAACACGGCCCCCATGTACTCGCCGTTTTCCGCAGTGACCGGATCCACTCTCACTTCATACCAGATGCTTTCCCCTTCCCGGGGCGCAGGAATCCGCACTTCCACCTGTTGTGGACCCCGTTGATCCAGTGCGTAGAGAACCTGGGGCCACCGCCGTAAGTACGTGTACACAGGCTTTCCCAACAAGGATTCCCGGGAGGAGGCGAGAATCTGAGCCATGGCCGCGTTCGCGTCCAGGATGTACCCATCCATGTTCACCATGAGCACTCCTGTGCTGAGCCGCTCCAGCGTAATGTCCCGGGACACGGGCGTGAGACGCAGTCCCTGGAAGTGGGAAAAGAGTAGAATGACGCTGAGGCCGGAGAGGGCAAAAGCCCATGAGGAGAAGTTGTAGACGGTGACTCGGGCAATGTAGAAGAGCACGGAAACAAGGGAAATCACCAAACCACTGGCCACAAAACTCCACAACATTTTGTGGCGAAAGGGGAGTTGAGGGAAAGCCAAAAACAGGGTAAACAGTCCGGCCACTGTGGTGAACAATTGGTACAATGTGTGAAGCCAGAAGAAGGATCCATACACCGGATACACAAAGGGGCTATTCGGCAGAGGTCTAACATCTTCCCAGAGGAGGTGGTGATAGGAATTCGTCCACGCGGCAACAACAATGAGGAGGGGAACAAGGAGCAACAACGCTAAGATCTGCGATGAGAATTGCCTCAAGCGGTGGGTGTATGCCAGCAAGAAGAAGAGCATAGAGGGGCCAATAAAGGCCACAAAGGTGTACTCAACCCGCAACCACCAAACTTTCTGGGAAAAGGTGGGAAGCGCGGCTTCCACAATGACCGTGGCATAGTACCCGCCAATGGACACGAGCATGAAGAGGGCAGTCTTTCCCTTCAGGTCGTGCCGGTAGGGGAACGCGGCAATCACCCCCAGGGCAGCCACAAGTGCTGCGAATATATACCCCCAAATCTCAACGGAGTGCATCATAACGCGTAGATATTCTCCCTTCCTTTATCCAACATGCTGACCTGGAGAGCCCATCATACGCCTAACTTTCACACCGTCCGCCCATTCCCCCTGTTGACAAATCGCCACAATGTTATGAGCGATTCATTTTCTATTCTAACCATTTCACACTGAAAACGCAATAGGACTTCTGGGGGAGTCTGGTGCTCGGAAGGATACCCCTCCCCAATGCGCGCAGGCCCAACTGGATTTGACCACACACGCCGATCCTTTGGCGCGGGCGCTGTACTTATGTTATGGTAGAAGGTTGAGGCTGAAAAATCTCAGCCGTTATTTCGGCCAAGGCGCTATGCGCCGGGAGAGGTGGGGTCCTATGGATCAGATGACCCGTGAGGCTCGCATTACAGCCGCACACCAATTTGATGCTGCCACCCGTCGAGCCTTCTTTGAAAATATATTGAATCGCCTGGGAGGACGCCATACGTCCCTGGTGCCGTTTGATGAGGTGATGAACATTTTGGGTCAAACACGCCCCAAACGCACCAGGCCGACGCCTGAGATCATCCCGTTGGATAAAATTGTGGGCAGTGTGGGACGCTACCGGGATTTTACGCGCACGTTCCTGCCCACGGAGAATGTGGACAAGGAACGCTGGGTGCGGGTCGCGTCGTTACTGGAGGGACCTGGATGGCCTCCCATTGAGGTGTACAAGGTGGGCGATGTGTACTTCGTCAAGGACGGAAACCACCGCGTGTCCGTGGCCCGAGCGAATGGGTTAAAGGAGATTGAGGCCTATGTCACGGAGATTATCCTGCCCGAAGATATTACCCTGACGCCGGACATGGACATCAAGCAGATTATCCTTCAGGTGGAGCGGGCCGCGTTTCTCGAACGAACCAATCTACACCGCATTCAACCGGATGTGCGTATGGAGGTAACAGAACCTGGTCACTACCAGCAGTTAATCGACCACATCGACGTGCACCGATATTATTTGGGCCTGGAACGCGGGGAGTACATCCCTTATGAGGAAGCCGTCCGCTCGTTCGTGCACAATGTGTACTTGCCCATTGTGGAGGAAATCCGCAAGTCCGGGATTCTCAAGGAGTTTCCCGGGCGCACAGAGACCGACCTGTACCTGTGGATTGCACGGCATCGGGAGCAGTTGCGGGAGCGGTATGGGCTGCCTAAGCCTCCCAGTCCGCACACGGCTGTGTCCACGTTTGCTGAAGAACACCGGGCCCGTCCGGTGCAAAGGATAATTAAGCAAGCGAAGCGGATGCTCCTCTCTCCCAAGCGGCATAGCCCGCCCGCTCTTAAGGAAGAGGCGTCTTCTGTCACTGAGGAGCAGGCATAGTTGCCACAGGCTTCTCGCCCAGGAAATCACGGATGTACCTGCCCATCCCGTAGATCAGGAACATGATGTAAAGGACCTGGAGGATGGGCTTAAAGGACAGGGCGAAAACGGTCATGCTGCCGAACATGGTGGCGGCCAGGGCCAGGGAAATAGCCTGTGAACTGGCCGTCGCTCCTAGTACCAGGATCATCCCTTGGGCGTAATTCAGACGGAACACTCGCGCAGCCCCAAGGGACAGGGCTGTCTGTACTACGTAGTAGAGGAATAATGCCACTGCAATCTGCAAGAAGACCCCAGGATGTTCTACCACTTTAGCAGCCACTTTGGCCACGGAGAAGAAGACAATGAGCAAGATACCCGTGGCGGAGATTCCAGGGAAATACTTTTTGATCTCCATGAAGTAAGGCATACCTTTCCGCCGAATGATCTCCCGTCGGGTGAAGTAGCCAAGCAATAGGGGGACGAGAATATAGATGAGCAGGTTGAGCATGAGGGCTCTGGTGTTAATGGGGAGCAAGGGGCCGCCGCTCAGGTGCACAATGAACGGGGAAAGGAGGGGAATGAGCAACAAGCCAACCACTGCAATGACCAGTGCGTCTTCCACACTGGCGTCCGCGATGCCGCTCCAACCGATCAGCATGTTGGAACAGGGTATAGCTCCGACCAGGATAATGCCCAGGGCCAATTCGGGATCGTTAGCCAAGATGGTGCGTGAGAGAACGAACGCGGTGCCCGAGGCCACAAAGAAGGCGAAGAATAGGGTCAGGAAGATGAGTTTGTAGTTTCTTCCCGCGCGTTTGACTTTTTCCACTACCATGCCGGTGAGCATGGGATAAAGCATTATGAAGACGGCCAACATGCTAATGGCGCGAATGTTCATCCGCTGGATGTCCAGATGTAACCCCACCCATAACGCCAGTATGAAGTCCACGATCACGTAGAGGTAGAGGTACTTCTTGATGTGTAAGAGTACACCTCTTATCATGGGGGCTCCTCCGTTAAATGTGGATGTTCCTATTCTACCCTTGAGTCCCGCGCTTGTTCACAATCCATGCGTAGACCTTGTAAAGTCCACTCATGTACACCCGATCCCACGCGCCTACAGTGCGGACGATGCGCCCGCCAAACCCTTGCTTGAAGCGAAACACTCCCCACAGGCCATCGGTGCGCTCAGGCGTGCGCCTGGCCCACACCTCCGGTTGGGCTCCCACCTCGTCAGGAATGCCCCACAGGTCATAGCGGGTAGCCCCTCGTTCCCGGGCCCACATCATGCCTTCCCACTGGAGAAGGTGGTTGGGCATCCGGTTGCGCTCCCGGTTGCTGGAGGCTCCGTACATGTAGATGGCGGTTTTGCCATATTTGACCACAAAAATCCCGGCCAGGGGCAGGTTGTCATACCAGGCCATGAGGAGGGTGCCCGCATCCCCTTGCCCGAACATTTGCCACGCTCGACGATAGTACACTTCCGTGTGAATGGGGAAACCGTCACGTCGAGCCGTCTCCTTCATCAGAACCACGAACTGGTCCATCTCCGCTTCGGTCTGAACAGGACGCACAATTACGCCTTTACGACGGGCCAAACGGATGTTGTACCGCCACTTGGATTTCATTCGCGCCAGGATTTCCTCAGGTTCGGGTGTGAGGTCGACCACGATGGTGCTGCGGGGCTGCACAGTCTGCGGGGAAGGGCGAAATCCCGCGGCCCGAAGGAGTTCCCGGGCATCGGTGGTGTCCTCCCAATCAGGCTCCACTTTGAGGAAGATGGCTCGGTGACGCCGGGCTACAGCGTCCATTTCACGCACAAGCGCGACCAACAGGCTGTGGTCACGGTCCACAAGCACGGGACCCCGAGGTACATACGCGATGGTGAAGCCCAGGGGCAAGCGACGGAAGAGGACTTGCGCCCCGGCCGCCAGGCGTCCTTGCTGAATTACACCTATCCGCTCCGCGAACCACCCGAATTGGGATTTGAACTCCCCCCACACGCGCGATTGGAGGAAGTGGCCGTGTTCACGAACGAAATCATCCCATTGTTGGTCGGTCATAGTGTGCACATTGTACCTCTCGAAACGTGAATTAATCTCC